>Ga0209499_1000801_pt1 | contig 22900 bp, 36 predicted proteins | sample C_130208_EF_Meta_FD_187306 | JGI IMG/M metagenome (GOLD analysis project Ga0209499, IMG submission 187306) | Freshwater microbial communities from Lake Croche, Canada to study carbon cycling - C_130208_EF_MetaG (SPAdes) (version 2) | ecosystem: Environmental > Aquatic > Freshwater > Lake... | reverse complement strand
AACTCACACTGGCCCCCTCCCCACCGGGGGATCGACAGGCACGCCGCCGCAGGCACAAGGACTGAACGCCGTGGAAGAAGACGATCAGACAGGATACGCCCCGCAGGGCGCGCTTTCGGGTATGTACATCAATCCGAGGGAGTACGCGGCCGCCCAAAAGAAGCTGGATGTAGACACAACTGCTTACGGCGCGCAGTCTGAAATTTCCCGCAAGGCCCAGTACGATAAGGCGCGGGATGCCATCCTCGCGCAGCGCATGGGTCCATCCTCGTCTGAGCAACTGTTTGCCCTAGCTGCGGCCATCGGCAAGCCTATGGTCAACCCCAGCTTCGGCGGCGTCATGAGCAACGTCGGGGCGACGATGGGCGACATATCGCGGGCCACCCGCGAGGCGCAAGTTTCTCGCGCAGACGCGCTGGCGCGGCTTGAGCAGTCTATGGTGAGCGGAACTCAGGCAGCTCAACTTGCCGAGCTTGAGGGGCGTCGCAAAACACTACAAGCGCAAGCACCCATCCTCGCGGCGCAGATGCGCGCCGCGCAGCGGCCGCAGCGCACCGGCTTTAACCCAGTAACAGGTGTGCTGGTGGACATGGATTCCGGCCTGCCCATTAGCCAGAGTAACCTGCCTACACTTAGCCCCGATCAAGTCGCTGCCCTCGCGCGTGATCCCAGCAATCGGGGCAAACAGTTCCGTACACCGGATGGCCGCGTGATGGAGATTAACTGATGAACGATCCTTACGCCCGCTTCGCTAGACCAGTGGTATCCGCACCTACCATCAAGGAGCGCAGCGCTGATCAAGAGGCCGCTGTTCGCGCCGCCCAACTTGCCAAGCTGCAGCAAGATTACATTCGCACAAATCAGACGCCGCTCCCGCAGCCCCCCAAGACTCCGCAGCAGCTTGCTGCCGACGCTGCCGCGCAGCGCCGGGGGCAAGTCATCGGGGAAGAGGCTGCAAAGAAAGAGTTCAATCTGCCCCAGACGGAGCGGACGGCCAAAGAGGCGCTCAATTTAGCCCAGCAACTTGCCCACCATCCCGGTTTTGAGGCCGCAGTCGGCATGCCAAACCCCTTCAAGGGCGGCTTTGGTTTCTTTGGGAATATCCCCGGCACGCCCGCTGCAGATTTTATGAACCTGCACAATCAGGCGCTAAACCAGACCTTTATGTCCGCACGTGAGAGCCTCAAAGGCGCAGGGTCGGTGACTGATTTTGAGGGCAAGAAGGCTGAGAGCGCCATGGCGGCCATGAAGGCGGCTACCTCTGAAAGCGAATACAAGCGCGCCTTGCAAGACTACGTCGATGCCGTTGCTGCGGGGGTGCAAATTGCCCGGCAGCAGTCCCGCATGGGCGCGTCCCCTTTCACTTACGACCAGCTCATGGCGGAGAAGGCGCGGCGCGCATCGGCAGGGCGCAAGTAGATGGCGGATGATCTCAGCTCGCACTACGTGCTTACCCCGGGCGCGCAGTCTCTCAGCCGCATCAGCGATGCTGATCTCAACCAACTATTGCAGCAATACGAAACCACGCACGAGGGCATGAAAACCCTGAGCGATGAAGACCTCAATTTCTGGCTTAAGAACTACGAGGCCCCCGGCGGCAATGTAGACGCGCAGAATATCCCGCAAGTCAACCCGCCACCCCCATCCTTGAGCACAGGCGAGGAGGCGGCTGGCGCGGCGCGTGAGCTTCTGGGCGGTGCCGCATTTGAAATGGGCGACGAGGGCGAGGCGGCCATCCGCGCGCCCTTTTCGGACAAGCCCTACGGCGATTTGCTGAAGGACATCAGGCTGCAGCGCGCCAAGTACAACGAGGCGCACCCCTTTCTGGGTCCAGCCCTAAACGTGGCTGGCGGTATCGGTGCCATGTTCATACCGGGGGTAGGTGAGCTTGGTGCGGGCGTGCAAGGCCTTACCGGCATCAGCAAGTTGTCGTCTCCGCTGGCGCGCACCGCAGCATCGGCCGCGTTGGCAGGCGGTGCCTCTGGTTTTGGTTCTGGCGAAGACTTGTCCAGCCGTGTGAAGAGTGGGGCTATGGGTGCCGGTCTGGGTGCTGGTCTCGGCGCGGGCATATATGGGTTGGGTAAGGCTATCCAGTGGGGCAAGGGCGCAATCACCGCCCGTGGGGCGCAAGGCGAAGACGAGGCGGCAAAACACGCCGCCGAGATCATGAGCCGCCGCCTGCAGGAGGGTGGCATCACCCCCGAGCAAGCCGCCCAGATGTTGGAGATGGAGCAGCGCTACGGCATCCCGTCTGTGCTCGGCACCACCACGCCCGAGCTGGCACGCCTGACTGAGAACGTCGTCAACACGCCCAGCGGGGAGCGCGCGGACCTCGCGACGCGCCTCTTTACGCAGCAAGCTGGGGCCCCGGCCCGCGTGCAGGGCCAGATCAAGAACGCCATCCCGACGCCAGATTACTTCGCGTCGGAGGAGAGCATTCTCAACACACTGCGCACCAACGCAGAGCGAAATTATGGCGCGGGTTGGAAGGACGTAGAGATCCGCGACCCCCGTATTATGAAGGTGCTGGACAGCCCCGACATCCGCAGCGCGTACATGGACGCGCTGGGGAACGCGCGGCGTCGTCAGGAGCAGGCCATCCTTGAGGGCGAAGACCCCAGCCAGTTCAAGATGCGGGAACTTTTCGACCCAATCCTGAACGAGGAGGGCGCGCTAGTCGGTCTGTCGCCCACGGGCAAGGTGATCCCCGACATGGGCACCCTCAATCAGGTCAAAATCGCCCTCGATCAGAAGATAAGCGGTCTCTACGCAAGCGGCGAGGGGGGCAAGGCCACGTCATTGCGCGGCATCCGCGACGCATTCGTGAAGCGCCTAGACGACATCGGACCTGCGGAGTTTAAGGCCGCGCGGCAGCAGTACAAGGGCGATATCGAAATCAAAGAGGCGCTGGAACAAGGTCGCAAGGCTGGTGTCTTGCGTTGGCAAGAGGTCGGCAAGCTTATGCGGGGTTACTCCCCCGGGGAGCAGCAAGCCTTCAAGACCGGCCTCGTGCAGAATTACATGCAGCGTTTTGAAAACACCGGAAACAGCCGCAACTTCGCCAAGGACATCCTCAAGGGCAACGACATCCACAAGTTTAAGGCTGTCATGGACCCCGGCGAGTTTCAAGTTTTTGAGGCTGCGTTGAAACGCGAAAACGAGTTGTTTGACACAATCAGCCGCACCAGTCGTGGCAGCGCCACTTACGGGCGCTTGGCCGAGAGAAGCGACATTGAAGACCAGATCGCGGGTGGTCACGTCGAAAACGCGGTGGACTTGCTTATGAACCCCAGCCCCGGGAATATCGTGCGCAAGACCGTTCAGACACTTGCCGGTATGCGCAACGCTAATGTGTCTCGTGCGACCTACACGCAACTTGCGCGCATGCTCAAGGCAGGCACGCCAGACGAGGTGGATGCGGTGCTGCGGCAGTTGGAAGAGGCAGCGCCGAGGCAGCAGGCCATCGACAAGGCATTTGAGAGCAGGGCGGCCAAGGTCGGCACAGCCGCAGCATCGACTATTTCGCCCCCGCCCGAAGACACGAGCGGTCAGACGCCGCCCACCACGGAGGTCACTATCCCATCGCTTGACGAGGGACCGTCAGGTCTCTCGGCTATGCCTGCAGGCCCGCAGACTTCTGGCGGCCCGGGCGAACGGGGCACCACGGGCGTGCAAGAGGCACTTGAAACACTCGGTCTGGACACCGTATTTGGGGACGGCTCCGCTGGGGGGCAGGGTGGAGCAGGCCTTGAGGCGGCGGATGTCGCTAAGGCTCTCGGAGTTCCGTTGCAGTCGTGGTTAGCATTTGTGCAAAGCATGGGTAGGTAAGACGTGGCAGACTATCTCCCATACTTGACAAACCTAGCCCGGCAAACCGGGCAGGGTCTTTCGTTCGGTTTCAGTGACGAGGGTGAGGCCGCGCTCCGTGCCCTCGCGCAAGGTGATCCACACCAATACCGCGCCATCAAGGACCGCATTGAGGCGCAGCGGCGCGCTTGGGCGGAAGCCAACCCCAACACGGCCATGGGTGCCGAGACAGTGGGCGCACTGGTTCCCGGCGTGGTCGGCGCTTTCGTGCCGGGCGGGCAAGGCGCAACGGTCGGAACGCTCGCACGCCTTGCGCGTCTCGCGCGCGCCATGGACGCACCCGTGGAACGCTTCGCGGCGCGAGTGGCCCCACAAGCCCTTTCGGCCGTGCAATCCAGCAAGCTGGGCCGCTTGGCTGTCGGCGTGGCAGACGAGGCGGCTACTGGTGCGGCGCAGAGCGCAGGCGAGGCCCGGACTATTCAAGACATACCCCAAGAGGTGTTGGATGCGGCACCGATGAACTTTATCTCCTCCCTCGCCGTGCGCGGCGCTACGGGCGCGGGTGGTTTGGCGGTAAAGCGTATTCGGAAGAGCAAGAAATGACCGCGAAGGGTGATTGGCTGACGGCTCTTATCACTAAGCATGGCCCCGAACTCGTAGACCGGGTTCGGTCTGTTCTGGGTATGGACGTTGAACCGGCTGTGTTCAAGAAGGCCGTGGCGCGAGAGGCGAAGGCCACGGCGGCTCCCGTGCGGAAGGTTACGGCAGTCCCCGTGCAGAAGGCTAAGGCAGCCGCGCCGGATCTTGCGGTGGCGGAGCGCAAACCCGCCGCAAAAACCAAACTCACAATGCAGGTCATGCCGCCGCCGCGCAAGGTTGCGGAGTACGAAGATCCGGTGGCACCCGTAACCGCAGATTGGCAGTGGTCGCCCCTCCCCAACGTATACGAGAAGCTGGGCGGTCTGTCCGTGATCCCGCCGCACGTTGTGGACTTCGGGCGGTTCATGGACGCGCAGGCACAGCGCGCCGCAACTCAAGGGCTGACGCCGCGCGACCTGATCAAGGCATTTACCGTCACCCGCGCGAGTATACAGCGGCAGGCCACTGACGCGGAGAACCTGCGCCGGGCTGGCTTGATGCTGCCTGAAGATGTTGCTGGTAAGGTGCGGCCGGAAGGGGCGTTTGGGGAGTGGCTGGGCACGCCTGCCGGTCAGTCCTATCTGGACGCGGCGCAGCGCGGGCAAGTATCCGAGAACGCTATCGAAGACGCGGTGGATCGGATGCGCCCCTTCGGCAAGCAGAACGACCTCAGCGACGCCCTTGAGTGGGCCGCGCGCAACCTCCCCGGCCGCGAGGCGCAGGTGTCTGATCTCGTCGCCGCAGGCCGCGATATGGCCAGCAGCCCGTCCGACTGGCGCAAGTTCACGAAGGACGTCCGTGGCATCGGGCCCAGCAAGTCCGGCTTCCTCGCGTCGCTGCTGGGGCGCGGGGACCAGCCGACCCTCGACGCTCGCCAGATCATCCTCAACACCGGGCAGCCAACCAAAGAAGCGTCGCGGTATATCGCCCGGCGCGGCGGCCTCGGCGGCGTGGAAGGCGTTGAGCGGCTCTCCGCCCGGCAAGCGGCACTTGACTTCGGCCTCCCGCAGGAGATGCGCCCCTACTACCAACACCTCGCCCATCATGCTATCTGGGACAAGGCGGGCGACGAGGTCACCACCCACGGCGATGTTGTCAACGCGATGAAAAACTTCCGCCACGGCGGCCTTGCAGTAAGGAAAGCAGCATGACCGCGAAGGGTGATTGGCTGGCGGCTCTCGTTACTAAGTACGGGCCTGATCTTGTTGATCGAGTTAAGTCTGTTCTGGGTATGGACGTTGAACCGGCTGTGTTCAAGAAGGCCGTGGCGCGAGAGGCAAAAGCGCCGCTCGCAGTGGCAGTCGGGCGTAAGGCCGTGGCCGCCCCCGAAACGTCGCTGGCTGCCAAGACTACACGCGCCACCAAGACGACGCGGACAGTGCCAGCCGCGCCGCGCTCGGAAACACTACCTTCAAAGTACCACACCCCGCGTCAAGTCATCGCCAAAGAATACAACCGCGACATCGCGCAGCGTCTTAGCGGCATCGTTCCCGACGACGCGCCCCTGTCTGAATGGCGCGCGGCTGCGGACAACCTTGCGGGCCCTGAAGGCGCGGCGGCCAACGCGCGGTTTACGCCGGAACTCATCCCTCCGGGTACGGAGCCTGTGGTCACGCAGCTAGGCCGTCAAGGGCTTCCGGTTCGTGGTATGGATTCGGTGGAAACACAGCACCCGAGCCCTTTCAGCGTTTTGGCCAAATACAAGACATCTAAAGACCCACTTGAGACTGAGGTTGTAACAACCCCATACGCCAATCTGCCAGTCAGGATGTTTGACCCAACTCGCTTGGAAGGCGCGCGGGTCGTTTCCCTGCTCGCTGATAAAGAGCGCGCGGGGGACACAATCCTGAGTGTGGACGGTTTGCCTACGAATGTAGACACGCAAGGCGGCCCTTTGCACGCGGCGCTGCAAGAGGCGCTGGGGGGTAGTGCTGTTTTCTCCAACGCTCCCGGCCCGCTCACCACTCTCCGCCGCCAGATTGCAGAAGGACTAGACGCTGGGCAGCCTGTGTTCGGTGTGACCACCACTATGAGCCCAAGCGCGGTTAACCAGACCGTCGATATGGTGGAGCTGTTGCACCAGATGGCGGCGAACAGCGACGTCCGTAAGCCTGATATCGCTGCGTTTAATACGAAGATGCAGTCGATCCTTCCGGGGTACGCAGGCTTGCTCCACCCGGAAGCGGTGATGCAATTGCAGAACATGACGCAAGGGCAGCGCAAGGCCTTTGTGAAACAACTGGACAACGCCGACGCCTTGGCTATGGGCTTTCCTAACGTGGGCGCGGCGCGTTTTGCTTTGACTGATCCCAACCTCATAGACGTACCCGCAGGTGCTTCAGGCTATCAGTTTGTTCAGTTTGGACCTGAAAGTCTGGGCCCCGCAAACAGCACAATCCGGCACCGCGCGTACCCAGACGATATCGGGGGAACGTACGAAGGGCGCGGGCCGCTGGTGCCTTTCAGCACCATGTTCAGCGACTTCACGAGGGGACGCCGCGCGGAGGGTTTGCCCGCAGGCTCAGACCTCCGGTCACTGGAATTTAGAAAACCGTTTCAGGACATGACGCCGGAAGCTTACGACCTGCTTATGCGCTATCTGTCCAAGGTAGAGGACCCCTATTGAGGATCGTCCGCAGTTGCCATTTGAGACCGTCAAACAAGACCTCAACACCCGGCGCATCGCCGTCTGTAGCCGCCACGACGAGGTCGTGCGCGGTTTCGTAGACTTGCTCTTGCGCCTCCGCAACAGCAGCCTCACGTTGCTCGTCGGTCCACGCCGCCAAACGCTCCTCTTCGCATGCGCGGCATGCCTCGTTTTCTGACTTCCCGTGCGGGCAGTTGCTGTATTCGGTCACTTCTTCCTCCTCTTCAATGCGTCCAACAGGACTTCCTGCGCGGTCTTCTTCGACGTCAGGCGGTCCAGCACCATGTCGTCCACGGTGTCTCGCGCCATGATGTAATGCACGAACACGGGCCGGTCGTACCCGGCCTGCTTCTGTCGCATGGGGCCGATCCGCTCAATAATCTGCATGTGCTCCTCTAGTGACCAGTTCAAGCCGAAGAAGGCCAAGATGTTACCGCCGTCGGCGAGGTTCAGTCCGTGCCCCGCCGACGCAGGGTGAGCGAGTAGTACCTCGATCCGTCCGGCGTTCCACTGGCGGATCGTATCAGGGTCAGCGTCCAGCACCCGAGCCTGACGGAAACGACGCCGTAGCCGCTCCAAGTCGTGCTTGAAGTTGTAAGCGACGAGGACGGGCACCCCGTTGGCCTCTTCGATGACGCTGTCGAGCGCATCCAACTTCGCATCGTGAACTGCCTCCCACTCGCTACCCTCGTTCATGTAGATCGCGCCGTTGGCGATCTGCAAGCACTTCTGCGTGCGCACGGCGGCGTTGGCGGCCTCCACCCCCTCCGCGCCGATCTGGGCGAACATCTCCTCCTCCATGTCGTCGTACAGGACGCGCGCCGCTGGCGGCAGGTCCACGTAGATCCGGTTGAAGATCGGCTCATCCACCGGCAGCCCGGTGACGGTCAGACAGATGTCGCGCAGCAGCTCCTGTATCTCCTCCTGCGCGTGCGGCAGCGGCTGCAAGCTGAAGCCGTCGTAGCCGCGCGTGAACCAGCGCTGCTCAAACGCGGCGAAGGTGCGGCCCAGTCGCTCGCCCTTGTCGAGAAACCACGTCTGGCCCCACAGGTCTTTCAGCCCGTTCGCGCCGGGCGTGCCGGTCAGGCCGACGAAGCGCTTCACCTTGGTGTGCGCCACGCGGCCCAGCGCGCCCGCGCGCTTGCTGCCCTGCCGGATGCGGAAGCTCTTGAGGCGCGTCAGCTCGTCCGCCACCACCGTGACGAAGGGCCACGCCTCGCCCAGCGTCTCGCACAGCCAGACGAGGTTGTCGTAGGCCATGGTGTATATGTCGGCCGGGGTGTCAAGCGCCGCCTTACGCTGCTTGGGCGTGCCGGTGATGGCGACGACGCGCAGGTGGCGCAGGTGGGCCCAGCGGATAGGTTCTTCCGGCCATGTGGTGACAGCCACGCGCTTGGGAGCCAGCACCAGCACAGGGAACACATCCTCGACAAAGCTGAGATCATCCAGTGCCGTCAGGGTAGACACAGTTTTCCCGCCGCCCATCGGCATCCACAAGGCCGTACGAGGGTGCTCGTACAGCCAGTCCAGCGCCTCTTGCTGGTATGAATGCAGACGGTCACGGTTAAGCACGCAGGCCTCGCAAGTAATGTTTTATAGTGTCGCGGCAGTATCCAAAAGATTCGCCTACCTCCCTTTGGGTGCAAGCGGTCTCGGTGTACATGCGCCGCATGTCGGCGATTTCTTGTTCGGTTATCACGGGGGCGGACCGATTGCGGGCTTGGACCCGGTACGAGGCCCACCTGAAATTGTCAGGGCCGTAAGGACCGTCGTTGTCTATTCGGTCTAGTGTCAGTCCTTCTCGGTACGAGGGGAGCACGTCTTCTAGGTACAAGTCAAAAACGTGCCAGCGGTCGCAAACCTTGATGCCACGGCCCCCATATCGGTAGAACCGGTTGTTGGCAGGGTCGTAGCAGCGCGCGTGCATGTTGGCCCACCGTACGTAAAGCGGATGCGCCGAATTACCGTGTTTAGTAGCTACTTTGCGCATGGTACTAGCGCGACGGCAGCCGCAGGATTTGGTCTTCCCGCGCCTAAGATTTGTCCCCGATACTGTGGTACTTTTTCCGCAAGAACAACGGCAAACATAACGTGCCCGGGGGCCTGTTTTCACCGCCGGATAAAGGACGGTAAGCTGGCTGAAGGTTTGGCCTATCATGTGCGCCATATTATCTGTTAGGCCAAACTCTGTCAACACGCGGCTCACCGGCAGTCCCGGCAGCGGTGCTCCCACGTGTCGCCCACGTTGCGGGCGATGCCGCCGTTGTCCTTGTACTCGTCATACGCGTCGTGGAAGTCGAGGCCGTCCGCCTCGAAGGTGTCACCGCACTCGTCGCACTCGAAGATCGTGGTGCGGTCGGCGTAGTTCTTGCTGATCATGGCTCAATGCCTCCCAATGAATGATACGTTTTCAATGTCCGCGCGCGGCACACGCCCGTACAGGATGCTAGTCTCCGGCGGATCAAGGCCGTCGCCCCGGTAGGCCTTGACGATGTAGCCGATGGCTTCATCAACTGCCTCAATGGCCGTGTCGCCGATCCCAGTGCGGACGGTGTTGTATCCCTTGAAGCCTTCGTCCGTGACGGCTGCCTTGGCCCAGTAGCTGGTGTGGCCGTTCCGCGTGCTGACGCTGTAGGCCACGTGCATGGTTGCGGGGGGTCGTGCCACGGCTCAGTCCTCCAATTCTGCTATAATGTCGTCCAGCGACAACTCAGTGTCCGAAAGGCCCAGCAGTTCGCGCTCGCTGGCGATCTCGCGCTCGTACTGGCGCACCCAAGTCTCGCGGAGGGCGATCTCGCGAGGGTCGCGCGCGAGGCGCAGGCGGCCCCGCTCATGCGAGAGGCTCAGTTCAAGTGCATCGAGGTGGCTGTAGTCCATGTCATGTCTCCGTTGCTGATGCGCCTTCTTAATCGGGTGCTTTATCCTCGTCAACACCTTTTCGCACCCGCTCCACAATCTCGTCGATGTCCTCAATCGCGCGCACGATGAACACCGGCACGCCGTCGTGCTCCATCCGCTCGATCTCGCGGACCTGCAGCTTGCGCAGCTGGTCGCCCTCGGCCTTCACCTCGACGAACGCCGCGCGGGGCCACGTCCACCAGATGAAGCAGTCCGGGCAGCCGCTGCGGCCCTCCCAGCGCACCTTGCGGTACTGGCCGCCGCTCTTCTGCACAACGCGCTTCAGGTGGTCCTGCAGCTTGCCTGCGGGCGTCATCAATCCGCCCGAGCAAACTCTTTAGCGTATTTTCGAGCGCCAGCAGCATAAGCGGCGCTTGCGGCTTCGGCTGAAGGGAAATAACCGAGAATTATCTGCCTGTGGTTCACTCTTATGTACGCCTGCCACGGACGGTACGGCAATCTGGCGATAAACAGTACGCCCTTAAAACCACACTTATTATTCGTTTTTACAACAGAGTTGTAGTTGTTCTGCGCGGCGGAGCATTCCCGAAGGTTTTCAATTCTGTTATTTGAGGGATCGCCGTCTACGTGGTCAAGCATTTTCGGCCACCACCCGTAATGGTAGAACCACACTAAACGGTGTGCGTAAACGGTAGCGCCTTTGAACGAGCCTAGCAGATAATTTTTGCCGGATCCGCCGGGCCGCCACGGATAGGGTTTTCGCGCGTTTAGCACTTTACGAAGCCGCCCGGTGTCGCCTTCGTACACAAAAGCGGCTCTAACTTCGTCCTGCGTCACTTTGTCCTCCTAGTCAGCTTTAGCATAACGGTACATCTCGTGTCCCTTGGCGGCCAGCGGCAGGCCGGTCGTCCAGCTCTCCCCGCGCGCCATGAGCGCCGACAGGGCGGCCTCGGTGTAGACCGGGTCGTCTGGCGTCTCGCAGACCAGTTCGTCGTGGACGCGGATGCCGACCGTGTAGCCGTTCTCCTCGGCGCGCAGCATGCCGCCCATGAAGATGTCGCGCGCGATGGCCTGCACAATGTTCTCCACCAGCTTGCCGCCGTACGTCCCCAGCGTCGTCCACTGCTTCGTGGTCTGGTGGACGCCGCTGTAGCCGATAGGTGAGGTCTTCACCGTGCCGTCGGGGAACGTGAACGTCCAGTCAAGCTGTGGGTCCGGGTAGCACAAGAACCGGCCCGACGGCAGCTTGACCAGCAGCCAATCGCGATCTTGCCCCGGCTTGACCGCGAAGCGCAGGCCCCGCACCTCGTACACCTCGCCGGGGTTGCTGATCGCCGCGATGGCGGCCCGCTCGACGTTGTACCAGAGGCTGACCGTCTCCGGGTGCGCGTCGCGCCACGCGTAGACGATGGTGAAGATCGCCTCGTCGCTCAACGCGTTGAACACAGGGCCGCCCATTGTCCGGTAGGCACCGATGGAGCCCTGATAGCCTCCCGCAAGCTCGGGCACCTTGCCCTGCAGCTGCCGCTCCAGCTTGGTGATCAGGCCGGGGTCTTTGCCGAGGATGCGTCCGGCGGTTATCTTGTAAAGGTCGTGGCCGACGCCCCGGTCGAACTCATAGAAGGCCTTCACCTTCCAGTCCTCTCCGGCCAGCCACGCCAGCACGCGGCCCTCTATATTCGACAAGTCGGCCACGACCAGCTTCTTGCCGGGTGCCGCCACAAGCACGCCGCGCACGGCCGACGAGCACAGTTCGCTGACGTTGTCGAAGATCAGGTCTTCGCAGTCGAGCTTCAGCGCCTCGATGCCCAGCTCAACGTCTTCGGGCGACAGCGTGGGGCGCGGGAGGTTTTGGGGTTGGAAAATCCGGCCCGCGTCGCGGCCTGTCCTCGACGCGCCGCAAAACTGGATCGTGCCGCGCAGCCTGCCGTCGGGCGAGGCCGCCTGCAGCACGACGTTGTACTTGGCGGGCGACGTCGCGGAGGCCTGCTGGCGTATCTCAAGCAGTTCGCGGACTTCGGGGTCCAGCGTGCCATCGAGGTGAGCCGCCACGGTGCCCTTCTTCAGGTCACCAGAAGCAAAACCGCGTTCAGTCTCAAGGTGGTCCAGCAGCTTCTGGCGCTGCGTCAGGCGGCCTACTGCGCCTCCGGTGAGATCTCCGGCACGAGTGGCCAGAGATCGCGAAGCTCTCTCAAAAGCTCGGAGAGCGGCGCGTGCGAGGTCAAGGTCGCAATGGACGCCACGGTCGTTAATTGTTTGGTCTGCGAGCCAAAGGTCGCGCTCACGCTTACTACAATTCCATCGCGGCATTCGCCCGCATACTTCGCGCATTGCCACCACGTCGGATCGGGCGTATTCGGTGAAGGCATTCCACTCATTTGAGTGTGTCTCCCGTGTCGCCCGGCGCAGCTTCATGTTCTTCGGCCGGGGCTTGCAGAACAGTTGTATCAGCTTTTTGCCCGCCTTGTCTTTAGCCTTGTCGGTCGGCAGGCCGAGCACGTCGCACAGCATCTCCAGCTTGGCGGGCAGACTGTGCTGGAGCGCGATCACCATCGTGTCGGTGATCTTGTCTGTCGGGATAATCACGCCGTGCGCGATGCGCAGCACCGTCCGGTCAAAGGCGCTGTTGTGCAGCACCACCTCGTCGGCGTGATCGATCATGGCCTGCAGCTGCGCAGGCCAATCTGGCGTGTCCTGCGTGTCCCAGACGGTCACAGGGTCGTCGTCCCACGCCCACGGCACGAGGGTGACCTCGGCCTGCTCTGCGTAGGCGTGCGCGCCAAACGTGATGGGGTGGTGCCCGAACGTCTCTGTGTCGAGATATAGGGTTGTCATGTTGGTGGTAGCCTCCGCTCAAGTAGGCCGTGCTGCAATGTTATCAGCAATGGGAGGGGGGACCACCCGGCAGCACGACCCGCTTGAGGGGAGGCACCGGGGCGGCTTCCAATCCGCCCCGGTGCCGGTAGTATAGCGTCAAACGAGGTCTAAACCAAGTGCTCGTTTGTACAAGTCGAGGATCTCCTCCATCTCGCGGCGGTCGTCCGGTGCCATCTTGCGCAGCCGCACGATCATCCGCATGATCTTGGCGTCGTAGCCGACCGACTTGGCCTCAAGGTAGACGTCCTTGATATCGTCGGCGACGCCCTTCTTCTCCTCCTCGAGCGTCTCAATCCGCTCGACCAGCAGGCGGAGCCGGTCGTCCGTCTCGGCGTTGTGCCCGATCACAGAAACTCGTCCGCGTCGGGAGCCGGAGCCGCCAGACCGGCGAAATCGTCCGGCGTCGCGGGCGTGTTGCCGCCGCCGAAGGCATCGCCGTCGCCCGCAAACATCACACCCTTGATCTGGCACGAGATGCGGTTGCCGTCGTCGCGGAGGAGCACGAACAGCTCGACCTTGAAGTGGCAGTAGCAGCCCGCGTAGAGCGTCGAGGCCTGCTTGCCTTCCGGGATCTCAACGCCATACTTGTCGAGAAGGAGCGGCTTGCGGCTCTCGCCGTTCTTGTCAAACTCCGGCGCGCTGAAGCCAAGGCTATACATGCCCTCGAAGCCCTGATAGACCTCGCCCTTCTTGTTGGCGTATTCCTCGCGGGAAAACGCCGACCGGCCTTTGCCGACGATGACCTTCAGCGCGCTCTCGGCGCTCTTGCCGAAGGCGAATGCCGCCACCGCGCTCATGGCTTCCTCAATCACCGCCACGTCCGGGTCTTTCGGGTTGATGATGATGCGCCCGCCATAGCCGGGTGCGCCGCCGTTGATTGAGCGGGCGCGGGCCAGATCGGGGAAGCCCAAGCGTTTGTTTTTGAGCATCAGAGTTACGTTTTTTACAGGTTCCATAGTCTCAGTGTCCTTCAGGGATCAGACCGGCAAAATCTTCGGCGGTCGTTACGTTAACGGCCAGTGCTGGCCGCTTGTCAGTCGCGGGTGCGACAGACGGCTTGCCCGGCGCGCGGGAGATCAGGCCTTGCAGCCGCTTCCAGCGCTTCGGGGTGCCCTTCAGCAGCTTCTCGGCTGCCGTCGGGCTGATCAGTTTTTGTTCGTAGACGTCGCAATCGCGCAAGCGGAACGACTTCTTAAACATGGCCTCGGCGGCCTCTGCGTCGTTCCACGCACGGTTGCCCATCTTGCCTTCGACCAGCTTCCAGCCGTCGATCTCCTCGCCGAGCAGCAGCCGACGCTCGGTCTCGGCGCGGACGGCCTTGCACCAGTTCTCCACCAGATCGACCTTGCCCATAGCCTGCGACAGGAAGTCGCCTGCCGACAGCTTGTCGGGGACCACCGGCAGGAACTGCGCGAAGTCGGCCGCCGTGGCGGGGCTGGAGATGCCGGTGACCTCCTCCAGCAGCGCGGGGCACGGCTTGGCCTTTGCGTTGCAGAACCGGCACTGCGTGTCACCGGCGGTAAGGAAGTTGAAGTACCAGTCGATATCGGTGTCGCCCCAGCGCTCCTCCGCCAGTTCGACGTCGTGGGCGGCCTCCTTGGCGCGCTCGCCAAACGCCTTCAGGTCAGCAACGCTGCGGACCCACTCAGAGACGTGGTTCAGGCGGGGCTGGTGGATTACCATGACTACAGTGTCGATCTCGTCGGAGAACAGGCTGACAGCCTCCAGCGCGCCCAGCGCGTAGAGCTGCAGCTGCTCGTTCTCCTCCGCATCGACGCGGACGCCCATCCCATACTTCAGATCGATCACAATCAGCTCGTTGTCCCGCATGATCATAGCGTCGGCGGTGCCGCCGCTGTCCGGCACGCCGATCACGTGGCTGAAGTCCACCCGCGTCTCAACGTCGAGGCTGCCGCCGAAATCCCAGACCAGTTTGCAGTAGTCCATGACGTACTCGGCCATGTCCTGCGTCACCTTGATTTTGTAGCCATCGACCTCGCGCGTCTCGCCGACCGGGATCACGAAGTCGGGATCCGTCAGCACCGACGCGGCCAAATCGTGCGCGCAAGTGCCTTCAGCGGCGTAGGCGCTGCTGTCATTCGGGTAGGCCGCCTCAAGGACGACGCTGCCCGGACAGCGCATCCAGCGGTGGGCCCCGCTGGGGCTCAGTTTTGAGTGTCCGCTCATTCGTCACCTCCGTCGTGGTAGTTGCAGTTCAGTTCAGTTGCCACAGAGGCGATAGCCCTTTCTGCGATGTCGATTTGGGCGAGGGCCATCATCACTACAAAGTGGTCCTTCAGGGCCGCGCCCCATCCGTTCGCAAAGCTGGCCTCGTGTACCGCGTCCTTCGCGCTGTAGTACTGATCACGGTGATACGCCCACGGGTCCATCAGGCAAGCGCCGCTTTGAGAGCCGCGACCAGCTCGCCGAGCAGTTCGGCAGGCACGTCGGTGGCCTTGGCCACGCCGAACTGCTCAAGGATGGCCACCATCGTGTCGCGGCCCTTTGTCTTGACGACGCTGAGGACGAGGGTCTTCAGCGCGTCGGCGTCAATAGGAGCGTCAGAAGGGGCAGCCGGGGCGCTCGTCGTTGCCGCAGGCTCCGCAGGGGCGCTCGGCGTTTCGGCAGCTTTTCCCCCCACGTCCGGGGTGATGCTCTCTGCGGGCTTTTCGATCTCCTTCGCTTCAGGGGCGATGCTCTCTGCGGGGTCTACCAGAGATACGTTGCTCAGATTGAGCCCGAGCGCCAGCAGCTTGTCGGCAACTTCGGCGATGCTCTGGCCGGTGACTTCGATTTTGATCATTACTCGCTCCTCTGTTCGATGGTGTTGCGCAGTGCGTAGATCACGTCCTCAAGGTGGGCGGCGTGGCTCCCGGCGAAGGACGCACGGCTTTCCGCGTCGGCGATAGCTTCTTCGGCCTCATCCCGCACGTCGCGCAGACGTTCCGCCAAGGCGCGGGCGAGGTGGGGCAAGTCCGCCATCCAGTCGTCCAGATCGTTGAACGTGCCGCTGGGTGGCACGAGCGCCGCCTCAATCAGCTTCTGCGTGGCGACGGTACGCCAGTATGCTAGGTCCATGTGTCAGTTCTCCTGTCAAAAATTCCAAGGCGTAAAGCCGTACTTTTTTGCGATCAGCCGCGCCTCGCGCTTGCTGGTCACGGTGAACTCTGGGCCCCACGTGCGGTGGCCGTCGATAATGGTGTTAAGGGCGACGACTGCCGGGCGGGTCTTGGTGCCCTGCGTGTATTCTGCTGCAAGTATCATGGCTGTTCTCCGTTGCTGATGATGTACCCCTACAAGCAGGTGCTTTTCCCGTCAACCCCTCATGTGCAGTTTTTTACGAACAGAAAATTACACGTCCATGCTCGACAGCCAGCGGGCCGTCCTTGCGCTTCGCCAGCGTCTGGATGGCGCGCCGCATCAAGAACTTGCGCTGATCGCGCTTGTCGGGCTGGGGCAGCATCTCCGCGCAACGATTTACAAGTACGTGCTCCGCCACATCCGCCACGTCCGCATACTCGCTCTCGATCACCTCCAGCACGTGCCGCTCGTTTGCGCCGTAACGCACGACGCCACGGCTGGGCTTGTCCTCAGTCTTGGCCACCGGCAGGTCCGCCTCGGTCGCCACGCAGCTGGTGACCGGGTCGCCGTCGGCGTCCTCGCCCAGATCGACAACCTCCAGCTTAAAACCGAAGCGCAGACCGTCCTCGCCGTCCTTCATTTTCTCAATGTGGATCTCGCGCTGACCATCCTCGTGCCGCAGCACCTCGATCTGCGCGTCGGCCGCCGCCTTAATGCCCGACCAACCACGGCTGCCCTTGGACGCGTCCTTGCCCGCGTGATGGACGGCCAGCACGGTCGCGCCTGCCGTCTCGCGGATCAGCCGCAGATTGGCCAGCGCGCGGCCCATGTCCTCCGCCCCGTTCTCGTTCGCGCCGGGGGTAACCTGCGCCAGCGTATCGACGATCACGAGGCTGACGTCACCAAGAGCCCGGACCGATGTGAGCACCGCCGCGATGTCGTGCTCCTCAAGGAAATTGGGGGCGGCGGAGATGACGTGGATCGGCACCGTGGCCAGATCAATGCCGTGAAACTTAGCGTAGGCCAGCGAGCGCTTGCCGAGGCCGCCAGAGCCTTCGGCGGCTATGATGACCACGGTGCCCTGCTTGACCCGGCGGCCGCGCCACGGGAGGCCCTGCGCGACGGCGAAGGCCATGTCGAGGGCGACAAACGTCTTGCCTGACCCGCTCGCGCCGAACAGCACCACGAGGTCTGCGTCTGGCAGTACGCCCTTGATCAGCCACTCGCCGGGCGGCTGCAGCGACAGGTCGTATATTGGCAGCGTGCCGAAGCGTGGCCTGTCGCCGTGCGTCTCTGCGGCCCGTGTGGGCGCGCTGGTGCCGCGCGTGTGGACGTAGCCGTTCTGTTTGGCCATGTGGATCACACTGGCCATCGTGGTCTGCCGCTGGCGCTGGCCAGCGCGGCGGTCGAAGCTGGCCCACTGCGTGCGCAGTCCCTCGGTGCCGGGGTACGTCGCGCCGTCCGAGGACCACTCGTCCCAGATGTCGAACCCAGTGTCGTCGCCCGCGCATTCGTGGTGTAGCGCGAGCCCCACGCGGATCCACTCGTCGCGTCCGATGTCGGGGCTGACGTGCTTGAGGATCTCCTCCATCTTCTCGGCGCTGAGGCCGAGCTTCGGCTCGTGCCCGGCAAACGGGTCGTCGGGGATGCTGCCGGGCGCGCGCTTGCCGAAGCGGGTGTCGCACAGGTGCTGGATGATGCCGTTGACGACTGGGTCGTTTGCGACGGTGTCGTCCTCGCCCAGCATCTCGCAGATCGGCAAGACGTTACCGGTAAAAGTCACAAAGCCGCTGTTGCTGAACGTCTCGTATCCGTACTGGGTGTCCGTGGTCGGCGACTTGTTGTTGCCGAAGCTGCCCACGCTGAAGGCGCGCACGCCCGCGCCAGAGGGGCTGTACTCGGTGTACGTACGCGCCGCGATCTGGGCGATCTCGTCGGGCACGTTGCCGTCGGCATCGACGCAGTGGTCGAAGTCCGTGGCCGTGATGCCGAACTCGGGCATGAGTGCCAACCCCACGCCGTCCATGCCGCGCTTGGCGGCGGCCTCGCGCGCGGCGGCGAAACGGACCATCTTGGCCCGGTCGTTGGGGCTGCCGTTGGCCCCGTAGCGTTTCCCGCCGTCGGCGTAGTAGGGCACCTTGAGCGGCTTGCCGCCCTTGCCGTCTGGCTCGTAGCGCCACAGCAGCCAACCCTGCAGGTCGCGCAGCACGGTCGGGGCCTCCACTCGCCGGTGTTGCGGCGATATCGATTGTACGTTGCTCACGGTGTCCCCTCAGAACAGCGAGATAAAATCATCCACCAACTGAATGCGCTCGCCGATCCAGCGCATACACGGCACGGCCATGCTATTGCCAAGCGCCTTGTAGCGCGGGCCATCTGGACACTCGTCGGCAGGCTTCTTCCGCCACGGGATCGCCGTGAAGTTGTCGGGAAAGCCCTGCAGGCGCTCGCACTCCACGGGCGTGAGGCGACGCACGGCGGACGCAGCAATATATGTGGTGCTTTCGTGCTTATCCGCGCGACTAGCCCCAGCGCGAAGGCAGTGTCCCAATTCTGGGCTTTCTGAAACGCCAAACGCAACCGCCAAAGTCGGGCCCAGCGCGGTGTCGCTGCTATCAGGTTGCTTGCCGTAATTGCTCGTCAACGCCCCAGCTATAGCACGCGACCCCTCAAATATCCTGTGTGTGTCAATCGGGTACGCCACGTACGTAGTCTGCTTCGTCCCCGGCTGGGCGGCCAGCGCGCCGACGATCTGGCCGTCCCCACCGACGCACTCATAGGTGCCTACACAAGGTCGCTCCCGTCGTCCGCCACTGCCTCCAGCGCCTGCCGCAGCCGCTCTGGCAGCACCTTGCCGCGCTTCTCGGCTCGGCGCAGGATGCCCCGACATGCTGTGGTGCTCAAAAAGAACCGCTGCGGCAGGTCGCCAGTCTCCAAGATATCCGACAACGAACACACGGCGGCGTCGCTGGGCCACTCCGAAGTACTGAGCGTCAAGCACTCGGTACGCGAGACCATACCCGAGGTCTTCCAGCGCCCCGAGGATGGAACCAAAGTCCCGTCCTCCGCCCGATGACAAAACACCGGGGACATTTTCCCAGACAATCCAGCGAGGCTGCTCTCTCTGAGCCAGTCGGCAAAACTCAAGCGCAAGGTTGCCACGGTCGTCATCCAAGCCTCCTCGGAGGCCAGCGACACTGAAGGACTGGCAGGGTGTCCCGCCGACGAGGAGGTCGATCTTGCCATACTGGTGCTCCTTAATGGTCGTGAAGTCGCCGTGCAGCGGCACTTCCGGGTAGTGGTGCTCCAACACCGCGCGGGGGAACGCCTCGATCTCGCTAAAGAAGGCGGGCTCCCACCCCATGTGGTGCCACGCGGCGGTAGCGGCCTCAATGCCGCTGCAAACGGATCCATACCTCACTCGGCGGGCGTCCCGACAAGCGCGACCAGCTCCGGCTTGACCAGATAGGCCCGGTCCACGCCGTACAGCCGCTCGATCTCCATCGCGCGCTGCGGCGGCACCCAGCCGCGCTTGACCCACTGGCAGACGGCCTGCACGCTCACGGGCGGCTCTAGGCTGTCGGCGAACGTCTGGCGGCTACCCGCCCGCTGTATGGCGGCCTCGATACCGGAGGTCGGTGCTTCACTCATCTCCACATCCTTTCAATTAACCCGAACACCGTGCCAGCCAATGATGTATAAAGCGGCCATTTATCACTCACCCCCTTGCGCTGCGATGATGGCGTCCGCAACTTGACGCTTGCCGTGCTTGAGGAACCAAGCCACGATCTGCCTGCGCTCTTCCTCGCGGCCCATGCGCACAAGATCGGCGTGCTGCTCGCGAAAGGGGCCGGGCATGATGGTGATGCCGTGCTTGGCGGTGAAGGCCTCTACAATCTGGTCGTCAGTCATGCTCCGTCGTCCCCGTCGCTGTCGGCCTTGGTATCGCGGGTCTTGGTATCGTACCAGTCCAGCAAGCCGGTCCAGCAATCGAGGCAAATGTCATGGTCAACGTGGTAGGAATGGCCTGAGTAAACCCTCAGGTGCATGACATCGGCATTATGTATCACCGCCGGAACCGATCCCTGTGGTACGGTCTGCTCAAGCGTCTGCATAACTTTACCACAAAAGTCGCAATTATAGACCTGTGTAATCTTTACGCTCACTTCCCGCTCTCCTTGTACTCGTCGTCAGTCACGCGCCGTCATCTCCATCGCTGTCGCCAATCGTGCCGGTAGCCTTCGCACGGGCGCGTGCCTTTAGGATGGCTGCGGGGTCGAGGTCGCGGATGGCCTGCACGACATGATGCATCGGCACGGTTTTCCATTCGCACCAAGCGCCGCACGCGCACTCGCTTTCGCTATGAGCATCGCAGTCGCATGTCTTGGCATCGTCCTTGGCCCACTGCGCAGCCGCCTCAATCCCCAGCGCAACGCCTCGCAGTTCGGCTGCGGCAATCTGGTCTGCAATCGGTACAAACGGCTTTCCGGCGATACCCTGCGTCACAGTCACGATCAAATTGCGCTCGTGCTGCTGCCCCTTATCATAGCCGTAAAGGTAAATTGTCAGAGGATCATCGATATCCAGTTCATCGTCAGTCATGGGGCACCTTGATTTTTGCGGCTTGCATAAGGCGAGCGATCTGCCACGCAGCGCGATACGGAATGTCAAAAGGCAAGAGAAGGCCATTCTCGTCCACAACGCAGCGGCCTGCCAGTATGAGCCATTCAGCCAAATGCTCCGTGGTTTTGGCCTTGTATCCCTTCTTAGGGCACACAAGCTCAAACCGTGTGCCAAGCTTGGATATGAGCGTAAGGTACGGGTCTTCTTTCAGTTCACGCATGGGATTGGCTTCGTCAGTCATGCCCCATCGTCCCCGTCGCTGTCGCCCTTAGTGTCGCGCCCCTTGGTATCGTACCAGTCCAGCAAGCCGGTCCAGCAATCGAGGCAAATGTCATGGTCAACGTGATAAGCATGGCCTGAGTGGACCCGCAGGTGCATGGCGTTAGCATTGTGTACCACTTGCGGAACCGCTCCATGCGATACGGTCTGCTCAAGCGTCTGCATAACTTTACCACAAAAGTCGCAATTATAGACCTGTGTAATCTTTACGCTCACTTCCCGCTCTCCTTGTACTCGCCGCATTCGATCAGGTCTACCAGAAAGTCCGGCCCATATCCCCAGCGGATGCGCACGAACGCTGCAATCGCCGCCACCTCTGCCTGCACAGCGGCATCCCGCTCGGCGCGCAGAATGCGGAGTTCGGCGGCGGCTTCTGTTGCCACACGGCCAACGTCGTATAGCTGCCTAATTTGTCGTGGCGTAAGGATGTCTGCGTGATGATCCGCCACAGACTGCGGCCACACATGCAAAACGTCGAGCTGCTCAATCAAATCATCGCTCACGCTGTCCTCGCTTTCTCTATGGCTGACAGGAGAACTTCGGCGGGGGTGTCCGTGTCATCGTCAGGCCACTCCGCGTCGCAAACAGGGCAATGCCAGTAGCCGCTGTGCGGGCAATTGTCTGAGCAGTAAGTGCAAAATTCAGCGTCCGCTTCCAGCTTCTCACGCAGCGATGCAGCCACCCGCGCGCTCATCCCTTCATCTCCTGCGGCGGTGCGGCGGCGCAAATCCAGAAACCGCATGAACTCGGCGTCAACGCCTGCAAGCGGCAACTGGCGCATCGGTGCGGGGTTGTTGCGGAATACGGGGATCATATCAGCCTCCAATCACAATCAAAACAAACGGGATCAACGTAAACACGGCAATGACCAGCGAGCACCCGGCGGCCAGATCACGCAGCGCAGTCTCAGGCATCGTGGCGGATCGGCGGCGGGTATCCCAGCGCGTTTGGTATTGGCGCGGGGTCATGCCGCCACCGGCAGGCTGGCCAGCGCGGCGTCGTAGTCGGCCTGCCAGTGCTCTTGCGCGTAGCCCAGCGCCCGCAGTTCGCGCTGCGCGATGCGCAGCAGACGCTTGCGGTTGTCGTTGTAGACCGCGCGCTCGACGAAGCCCGCCGGGTCGTAGAAGCCGTGGACGGGCCCGGTGAGCGCCGGGGTGTGCGTGCTGACGATGGCGTCAGCGCGCTGCTGGATCCGGCGCTGGCGGTTGCCGTCGGCCTCCATGCGGGCGATGCCGTGGTGCAGCGGGCTCACGCCGCCACCTGCGCGGTCTCAGCGGCAAGAAAAGCCTCGCCCGCGTCGATGTTGCAGCGGATGCAGCTCAGTAGCGCCTGCAGCTCAATGCGACCGACGCGCTTGCGGTCGTAACGCGACAACTCGCTAAGACGGTCGTAAAAGTAGCCGATGTCGCCGTAAGCGAGGTAGCCCCGGCCGTGGGCCAAAAGGCGGCTGCTCAAATTGGACCACTCAGCGGCAATGCCGTTGGGGTTGAACGCGTGGAAAACCGCAAGGTCTTTGTTGCTGAACCGCTTGGCGGCCTGCGCCGGGGTGATGTCTGCGCTGATGGGGTTGATGTAGGTGGTCATGTCGTCATCTCCGTTGCTGATGCACTCTCTTAATCGGGTGCTTTAGCCTCGTCAACCCCTGCGGCGACAATTATTTGCGCATCCGGCAGCGACTGCAAGTGCCGCACGATCTCGGGGTGCTCCTCCTGCAGCCGCCGCAGCAGCGTCGCGCAGCCCCGGCCCTGCGCGGATAGTTGCGCGCGCTCGGCCTTGTCGATGGCGCTGCCGCCCTCGGCGGGCTGCCTGCGGCGCTTGTGCGTCGGCGGGCGGGTGCGGGCGGCCCTCACGCGTCTGCTCCTTGCGGATAAGTCTCAGGCACCTTGGTGGCGTAGTGGATGGGGCGCTCGTAGCGGCCCTGCTCGTCGCGGTAGACGCTGATCCAGCGGCCACCGGCCGACAGGCCGCGCGTCTCGCCGTAGCTCAGGTTGACGCCGATGGGCCAGATGGTGGTGAGGCCCTCGGCGTCGAGGGCGGCGTTGAGGGTGGGGAACCAGTTCATGTCGTTGTCTCCGTTGCTGATGACAC
>Ga0209499_1000799_pt1 | contig 22909 bp, 26 predicted proteins | sample C_130208_EF_Meta_FD_187306 | JGI IMG/M metagenome (GOLD analysis project Ga0209499, IMG submission 187306) | Freshwater microbial communities from Lake Croche, Canada to study carbon cycling - C_130208_EF_MetaG (SPAdes) (version 2) | ecosystem: Environmental > Aquatic > Freshwater > Lake... | reverse complement strand
CTATGTCTTTAGCAACCTGGCGACTGCTTGACGTAGCCCTGGAGTGTGACCGCTGTAGAGCAGCCACAGACACCGTTTGTAGGCTGAACCTTCTGGCCCACAAGCTGGGCACCTAGGAACGCAGATAAATGAACATTATCAGAAGGACCAGCGTTTCTCCAGCCACCACTAGGCGCCTGTTCGGCCTTCTTGGTCAGAGGGTTCTGGGAATACTGATCGCCCTGGCGCCAAGAAAATAATGTAAGTTGACGACGACGAGCTGTTGTTAGACTTGCATCAGTCACTGTGGATGGCATTCTCTAAATAGAGGTTAAGATTTTTTAAGTGATTCAGCTGTGCTTTGGAACAAGCGGATGGTAGGAGGACAACGAGTACTAGGGAGCGGATAATTATTAGGTACACGAAACATTGACCTTGGTAGATACGGCAAAGGAGGTGCAGGGAAATACTGAGAAAACCGCGTTGCCGGGACATACTGATTTGTTTCCTTTGAAATGACAGCTTGTGCTAATGCAGCTGTTGTAGCACTTGCAGGCGTAGTCTGGACAGGAACGAAGGGTGGTGCTGTGCTGGGCGTAATTTTCAAAGGTACATGATTAACTACAATATTTGTGCATTGTTCAGCTATCATGCGAGACGACTCGGTGTTTGCGCTACCTTGTCCGACGACCGGTTTCACGTAATGACCGAATAATCGTTTATTATTCGCAATACCGGGTGCGCAAGGATTGTACTTATACATAGTAAAATCTCCTATCATAATAATATGGATATTTTCTTAGGTCTTTTCCCCATTTAAACAGGCAATGTGATATTCAATACATACTATGAGTACTTCATTAGTAGGACGAGGTTTCTGGACACCACGGAATTGGCTTTCTTTTATCGAACCAAATAATGGATCCGAACCCTTAAATTATCTTGAAATCGGTGTTTTCTGTGGGCACAGTGCAGTAATTTTTGAGGAGCTCTACGCGAAACATCCTAACAGCCATCTCTATTGTATTGATCCTTGGGATTTGCTGAATAAAGAATATGACGAGGACTATAATCACGCAGAGAATTATGCATATTGTCTGACTAATATCGAGAATACTGGTCGCAAGGAAAAATTCACGGTTATTAAAGGTTATTCCAATACTGAAGTACCTAAACTAACTGATAATTTTTTCGATTTTGTTTATATCGATGGAAACCATCATCCAGAGAATGTTCTCGAAGATGCGGTTCTAGCATTTCGTAAACTCAAGGTTGGTGGATATATGATATTTGATGACTATGGATGGGGTGGACCCGATATGGTTAAAAAGGGTATCGATTGTTTTTTGAGTGCTTACAAAACACGAATGCAATGGATTGGTATTCAAAATATGCAGGTTTTCTGTAAGAAACTCTCCTAAAACACATGCGTGCCCGATGACCGGCTCCATAATAGTTTAACAAAATCTCCATCAATGATAAGATGGATATTTTGTTAGGTCTTATAATCTTATTCATAGTCTTTCTGATAAGGATGAAAACAAGTGGTATTAAAACACCGCCCTTATTGATTCCGACAGTTAACATAGTACTATTAATTTTAGGCACGACATATTTATTCATAGGGATCAAATATCTTTTAACCTTCTGGTGTACGGAGGGCTTTGTAGATAAAGATCCAGTCAGCCAACGCATAAGGTCGCTGCAAACAATGCGTGATACGTTAACGAAAGACTTAGAATCGTTAGACGATGCAGCCGATGCAGCATGTGATGTAACAAAACAGATTGAAGACTCCTATATATCAAATAACGCAGCACCAACTGACGAGAATGAATACCAAATGCCTAAAGATGTCCAGGCCGACCGACAACAAAAACGAAATACTCGTGTAAAGAAACGATTTGAAGAAGAAAAGAAACGCTATAGTGTTTTAAAAAATGCTGACCCGATCTACGAATGTTTCGAAGACACAGCTAAAGAAGACGAACTACGTGCCGAACTAGAAGATGTTCAACGTATACTTGATACTGCAGAAGCAAAGGCAGTAGCAGCGAAAGGACGTCGGCTGGACAGTCTCCTAGGATTTAACGCTGTCTATTTGAAGAAAGGAGTATCCACTGTAACTGAGGGATTTGCTACAGGTGACGCACTCCTCGCTGCTGCCGACGATCTCATTGCCAAAGGCAATGCAGTTCATGCAGAGATTGTAAAGATTACAAACGCTGTAAAAACTCAACAGGCCATAGCTAAGGGTGTCTTCCAAAAAACACAAAACCTTCAGAACGGCAAAGTCAGTGAACAGGACGCCGCTGCTGCGACCTCTAAATTCGTCCCAAGTTAATTTCCGTAGTTGAACTGATGTGCTGTATTGTAGCGCCATCAGGTTCTGTTCGCGTCGTCTGCTGAAATGTATTTGTAATGTGTACCTGTGGTAAAGGTATATCTTTTTCGTCAGGTCGGCGATACCGAATACCATAGGTGTACCGTCCATTTTTTCGTTTCTGTGTATGAAATCCTTTCTTTGTAAAGAAGGGTCCAATTGTCATTGGTGTAAAGTATTTAGCAAATGTCTGTGGCACAAACTGCAAACAAAACAACTTACATTGTTCATGTAAATCAATTGCTTGAACACTGCCTCTCACATCTACAATTAAATGCGTATCCATAAAGATTTGTATCCATCCGTCGACAATTGTTTCTTTTGTAACACTATCCAACGTCGTTTCGTTTGTTAACGATACCGTTTTAATAAAGAAGCGAATGCGTTCAATCGTAGCATTCGCACGTATGATTGTTCTCCATGCATTATACCATTCTGAAATTATTGGATATAAATCGGGGCGAAATCCCATTTTGTTTTCTTCCCATCGTTTAATAAACTTATCCTCAATCCCGTCGCCTGAAGAAAGGCCAAGAAGTTTGCACATGGATTGAACGAACTTGCGAAACTCATCGACCCCACATGCTTCCAAGCTGTCCTTAAACGAGCCAACAGGTGCTAATAAATTTTCAACAAGGCAAAGAAGATCTTTAAGATGGATAATCTTTGGAGTGGCTCCAACAGGTAAATCCGTGTTTTTAAATTCATCTCTAAGAGTTGGATTCACAACAATTGGAATGGGTGGAGGTAAAATAACCTTGGTGGGTCGGCCCACCCGCGGCCGCGAGGGAAATGCTGTTGCAGGCAGCGTCTCGAAGGCAGGGTTCTTTTCTCTAGGACCATTGCCAGCACCAGCATCCACAGCAGCCCCAGGTAAAAGTGCTCGTGGAAGTAGAACCGGTCCTCCACTTTGTTCCAGATCAGGTGTAACTGGTAAAAAGGCCGCGACTAAAGTCCGCACGTCTGCGTCAATCCTAGGCATCCACTCACTCACACCCTCGTAAATACTCGCATTCTTTGCATGTAAAAACCATTGCAGAACAGACTTAAACAACGAACTAGACATCTCATGTTGGAAACTCCAGGACGATGTATGAAGTTTTTGTGCGACAACTAAATCTGGAAAATGGTCTGTTCCTAGAAGGCCCTCCCATACGGTGCCGATTTCGTCATTCACAATTAAACGGCAACCATTTATACGACGAGCAGCCTCAGCTGCTGGTGCTAAAATCCATCCCACTGTTGGTGCTTTCTGTTCAACCGTCACAGCTGGCATCTCTTCGCTCAATGCAGCCATTAATTCGTCAACCCAAGAACGATATTCAGTTATCTTTTTCTTATCACGGTCCGATAACCAAGCCGACTCCTTCGGTGCTTCAATAAAAAAATTCAAGCTAATCCGATGTGTCTCCATTTGGACGAGCTGCTTGATAAAGTCTTTGTAATGTTGGCGTTTTTCCAAGTCTTCCGCCTCCGTCTCAAGATCACTCAAAGGAAAGACTGTGGGCGCTGTGTCCAAAGGCTTCAATAATTTCTCATTAAATCCTTGAGGCACAGGTTCTTTAGTAACGGTTACGACAGCGTCGTGAAATCCGCACAAAATACGATAATAACACTCGAATTGTTCAACCGTCGGAACGTAGTCGGCTAAATAGGTTCTGTTCCAAACTCGTGACGGTGTTGCTACCTCCACACTTATCAGAGTTCTTGAAGAGCTCATCCTTACTTAAAAAGAAGAGGCGTAATCTTTAACCCCAGTCCTAAGAAAAGAATGCCCTCTTCGTGCCCCTCCGTCCGTGTGCGAAACACTGGGAGCGGATATGTAAAACCCGACACCAAAGACAACGTAGCCGATGCTGCATTTAAAGCCAAGATGGCCGAACGCGCCGCTCAAGACGCAGCTCTCTGGAAACCGTTGCAGCCAGCACCTCAGAAACCAGAGGAACCTAGAAAATGAAAAAAATATTGTACCGGTCTATTTCATTATGATTTAGACCGGTATAAAATAAAGATTTACGCAGGCGATAAAACATCCCAAGACGCATCGAGCATGCGCTTGCGACACCATGTATGTGCACATTTCTTCTTAAGTACATATGTCTCTATAGCTTCGAACGATTGTAATGTATTATTTGGTGACTTGCGCAGCTGTGCTAGACCATAGTCAATATTATTGCGGCAATGGCAGTCTGGCTTCTTTGCAAGTGCAAGAAGATTGTTGCGCTTATCATTCAGGGTCTCGACGAGGTCATCTAGCATTGCCTGTCGTAGAGTTTCCATGGCAGACATTTGATAAATACATATAATGATGTGCTTTAGACCTCTACCATATAGATACGACTGTCGCTTCAGGAAATCGATATCGCTCCGATGTATAACCATAAAAATTGCTAACAGGAAACCATGTACATGGTAATATTAAAGAAGCACGGCTCGTATCTAAGTACAACCCCCACCAACTAAATGAGGAGTTAGCTGCAATCCCGCCTTTTTTGCAAGATTTCATAATGGAAAGTGTATTTAGTTCATTTTCATGAATAACCCTGTGCCGAATATCCTGTAACATAGACCAATCTTCACAATATGCAGGATCGTCAGAACATACATAGGCTACACCTTTCTGTTTTTCCAAAGCTCTCGGATAATATTTATCCTCTAAATTCAAATAAACGCAATCGTGTCCAATGAAATCTGTGCGACGAACATGTAAAAAATATGCGTCGTCTAGATCGTAATATTTGTTCGCGTTGGGCGGTTTTATATCAAAGAGTGGAATTATTTCATCTCGGTAAGGATTAAAATAGTGAATATGCTGATACCAACCATTCATTACAATAACTTCCGTGTCCGGTCGGTTTCGAAATGAGTCCAAGTCGATCGGATGACTCCAATATTCTTCAAACCGCCCTAAAGGACGTTCTGGTTCTACGAAAAACTGCAACCAAGGTTTTAAAATGGTATTTTTTAAATCACGGTTAGGAGCATGTTCATTTTTTGGAATACTATTAATGCCAAATCTATGCCCAGTTTGTTTAGCTATACCATAAAGACCTGACATTTGAAACATTAGATTACCTAAGCCGCCTGCAAACTCGGGCAAAAGCATTTTTATTTACATATAGTTTAGTTCATTTGCTGGGCCGCGGCGAGGCGGGCGGGGAGGAGGGAGGCGGAAACAAACCCCCGGAAAATAATAATTAGTTTCCCCCCATGGTCTAAAGATATTTCGCACAACCTAGTATAGAAACAATGGCTGCGAAGACTGTAATTGGCATTGACTTAGGCACAACGTATTCGTGTGTAGCTGTATGGCAGAATGACCGTGTTGAGATTATCGCATCGGACACAGGCGCTCGTACTGTGCCGTCGATGGTGTCCTTCACGGAGACAGAACGTCTCATCGGTGATGCAGCCAAGTCGTCGGCGGCGGCCTATCCTCGGTCCACGGTCTTCGACGCTAAGCGCATGATTGGTCGCGAGTTCAAGGACCCTATTCTGCAGTCGGACTTGAAGCATTTCCCTTACGATGTAATCGCCGATGCGAAGGGCCGGCCTCAGATTTGCATCGATACGAAGGATGGTCAGAAGAAGTTTTATCCTGAGGAAGTGTCGGCGATGGTTCTTCAGAAGATGAAGGCGATTGCTGAGGCGTATCTGGGTGAGACCGTCAAGGACGCAGTCGTCACCGTGCCGGCCTATTTCAACGATGCACAGCGTCAGGCGACGAAGGATGCCGGTGCCATCGCTGGTCTAAACGTTATCCGTATTATCAATGAGCCCACGGCGGCTGCAATCGCGTATGGCCTTGACAAGAAGGCTGAGGGCGAGAAGAATGTTCTGATTTTCGATCTTGGTGGCGGAACGTTCGACGTGTCTCTGTTGACCCTGGACGACGGCGTGTTTGAGGTCCGTGCGACGGCGGGCAACGGCCATCTAGGTGGCGAGGACTTTGATAATCTCATTGTAACTTGGGCGGCCGATGAGTTTAAGAAGAAGTATAAGATTGATATCTCGGATAATATGCGGGCCCAGCGTCGTCTACGGACGGCGTGCGAGCGTGCGAAGCGTGTGCTTTCGGCGAGCACCCAGTCCACGATTGAGGTCGACGGCCTTGCGGACGGCAAGGACCTCGCGCTCACAATGACCCGCGCGAAGTTCGAGTCGCTCTGTGAATCCCAGTTCCGTAGCTGCATGGGACCGGTTGAGCAGGTTCTCCGTGATGCAAAGATGGACAAGAGCTCGGTTCATGAGATTGTTCTAGTGGGTGGATCCAGTCGTATCCCCAAGGTTCAGCAGTTGCTCAAGGATTTTTTCAATGGTAAGGAGCTCTGCCAGAGCATCAATCCTGATGAGGCGGTGGCCTATGGCGCAGCCGTTCAGGGCGCTATCCTTGGTGGCGTCAAGTCCGAGAAGACGGACGGCCTCATCTTGCTGGATGTGACGCCGCTGTCTCTCGGCATCGAGACTGCAGGCGGTATCATGACACCTCTGATTAAGCGGAATACGACCATCCCTACGAAGAAGTCACAGACATTCTCAACGTATTCGGATAATCAGAGCCAGGTCAAGATCCGTATCTTCCAAGGCGAGCGTGCGCTCACGAGAGACTGCGATCTCATGGGCGAGTTCGATCTTATGGGTATTCCGCCAATGCCTCGTGGTGTTCCGCAGATTGAGATCGCGTACGATCTGGATGCCAACGGTATTCTAAATGTGCAGGCTGTCGAGAAGTCTACGCAGAAGACAAACAAGATTACAATCAAGAATGACAAGAGCCGGTCCAAGGAGGAGATTGAGAAGATGGTGGCCGCTGCAGCAGCGTACGAGACAGAGGACAAGGCAGTCCTTGAGCGGGTGGAGGCACGTAATGCCGCCGAGGCGTATCTCTACAATTCAAGGAATGCGGTCCAGGATGAGAAGGTCAAGGAGAAGCTTTCGGAGGCGGACAAGGCCACAGTTGAGGCCACTGTCAAGGAGGGTCTGGCCTGGCTGGATGACAACAGAGAGGCGGATGCCACCACTCTGAAGGAGAAGCAGAAGGGATGGGAGGAAGCGGTTCGTCCAGTCATGATGAAGATGTATGCAGCGGAGGTGGGTAAGGGCGATCCGATGGCCGCCGCAGCGCCTGGACCTAAGGTCGAGGAGGTGGATTAAAAGTAATGATTATCGTTGAAACCTACGGACGGTTCGGAAATAATATTCAACAACTTATTCATGCGATCCATGTTGCGAAACATTTACAGAGTTCCACTATCAATTTCAACTTTCCAGGATTTCACATCAATCGTATTCTCCTAGGTGCGCCCCGATGGGACGAACCCAAACTTAAACATACGTTTTTTAAATTCGACGACCTGCAAAACCTCCATCCAGACTGCAAAACGCTTTCTGAATTATCCTTTAAAACAATCAGATCTTACGCAATGACGTATATATACCCTCTTTTACGATACAGACCTGACGGTTTTAAGATAATGAAGCTTGATCCAAAAACAACTCTGTGTATTCATGTGAGAAGTGGTGATATTTTTCGTGATAAACCCCACCCAGGCTACATGCCTCCTCCTCTCGACTTTTATAAAAAGTGTATTCAAAGTCAAAAATGGGAAAGTATTTTAGTTCTTTATCAAGATGACAGAAATCCAGTTGTCCAAGCTCTACGAAAAGAATACCCTGCAGCGTTCTTTTCCTCTCTGTCCCTAGAAAAAACAATTAACTTATTGTTAGAAGCAGAGAATATTGTGGGAAGTATAGGTTCCTTTGTACCTAGTATTCTTTTATTTAATACCACGTATAAATTATTTATGCCTGACTACGCTAATAAAGGAATAGAACGGATATTATGTCCTGAAAAGTGCGAAGTAATCCCCTTGCCAAACTATGTAGAACCTTGGGAAAATTCGGAGCTCCAACGCAAGCGAATTCTTGACTATCAGAATTGTGCGAATATCTAAAGCAGGCCTTCTTGTTATTATACGGGCGAAAGCCCCCGCACTTCAATAGTACAGTGGTAGTATGCTTCCCTTCCAAGGAAGTGACGCGTGTTCGATTCCCGCTTGAAGTATATGTCTCGTCCTTTTGGGCGAAGCAAACTTTTTCTTTATCCTTTACAAGAATGAATGTTCGATACATTCTTGTACTTATTGCCGCGCTTATCTTAATTGTGTTTATTAAGCACTTTTCAGAGCCGAAGGTCATCTTTACGTGCACTACGTTCTTTGATTTTGAGAAGATGGATCGTTGGGCTAGTTTCCAAAAGGCTGTGGACACCATCTATTTACAAAATCCTCTGAACCTCCCACATGCCTGGTTTATTGTAAATGAATATTCGGCGAAGCCTCGCATGGACTGGTCCGCTCTCATGGCCAAACGATATCCCCAGATGACCTTTGTACAAAAAACTCTGGAAGAGAAGGGCCAGGCACATAGTCTTAATCTTATTTTAGCTGCTGTGCAGCCATATGATTATTGGATTCAATGGGAAGATAGCTGGTTTCCTGAACGTCCGTTTCTAGCCCGTGCCTTGGACGTTATGACGTCTACCAAGATTTCTCAGCTACAGATTACACATTCTAGAAAATATGTAAGTTGGCTCGATGTTCCTTTGGAGCGCCAGCAGAAACAAAGAACATGGAACGGCACAGAGTATGTTGAGATAAAAGAGGCACCCGAGTTATCCGAATATTTGGGACGCTTTGCAAAAGACTATACAACGGATTGGAATAAGAAAGGATGGCCTTTGTTCTCTCTTCAGCCGTCTCTAAATCGTGTGTCCCATATTCGTGGCCTCGGTAACTTCAGTACTGATCCAGCACTCTGGCCTGTGAAGTTCGAGTGGGACTACGGTCGTCGTTGGATCCAGGCTGGTGGTACAAAGGCTGTTTTGCCAGATGGCCCTGTGATACGTCCAGGACATGTGAGCACATATGCAAAATAAAATCAATATACAAAATAGGAATGTGGTCCGTAGATCATGTGAAAACATTTTGTATTAATCTTGACCGCCGTCCAGATCGCTGGGCAGAGGTCATGTCCCAACCCGCTGTAAAGAAGTTTCCAAATCTCGAACGGTTTCCAGGAGTAGACGGTAAGACACTTAACCTTGATACGGATACGCGTGTGAGCACTCTTTGCCGGTATAATATAAAAAATTTTACCAGACGTTCTCACGATATGTTAGATAGTATAGGAGGCGTTGGATGCGCACTCAGTCACATAGCTCTATGGAACAAACTCGTAAATAGCTCTGACAATGTGTTTCTTATTCTTGAAGACGATATTCTCATTGAGGATAAACAATGGGACAATGTACGAATGCTGTTTGCCAGAGACCCGAGGCTTGCGGACAGCACCACATGGGACGTCTGGTCATTAGGACGTATCCATTGTCTGGAAGAAATGGGCGTGAAACTTGCAGATAGAAACGTAGTCGAAGATAAATGGCTGCGTTGCCAGCAATTTGTCGGCCTTAATGCGTATTTTATCAGCCGCACAGGAGCTCAAAAACTCTTAAAGGATGTATATCCTATTCAACAGCACATCGATTGGTATATTACCTATTATGGACAGACTAAGCCATTTACAATCATTCATAATAAACTCGTGAATTATTTACAACGGGGAACAGGTAGTGATATTGCGGCGAAGGATAAATGTGTAATCTGCGATGTACCTACAACGGTTGAAAAGTCACACTATATTTTGCCAATCGATCGCACAAATACAACGGTGTTGGCCGCACTGTCTCTAGCATTTGTTATTTGGATCGCAGTAGCTAGACGAAAGTAAGAAATCATAATGTATACATATTGTTTACTATATGATTAGAATATGGAACCATATGACCGTCCATCAAGTTTTGTATTATTTAGGTCTATTAAAACAGACAAATCTGATGTATTTGGAGCAACAGTCAAATCTCTCGGTCTCAAACGTACTTGACCGTTCATGGTTAAAGCGGTAAAATTGGTATCGTGATTAATACCTTCACTCAATCCATACATTCCTAGAACGAGTAGAGTCGTAGTAGCAATCGCAACTACGAATGCAAGTTCAGGAGAAAGTATAGACGACACTATCTTAAAAAGTAGTGCCAGCAACACCGTAAAGAACCCTAGTAACACTAGGGTCTGGTTCATCCTCTATAGTATAAAAGCTAATTTATTGTACCGTGTGCACGACCATTTATTGTATAAACTTCGTTGGCATTTGTAGTAAATTGAAAGAGTGTGGAGTCGTCAAAATTATCCTTCGGACGGATGCGAACAGACCCTAAAATTTTAAGGTCCTCAAATTTAGTATCGTGTGCTAGACCTTCTGTTATTCCTACCGTTCCAAAGACGATGACAAGTGTGACGACAGTAGCAAGTAAAAACGCACTAGCTGCCGAAACAAATGACTTCGTAATCTGAAAAATAATTGCTAGGATTACTGTAAAAAATCCTAGTAATGTGTATGTCTGATGCATCCTCTAATTTAGAATTACACCTTTAATTTTACCATTAAGTTTGAAATCGGTGAACTCGGCATCGACTGTCATCCCTTCGTTATCATCTAGGGCAGTGCCGGAGACAAGTTTTTGACGAATACGGAGTTTTGAAAGAAGAAGAATACTCGATACGCAGGCACAAATGGCTACAACCTTTAGTCCTGTTCCACGTATATCACCTATAAATGCCTCATATCCAAAAATGAGACCACCTAGAAGCAGAACTAAAAAAGCAACGTATGTAATCATCCTTACTTTATTGGGCGAATTTACGGTAAGGATAAAGCAGGAGGTGTGACGGGTGTTCCAGCGGTAGGTCCTGTGCCCCATTTGGGGTCCTGAGGATACTGTGGAGGAGGGAGTACTTCGATTATATACCTTATTGCTGGTGGCTTAATTGCAAAGCTCTGCTTGCCAAACATCGAAGGGTCCATGTACGCCTTGAGCTTATCATTGACATTCCAAAAATTCATACCGACCATCTGAATACCGACATCGTGAGACGACTTGAAATCATTTGCGTTGTTCTCAGCCGCCTTATCTTCACTGAACGGCGAGACGATGGTCAGATTTTGCTGAATAGTCGTAACTGCAGCTTTCTGTCCATCCACACTGAGACCCTTGGCATCTCCAGGACCCCACTCGAGTTTAATGCCGTCCTTGGGTCCAATGTTAATATAATCGCTTAACATGTTTCCTCGGGCTCGAACATTTGACATGATAATCATCTTCTTAAACAATGACGTCATCGGTGTGCTAAAGAGTGTGCTCTGACCTCTGCAATTGTAATACGTGCTATCAAGACGATACGCTTCCATTGTGGACTGGAGTGCCTGGGCAGCCGCAGTGTAAGTTGCATCGCGGGATTTTCCACGGAAACGCAAATACACGATAACAGGGTCCTCTGAGCCAGGATTGGGCGACACCTGGTAACATTGCTGGACGAGCTGTTTCATCAAGGTTACAAATGGCATGGAATTCAGACTTATGCGCCGCCACAAGCTGCCGCTTTCAACGATCTGAACAATAGGTGCAAAGTTCGCACCAGGTGTCATGTCTGGCCAAAGATCGAAGACGAAGGCTCGTGCTCCGCCGTCGACCGCCGACCGAATTGCCATGGGCGAGGCTACGCCGTCTGACGCTGGGAAAAACATACCAGCAGCATTCACAGTGCTGATATAGAAATTGGTTAAACAGAGATGTGTATCAGGTACTCCCGCTGCTTTGAGTTTCTGTAAATAGGCACGCAGACCGACACGTCCTTGAACAGAGCTATCGTAAGCACTCACAGCCGCTGCGTCGGCTTTTGCAATACGTGAAATATTATATGGTGTTTCAAATGTGCTAGACGTGCGATAATACCAGACTGCGAGCCCAATGAAAACGGCTACAAGTAGAACAACAGGAATCCATCCACTGCCACCGGAGGCCTTAAACGCTTCAGCAGCTTTAACTGCTGTGTCTTTAGAAGAGCCGAAAAAATCCTTTATCAATGGGTTGAGTACCGGTTTATCTTGTAAGAAGGTTGGCATTCTGCTACTTTTAGAGTGGAATTTATCGTCCAGCAAGTTTGTACGCTAGGTTCAGTTTATCAAGCGGGTCCAACGCCGGCTTCTTTGCGGAGTTGTCCACTGGTTCCACGAGACCCACGATTTCTGGTTTCTCTAACAAATATTTCCGTGCTTCCACCGCTATAATACTGTAGACTTCGTCCGTCTTTGTAGTTGCTCTACGAATATCTCCAATAGACGGTGGGGCCAGAGGTCCGCCAAGTGTCAGCGATGTCTTCCTTTGGAGATGGTCTTGTACGGAAAGCGCAATCGCCACGATACAATCACGACGACCCTTGGACCCCAACTTATTCCATGTGAGTTCTAGGCAGCCGAACAGTCCATTGCGGTCTTCCACCGAAAGGAATGCTCCTTCGTTCGCCAGCTCTTTCAGAACCGCAATTAGAAACCAGAGAAGCGACTTACGCTGCTTCACACTTAGATGTCCTGGCCCTCGTTCCTTCGCGGCAGGTGCGTCCGCCTGTGTATCCAGTGTGACCATCCAAATGAGCCAAAAGAGAAGACGAGGTATCTGATTAGCACGTAGAGAGGCCTCTAGTTCGTTTCCAATCGTTCGTAGGTCGGCTCCGTCCACACCGGCTGTCCATACACGTCGTGTGGCCACCTGGTCGCCCACACCTCCTCCAGCACGTACACGGATGCGCATCGCCTCACTCTCACGAAAGCAATCAGCAGATGTAGGAAGTCCAGGAAGCGGTTTTTTGGCGGAAAGAATGAGTGCCGCTACGGCCTCTGCCACAAGCTGCCGGACGACAGGAGTATTTCTAACCGCTTTAATATTTCCGCTGGCTTTGGACCAGTACGACCGGATTTGCGCCATGGCATTGTACCATGTGCGTGGCCATCCTGGAAAAGCGGGGCCGACATGAAGCGCCCAAGCGTGAAGAAGAGTGGCTTCAAGACGACCGAGGCCCAGCTCGGAGCAGACAAGTTCTGCCGCCCAGCGTTGGGCTCGTGTATTATCAGCGGTACCGATTGCGCGAATAAGGGCATTTGTGACGTCGCCCCATGCATAGCCACAGAGAGTGTGTTTCGTCGTTGCATGTGGATCTATGCTAAGAATAGGCAACTGTTGGGGTGTAGCCATTACTCCTTAAAGGGATTTTAACATAAATAAAAAACCTACACGTAAGTAGGAATGCCAAGACAAACTCGGAAGAACAAGGAGGAAAAGATAGAACACCACCATCTTCTTCTGCGGATGGAAACAAAACTCTGTCCTCTTGAAGACGATAAAGAGAAGGCAAAAAATCTCTTGGAAACAATCGTCAAAGATGTGAAGATGCAGCTTCTCGGAGAGCCTCGTGTGTATTATGTTGTCAATCCTCGCTATAATGAGGGCCTGACTGCAATGGCACCCATACAGACAAGTCATATTGCGTTCCACTTCTGGCGCAATCCCGACCATAAAATCTTCCAGAACAAGGAAAGCCAGTGCTTACTTGAATTCGACTTGTACACCTGTGGCACTCTCAGCTTCAAACAAATCTCTAAAATCCTCCATCATATGACGCACTTTGAGCCGACCCATGTAAATGCGACGGTTCTAAATAGGAACTACGGTCTGAAAATCGATAAACAGATGATTTGGGATAAGGCGTTGGACACTCTGTCGTACGCTAAATGGGCAGATAAAGTCTCCAATAAATAGGAAGCATGACGCTAAGCTTAGATACGATCCAGGTTGTCCTGGTTGTTATCTTATCAATACTAGTTGCAAATTACATGTATCTGAAATGGTCCACACGTGCTATGAGCACTGCACTGGACGGAATCGAAGGGTTCGCAAATCCAGAGGGTCCCGATGGCGACGTAATTGTCTTAGGAAATGAGCATTTGTATGATGAATTCTACGCCAAGATTTACGACCAAATTGTTCAAGGAGGCACACGCACTGAGGCGGAGACGGGTCTGACCCTCGCCTGGGCAAAGACGATAAGACCCGAGGCTAAGATGTTAGAAGTTCTGGATATTGGATCTGGCACTGGAGCTCACGTGGAGATGTTTAAGAAGGCAGGTGTGAAGAAGGTGGTAGGTCTGGACGCTTCAGATGCAATGGTGGCCTATGCTAGAAAACAGTTTCCCAAGAACGATTATCGTGTAGGATCGTCGGAGACAATTGGCCTCTTTGCCGCTGGAGAGTTTAATCTCGTAACTCTGAATTACTTCACGTATTATTATTTACGTGATCCGACCATGATGTTTCGTAATGCGTTTCAGTGGCTACAGCCTGGTGGATGTCTTGTTCTGCACTTGGTCAACAGAGAAAAGTTTGATCCTATTTTGGAGGCAGCGTCTCCGTTTCAAGCCTTTAGTGTACAGAAGTATTCCAAGGAGCGTGTGACCCGGAGTAAGGTGACGTTTGATAAATTCACGTATGAAGCGGACTTTACTCTGGAAGGAGAAACAGCAGAGTTCCGCGAAGAGTTCCATTTTAAGAATGGCAAGCTGCGTCGTCAGGTTCATTTGTTGCGTATGCCAACTATGGAAGCAGTTGTAACCGAGGCGGAACAGAACGGATTTGTATACAAGCAGTTTATTGACTTGACGGCAATTGGCTACGAATATCAATATCTCTTCTGCTTTACTAGATAGTTATGTCTGAGGCATTGCTTTTACTTTTATTAATTGTATTATCAATGAATTTTGTACTAGGATTATGGTTTGCATTCAAGTGGACGCCGCCGATTGTCGCTGACCCACGGCCAAAAAAGATAGAGAAGGAAGAACCGAAGGAACCCACGAGTGTATCGACACGTGATGTGGCATTAGGAGTTTGGGCGCCAGGATGGGTAGCTCGTGCTGGGCCACCGGTGCGTATGGAGAATTCTCCAGAGGCATTTGGCATACAAACGAATGTCGAGGCATATATACCCGATGAGGGTTTCGCAGAAATATATTAAGTATAAGTAAGATGGATCGCCAAAATTTTAATTCGCTAAATTTAGCTATGACAAAGAAAAATAAGAGTCGACCCAACGCGAATACGTTAAAAAGATCGAAGCGCGAAACGTTTATAGATAAGATGATTAAAAACAGAAGTATTAAAACTATTGTTCCGGGCCTTCTTACAGTATCCACCTATGATAAATTCCCACCGTTGGCATATCAAGAAACTAGAGAAGCAGATAAAAAAAAGATTTGGAAGGGGCTCGATGTAGATTTAATGCGCGCATTTGCTAAATTTATAGGATACAAAGTAAAATTTGTAAAAGAAACGGTATTCAGAGGAATATGGGATAAGCCAAAAAATGGGCTATCAGATTTGGCTATAAGTGGTATCGCAAATTCGTTTGAAGAAAATGGTAATATGCGAGGCGGGCCTGAAACAGAATGGACATTACCCTATTTTTATGTAAATCGTTCTGTTATTCTTAAAAAAGGAATAAAATTTCCAGGAAGCCATTTAAGAATCGCAGCTACAGATGGTTCAACAGGATGGCGGAATGGACAGGTTAGAGGCGTAGAAAAAATGGGTACGTTGCAGCTGGCCAAAGGAGACGATGTAGATTTTGCAAAATTACGTAGGGGAGAGATAGACGCAATTATGCATGGAGATGACGTATCTCGATCTCTTATTCGTAAAAATCGTGAAACGTATCCAAAAGAAAAACCATACAATTTACAAATGATTTCATGGGAAATAGTTCCAACACTAATACCAAAAGACGGTGAAATATTTGCTTATCCGTCAAAATTAGGGAGTGGTATAGCAACTGTATTAACGGCCTTTATTATTAAAAGTATTCATAATGGATTTTTAGAGTCATTGGTAAATAAATATCATATGGATTTGGATCATTTTATAGATGAACGTAAATTGCCAACAGGCCAATACATTCCTCCGCCTGCCACATATTCTCCTGATGCTTTGTTATCCCAAAAAATAGTAACGTTTCTTTCAAATCCGGCTAGAATATTGGAATTTAGAGAATTTGTAGAAGATTCTTTATCAGCAAAAAATACAAGCGATATTATCAAGCAAAGATTAGTATCTCAAATACAAAATATTAATAGTTGCGACAATTTCTTATTAAGTTCGTATATTGAATCGTTCATATCTAAGGCTGAACTTAGTTTTTCTATGAACAATCCTATTACTTTTGAAGACTTAAATACGGATGAGGCTATTGCAGACGACGAATTTAAATATATATCTATTCGGTTTGGTAAAATTAATAAATCTCCTCTTACATATTTCTTTTACAATAAATCTAATCAAACCTTATGGATAGATTGTAACGTTTTTATGAACGATATCAGTTCTAGAATTTTATCGGCTGAAAGTACAGAACAAAAAATACAAGTCTATGGTGAAGCAGCAAAGAAATTTGCACGGGAATGCATAGCGACTATTTTATATGAAAATGTAAAATTAGTTGACCAAACTCCACAGACCATATATAACAAATTATTTGTAGACTAAATCCGCTCCATCTTAGACTCTAATCCGTCTACCTTTACAAGTTGCTTTGTTAGCTGGGTCTGGGCATGGACCCGATGGTTAAATGTGCACTTGTGGGTCTCAGGATGGCGATGGGAACTACAATACCGGTTGCCACACTTGCAGTCAAAGTCGATAAGTGTAATACGCTTCTTACAGTTCTCGGCGAAGCAACGCTTCTTAGGTGCTGGTGGGTCTACGGACTTACTAGCATCCATAGTGTATGAAAAGGAACTAAGTTGGGTCGCCATCCTGTTTCCGTTCTTATACTTCCATTATTCAATTTTTTCTAGACAGGCCGTAGGCAAGAAACCTAAACCCTAAACGCTATAGAAAGTAGAATGAACTTTTGGCGGACGAGTGCGTCTCCTAATTGGCTACATACATGGGAACGTATATTAGTACCAAGTTATTTACGATACACGTCAGCAATAGAGCCACGTCTTCAAGGCTATGAACCCGTTCGAGCCTTGTCTAACCATGGAAAGGACCTTACTGAGTTTTGGAACTTATTTTATCGTGGAAAAGACTGGCGGATGGACCTTACCGAAGATCATGTAAAGTCGTATCTAGATGATAAACGTGTTTTAGTCTATATTCTTGTTGAGCATAATCGTATTGTTGCATCGATTGTCAGTACACCTTGTCCACTTGTGATGAGCCATGGCGCCAGCCTTTCAAATGCACGGATCATAGAGGGTCTTGTTGTTCATCCGTATCTTCGGAATAAAGGGATAGCTGGTCTTATGATAGCCTATATGGATTACATCACGAGCAAACTAGGTCCTGTTTGTCATTTATGGGCACGTGAGGAACTAATGCCATCGTTCTTCTCGACAGCTATCTCTAGCAAACCCTATAGTTACATACTTCCAGAGAATATTTTACAAGGAACGATGCCTATTGAACGACTTGCGTGGAGCGATTTTATTCAATTAAAACAATGGAGCCGAACGAGCGGCCATTGGATACGTAGCGCAACTCTATTTCAACGACGTGGCGATTTGGACGTCTGGTGGGGCCAGACCAAACCTCATGTTATCGTGGTTGTCGCAAACACCCGGCGTATTGAAACAAAGACAAATAAACCAATTCATGAAATTGTTTGGTGTTCAGATATACCACAGGAAGGTCTTTTGGAAAGCATTGCTCTAAAATACAAAGGTCCTCTTTTCACAACACTGCCTCCCAGAATTTTGAGCCCCGAATGGACCAAGGGAAAAAGCGGATATCATTCTTGGTATATTTACAATTATTTACCTCCTGCGTTTGGGAACTGCACTGTGGAACTCATTCGTGAAGAATTGTAAAAATAGTTGTCCTATTTATAAACAATTTAAAACAATAACATCAATGTCCTCGCGCGCCAGACGAAGTATTTCGAGAAGCTCATGGCTTCCCGTGCGGCGGAGCGCAACGCGGTCAACATCCGCGGCAACCCGCTCAAGACCCGCAAGAACCGTAAACACGGTGGTGGCAATAACAACAACAACATCAATGTCCTCGCGCGCCAGACAAAGTACTTCCAGCACCTCATGAACTCTCGTGCGGCCAAGGCTGCCGAGGTCAACATCCGTGGCAACCCAGTCAAGAGCCGCAAGAACCGCCGCAGCAGCCGCAAGAACCGCCGCAGCAGCCGCAAGAACACACGCCGCAACCGCCGTAATATGTAAATATATTTAATTTTAAAGTATACATTTAACTATTATATACGTTAAATGTATAAATGTCACGTTTACCGTCGCCAACCTTACGTGCTTACTTTCATAAGCACCCAACACTTAGACACGAAGATATTACATCAAATCGCGCTGTATCCTATTTTACTTCAACGCAGCTATCCACTATTTACAATTTCCCGACACCAAATCTGTCTACAAAGACTGTTGTAGGAGTTATTTCCTTTGGCGGCGGCCTTGTTGGGTCAGTTTCACCGGCTGGCGTTCTCACAGGAGGCGACGTACAATCGCACTGGGCTTATCTAGGTATATCATCGGCCAACTTTCCACAGGTAATCGTTGTTCTTCTAGGTGGAGCTACTAATTCGCCAAATCCAAGTGATGGTGCTACTATAGAGAATACGATTGATGTTGAAACAATAGGTGCTATGTATCCTAGCCCTAATTTGACAATTATTCTGTACATTGCGCCAAATACACTTGGCGGATTTACAACTTTATTAAATGCTGTAGCAACTCCGATTACTGTGAACGGTCAGGTATATAAACCATCAGTTGTGTCATGTTCTTGGGGCGCACCTGAAGCATACTATACTAGTAGCCAATTAAGTGGTATAAATAACCAGTTACAGGCGTTGTCAGCAGCAGGTGTATTAGTGACAGCAGCAGCAGGTGATAATGGTTCTTCGGATGGCATTGCAGGGACGAATGTTGATTTTCCTTCTTCATCTCCTTATGTTCTTTCATGTGGTGGAACCAATCTAGTATGCCCAAATCGTGTCTATGACGGTCAAACTGTAGAAACAGCTTGGTCGTCTGGTGGCGGTGGTATTAGTGCACATTTTTCTAAACCTACGTATCAGGCAGCACTCACAGGCACAGGTCGTAACACACCAGATATTTCTTTAGTAGCGGATCCAAACACAGGAGTAGTGTACACTGTTGGTGGTATTCGTGAAGTGATTGGAGGCACAAGTATTGTGTCGCCAGCGATGGCTGCCTTTGCAGCACTCATAAATGCAAAACAGTTCTTCACATCATCTCTGTATACCTATCCGTCAGCCGATTATCACGATATCACAGTTGGAAGCAATGGAGCTTATTCGGCAAGGACAGGCTACGACAACTGCACTGGATGGGGATCCATCAAAGGAACTACATTGGCAGCAAGCATTCTAGCTGCGAATGTGCCCGTTACAGGCGTTTCGTTGAGCCCGTCTACATTCACTGTTGGCGTAGCAAGCACATATCAATTAACGGCCACTGTATCTCCTACAAATGCAACTAGGCCTTATGTAACCTTTTCAAGTAGTAATACTGCAGTCGCTACAGTAAACGGAAGTGGTCTCGTTACATCTGTTGCTGCTGGGACAGCTACTATAACAGTCACAACAGTTGATGGAGGCTTTACTGCAACATCTTCAGGCACAGTATCTACTGTTTCCCCTATTTCAGTCACTGTAAGCCCATCTACAATAAATATCACCATAACAAAGTCAACGCAGTTGACCGCAACTGTTTTACCAACATCTGCATCGAATAAGGCTGTAACATGGTCATCCAGTAATACAGCTGTTGCAACTGTAAATTCTTCAGGATTGGTGTTAGGCGTAGCAAATGGAACAGCGACAATCACGACTACAACTGTAGTAGGTGGATTTACTGGAACATGTGTCGTTACGGTTTTGACACCTGTAACAGGTTTGTCTGTATCTCCTACATCAGTTTCAGTAAATATAGGTGCTACTACACAGATTGCCGCAACAGTTCAGCCTACAACTGCGTCAAATAAGACTGTTACGTGGCAAAGCGCCAACACAACGATTGCAAGTGTGAATTCTTCTGGGTTGATCCGTGGTGTTAGGAGAGGTATTACGTCGGTGCTAGCAACCGCAGGGGCATACAGTGCTTCAGTGAGGGTAACAGTTACTTAGTTTTGGTTTTGAACCCGTGGTTCAATAACAAAAAAATTTGGGCGGTTTTAGGCCTTTTTAGCACTCACATAACGTCCTTGGGCACGCTCACGTAGCTTTTGCAGAGCACCATAGTACGTCTTTTCAACAGCTAAGAAATGCGCAGCTAATTTTGTACGTGCATCCTTAATGATTTCTTCTAAGAGGATGAGAGCTCCGCGTTCGTCTGTCTCGAACTCAGGAGTTAACAGCAGCTCTGGTTCCTGTCCATACGTTGTTTTCTTTGGGATTACAATCTTCTTTAAAATATCCACAACGTCTTGTAAATGAGTATCGTAGAGTTCACGTAACTGCCTGTGAGCGTCGAGAAGGATTTCCTTGTCATCGGCTGAGACTACACCACGATCACCACTATTACGGAAATTTGCGCTCGTGCTAATCTGCTTGCAGTAAGGATCAAGCTCAGCGGGTATTGCTGGGAATTTAGTGTTTTCGAAACTCTCTACGTAGGTGCCGACCTTTACGTAATCTCCAAGAACTTTGGAACCTGTGAACTCGCTAACAGTGCGGCGAAGCTCGTCGGCTGTGGAGCTCTCCTTGCCACCGTCTTGTCTGTCACTGTAGAGCGCATTGAGAAGAGCATATGATACCATATCGGTGGAGCGACGAGAGGCCCAGCTATCACCACAAAAGAGATTGTGTAGTACGTCAGGTTGTCCTGATCCGCCCTTCTCTAGACGTGACGCCAGAAGGAACGCACGGTACTGTGCTGGACTTGTGCCTTCAGACTTTGTTTCAAGTGCTTTCTGTATGGACTTAAGGTTCTTAAAGGTTGAGGCGTCAATCTTATTAAGAGGTAGGAATGTGTCAGGGTTCGCTGGACCTGTTTCTAAGGGTAAAACGGTAGCAACTTTCGCAATACTATCACGATTGATTATATCATCGATACGGTCAGCAAACGGTATGCCAATAACTGTGGTTGTGCCAATCTTAGCAAATTCTTCAGCAGTTACTGTCACACCTTTATTACTGAGATAAAATGTACCTACTTCTTGGCAAGGTGCAGAACTACAGCTTGCAAGGTTGCGTAAACGTGTCATATACCAAATATCGTTTTCACCACCACGCTGTTTACGTGTTGATCGCCTATAAAGACGGTGCTTACGTGACTTACGTCCACCAGTCAGACCACTTGCACCTGTCGCTGTAGTTGTAGTTTGCTGACCGACTGAACCTCTATTTGCATTATTTGCAGGACGGATAAACTGTGGTCTTTGAAGCAGTGGTGCAGGCCCTGGTGCAGGCAAAGGAGCTGGCAAAGGAGCAGGAGCTAGCAAAGGACCAAGTGCTGGACCTACTGCAGGCGGAGGACCAGGCAAAGGCTGACCGTAACCATAAGGATTAGTGCGTTGCATCTGTACAAATTGCTGTTGTCCATACATTGGCGCAGGGCGAGAAAGAACAGCCGACAATTCAATACTTAACAGACCGGAAGTCGCTCGCATAGGAGCATAGATATATCCATGTTGCGCATTCAGTACGATACGTTCCTGTCCATCGAAGACAAACAGAGGACGTGAGTCAGGAGTGTCCGCACCGACAAGTTTCACATGTTTTAAACTTCCAGAGAGTAATCCATTCAGAACCTCCTGTGAAATAGGTTGGTTAAACTGGATCGCTGTTTGAAGTTGAGGTGTCAGTTCCACATCCTTAAAAGTCTTATTTTTTGTGACCGTGCCTTGAACAAACGAAGAACGTTCTAATAACGCTGGCATATCACCATTAATCTTCACTGACGCAGTGAGCGCTACAACAAGTGAGGTATACCGCAGAACGAACCAAGCGATATCATTACATACATTTTTCCTCAATGGTTCCGATTCAAGCTGCTCATATTGCTTCTTAGTCATCCAAGGTACTTTATGAGTAGCACCACGTGTGGACGCATCCGGGAGTCGTAATACACGGAACTCGTTTTTCAAGACAGAAGACAAAACTACATAAAGTTCATGGCACTTTTCAGGGTTAGTAAGAATGGGTTCTAAATCATAGAGTGTGTTTTGTGAAAGAACTAATCTCAGAAAGACACTTAGGCCTTCTAGAAACTGTTTCTGCGTGCCTCGAAGTGAAAAAATACCTACGCGATTTTTTAAATCTTCTGTGGCTGTATCTAGGGTAACGGACTGACCTGCTCCCATTTGCTTTACCCTTCGGTTTTCATTAGCACCGGTTTCCATTCTTCAATACGCTTCAAACATTTCTGAAGAGTGGCTGCACTAATCGTACACACCTTAGCGATTTCAGCATTGGTCTTCTCAGTCCCTAGTTGCTCGATTGTAAGAGCCAAAGCGGATGCGGCAAGACTTGCTGGCGTGGTCTCAGGACAGATACCAAGTTCGTCAATCATATTACCAATACGTACTGCAGTTTCCAAAATACGACCGTGAAGAAC
>Ga0209499_1000797_pt1 | contig 22952 bp, 21 predicted proteins | sample C_130208_EF_Meta_FD_187306 | JGI IMG/M metagenome (GOLD analysis project Ga0209499, IMG submission 187306) | Freshwater microbial communities from Lake Croche, Canada to study carbon cycling - C_130208_EF_MetaG (SPAdes) (version 2) | ecosystem: Environmental > Aquatic > Freshwater > Lake... | reverse complement strand
GTCAGGCGCTGCACCATCATACGGTGTAAACCAAGGCAATACATTTGTAAAAAACTGCTGGTTAACAGTCTGTGCAGGTTTGAGACCGTAGCACCACGAGTGTCCACGGCCACCGTTCCACTCATTAGGGTTAGTAGGGCATGAATTGACACCGTTGCTACCACAACCCTGCTTGGATGCTTGGGATGGATAGGCGTTATTTCCTGATGTATTTCCGCAGCTACATGCCTGTGCTCCATCTGCCCAAGCTTGTTGAAGCTCTGTATCTGTTGCACTTCTGGCGCCAATCCGTTGGCATATAGGTCCACTTGTACCAATCGTCTGATTGTAGCCAGGCGCCTGCGTGCTTTGAGTAGTGACCTGGTACTGAAACACCTCAGGCTTGCCCTTTCTCCTGTGAGGCACTTCTTGTACAACAGTTACATTCACTGATTGGCCTTCTTGAACATTCTTGGCAGTGACCACAAATTCTACACCAGGCTTATCTGTTGAATTCGAGCCAAGCTGGACGCCTGTTGACTTATCTGTAATGTAGACCTGAGTAATACCAGTGCCAATAGGAGAGAGTACACGTAAATTGATATTAAATTTACGGTTCTTGGGATCATAGACGAACAAGTCACCACCCACGGCAGGTACGGCAGCACACTTTGAACTAACTACATCCTTTCCTTCAACTGTGCGTCCGTTGTTGAACCCACCGTTCTGCCCTGCTTCAAGACAGTCCAATCGGTTTGCTTCCTTCTTACAGGCCGCAGCGTCAACAAAAAGATAATTCGGTGGACAGGATCCTACTGTAGCTGAGTACTTGACAGGTCCTGCTGACCGCCCATGCGCCGCTACAGCGGAACGGCGGTCATCGGGAAGAACAAGTAAACCACCAATCTTATTCTTGTCGTTAGCGTGTTTAAACATAGTTGTACGGTCTTTTATACAAATACCACAGTTGGCATATTTGGAATTATCGAGAGCAGAGCAGTTATCACGACTATTGAGAGCTTCACACTTCTTTGCTTCTACAACCATCTGGTTCTGTGGAGCTAAGCCTAATGCCGGAGTGCTAGGATTTACTCCTTCGAATGTCTGACTAGTAGGATCAACAGTGATTTCGGAGGTTCGTAAAGCATTGCGTAACTTGGTTGACGCCTTGTCAATAGAGGCATTTGTTTCTGCATTTGCATAGTTACGGACAGTCACATCTTGAACTGAAGAAAATACATTGTACTTCTTAGCACTTTCGTCATTGAAACCGGCAGGATTTGTACTGAAACTGTCAAAGTAAGAGATGCCGCTGCTATTGGCAAATCCTTCCTTCTTTCTAGTCACCATGGGCAACAAAATGATTAGGACTATAATTAATACCAAAAAAGCTAGTAATACGGCTTCAGGGCCCATTTATCTTCTACGTTCTTATGCGAATTTTATCAAACAAAATATATAAGATTTTGTTTGATGTAAAGGAAAAGTTTACACGTTATCGGGACGAATATTTGCGCTGCTATCCACATCGCGTGTAACAATGCGCAAAACTACGTGGACTTGACGACTGAGATTGATGAGAGCACACGATGTTTGTACTGCAGATGTAGAGTTATCCAAACTTGTGGACAGAGACGCTTCGGCGCCTGCAGAACCACCCAAGTAGCTTGACGTGCGACCGACACTACCCGTTGTAGGATTATCATAGCGATTGCGAACAATGACGACGTTGCAATAACCCGCAGAATTGCGACCATCGGCATAGGTTCCGCCTGTTGTGTTGCCAACAGCAACTACATAGAGACCATTTGAGTTATTGATATATGCCTCTAAATCGGCCGCGGCTGGCGTTGTGTAACCTGTAGTGTATCCACGAACCTGGATATTATCACCTTCAGCAACAGCACTAAAGCTAAAGTATTTACCTGTATTTATAAAAATATAGGCATTCTGTGGGTCTGTTACAACTGTGCTACTGTAGAGACTACCGCCAGCATTGAGAACAGTCAAGTTGCTGCCTAAGAAGATTTGGTTTACACTCTGAACATCGGCATCCGCTGAAATCAGGTCACCCGTATGACGTTCCAAACGGATGCTTAGACGTTGTAGAGTTGCGAGAGGAGTAGGTGTGTAAATCTTCTGTGTCTTTAAGAACTTGGGTATAAGACCCGTGTATCCTGACTTGGTTAGAACAGGTACAACCGACCCACCATTCACGTTGGGTGCAGTCAAGTCGCTCGACCAGAATGTATCGTACTGTACCATTGCGAATGTGCTATCCTCATTAATCGTTGTGCTGAACCCGTTGTTTTCAAGTTCCTGGATACGAACGCCCATGAACGGAAGAGAGAATACGTTAATTACACGGTTCACGTCGTAGGTTGCTGCAGATTCAACTATACTGGCAACACGTACGAGTGGTGATAGTGCTTCAATGGGCACAATTGCCTTTACGAACTCAATGCGCTGAATGTTGCGGAAGCGGTTCTGTAGAGACGCATTGTAGTTAAACGATGTATTCTTAGTTGTAGTCGCATTGAAATTCACTGTGAAGTTATACCGGTTCTCATTTGTGTTACGTAGCCAGTCGCGATCTGACGAGGTTAAAAATACATTGTACTCAGTTTCACGGTATTTTGTCACATCTTCCTGCGGAATGATGTAGTCCTGAGGTCTTGGTGCGAGCAGAGGAGGAGCTGCTTCAGCCTGGGGAGGTACAGGTGCAGCAGCAGACGGAGGAACTTCCTCACGGATTTCAAGCTTAGGTGGTGAAATCCCTAGAGAACGGGTCTGGTCTTCACGCTGCTTTGCCATACGTTCCATTAGGCCGACGACGTCTTCTTCGGAATCCAGCATTGTATTTCCAAGAGTGAAATCTGGCATCGCAGGTGGTGCTGCAGCAACTGGAGCACGCTCGGAAACGAGTTGTTCGTAACGTGAACTTGTGTCTGTGAATAGTCTGGAATAGTCATCGCTTGTACCTCTAGAAAAGGTGCCTACAGATGTTGTTGTAGGAGGAGCAGACGTCTCCTGCTTCTTTAACCAGTTATCAACACTGCTCACAGTCTCACGTACAACTTCCTGGTTTAGCTGAGGCACAGGCTTTGAACCCTGAATACGAGATACTTCAGTCATGTAATGCTGAACTGTCTTTTGGAGACGACCTTCCATACGCTCGGGAAGTGCATTAGTCCCCATCTTCGTGCTGTAATGCTGCCGAAGGAACCCAACAATCTTTTGATAATTTGTACCGTTTAAAAAAGCGGTCGGGGCCGTCGGTTGTCCGCGTTGCGACATCGTTCTATAATGTGTCTATAAGAGGTTGTTTAGACTTTTACGTACATAACCGAGGAAGAGCCACTTCAACCGCTTCTCTACGTGGTTTCTCTTCAGCGAACAGCACATCACGGAAGGCATTCATCGTATCGTCGTCTACAACCTTTGAACAGATATCAAAGAACTTACGGCCACGGAGCAAACAAATAATAACAAAAAGACAATACATCCCACATTCGCTTCCTTTGCGTTGGTGACGGATATCATTGTAAAACACATTCTTAATGCCTTGTTCTTTCATACGTCCTAGCAGCGTCACAATCTCGTCTTCAGGTTTGAAGCCGTAGGAATCGAAGTAATAGGCGGCGCTCGCATCGATGTCAATAAAGGCACAGACCCAGTGGCTACCAGGTTCGTCGTGAGGATCTAGGTTAAAGATAATACCAATCTTGGTCTTTCCCTTCTTCTTCATATCTGCAAGGTTCAACATGCAAAGTTCATCTACAATACATTTGCCCCACGCACCTGATTTACTATCGAAATCGATCGGTACCGGACCGATGAATTCAAAGTTCGCTTCCGCTTTTTCGTACTGGTTCATAACATCTTCGATGTTGTAGCTATCTAACCATTGGGTCGGCTTTGTATCCCATTCAGTGGGCTTTTCAGGACGGAAATAGGATAATAAATCTTTCTTATCCTTTTCCTCCACAGGTAGCTTCTTCACTGCACAGTACTCAGTGTTGCAATCGTAATGTGAACGCATCTTTAGACGCAACTGTTTCCATAAATTACGAGAAGAGCCGGTCTTTCTACCATTCTTCTTCATAGTATTAGAACTACCATTTATTTTATGCCGGGGATGCGTACGGTTCCAAACACGTCGTAGGCGCTCCAACGATGCGGGAGGAAGACATGTTTCTCCATCCCGACGATGGAGTGCTGGCGCACATTGTAAACTCGTGTCCATCTTATACTAGGCCAATATTTTATTCGCTACGTACTACAAATGGAACCTGAAGTAAAGGATGTTTATTTTCGTCGTTTTGTAATTCCTATTGTGATAACGATTTTACTACTTTGTGGTGTAGCAGTAATTATTGCGACACCACCCGGTACTCCCGTGAACTGGGCAACCTTTAATTCAGTAATGGCATACAAAAACCCTGGACCTAGTTAGAGTATGGTGGCTAATTTGCCCTATTATGTTTCTATGTCACTTTGTGCAGTCCTCTTCACAGTCGTTATTGTTACGTTTGCTACGTTAATCCCAAAGGACTCCGCGCAGAACTCTAAGCTGCTCGCAGTTATCAGCGTATTTAGCTTTGCAGCCTCTTTTACTGCATACGGTTTAGCCTTATATCATTTTTCCCACAATCCAGCGTATCTCATTCAGTTTATTCTAGCTATAACAATGTTAGTGCTTCTTCCGGCAGCTCTAGTGAGCACAAGTGTCAGCGCAATCACTGTGAGCAATTTGAGAGACGCCATAGCGGCACAGAACTAGACAAGGCCTAAGCCTTAAACGATGTTAATCAACCAAGATGGAATATCTCTCTATTCCTTGGTTGTTTATGGGTCCAACCAGCAGTGGTAAATTATCACTTATACGAAAATGGATAGAACGTGCGCATAATACAACAATCACACTACCTTTAGAGGAACGAAAATTTACAGTCGGTGACGGATATGAGGCACGTGTATATGCAAGTCCCTATCATTTTGAAATTGATATTCCCAATCTCAGCATGCAGGATAAACAGATTATTGGAGATCTGCTTACAACCTTCTTTAGTAGCGGAGATGTGTTGAACAGTCTTCGTACAAGTTCTAGAAAACTTGTAGTTCTTCGTCGAGCCCATGCATTATCGTTGCCTGCTGCCATCCGTGTTCGTGCAATAATCCAGCAATATGTGCTTCCTCCCGAAACAGCGGGTATGATTTGGATGACTGCGAGAGAAATGACAGGATCTTTAGCTCTTCTATCTGATAGTTTTGTTCATCAGAGTGTTCCACGTATGCCTTTTAAAGAATGGATCGTACAACGGATACCCGACCAATTAAAAACACAGAATGCGTATGATCGTTGCAATGGACGTTTGGAACGTGTTCAGGATGTACTCACATTTTTCCCAGATGGTAGTGTTCCAATCTGGCCTAGACGAATTCAGGACTATTATGACGAAATGGTTACCTTTCTAATTGCTGCTGCAAGGTCCGGTAAGGCACCCAATCTCACCGTAGCGTTATGGATACGCGCACGTATTTACCAGGCACTCAGTCTTTGTCAAAATGCACCGGATATTATTGATAGTATTGCGACAGCAGTACAACGTTGCGCCGACCAATTGGAACCCCATGTATTCTGGAAAGCAATGTGCTCTTTAGCAAAGTCGGAACCGCATACGTCCTATCGCACACCTCTCAGTCTTGAAGCAGCATTACTAGATTTGTTCGAAATTGTGAGAATACATTCTCTTCCTGTTAGTAATGGGGGAAGCAGTTCTACAGCCCTACAGATACTCAGCCCTTCAGCAACAGCAACGCCGCCTTCAACTACCGCTACAAAAGCCCCTGCTAAGCGACGTGGAGGTAAAAAGCTTATTGAGTAATCAAACATGGGACGGTGGTCTTATTAAGAACTATATCGAGAAACAGGAAGTGAAGGCCTACGCATTCGATCTACAGACAGCTAAGGCAACCTTGTATCTTTGGACACATAAGGATCCTTTAGTAATAGCCGACACAGTTGAACGTCTCCTTCTATGGTTAGGTGTACCTGAACACTTCAAGGTACATTTGTGGATGTGCAACACTCCTCGTAAGATAACAGCCACTGAATGGCCCAGCCGTCTGACTGTAAACGGTGGATGGGCTATTCCAAATCAACCGGAAATCTTTGTGTACAGAGAAGAGGAATTTGAACGTGTGATTTTGCATGAAAGTATTCACGCGCTCGGTTGGGACTGGCCTGTAGGTCCGAAGCCACCGTCCTGTTGGAATATACACGGTGAACTCGCACCCCATCTATTTGAGGCTTGGACCGAATGCTATGCTGAATGGCTGTTCTGTGCTTGGTACAATATTCCTTGGAAAACACAACTCGCTTGGCAGAAGACACAGGCTCTCCAAATCCTGGCTAGAGCTCCAAGTCCATGGAAGGAAGACACCAACGTATTTGCGTACTATATTGTAAAAGCTGCTCTCTCACCCCATATTGAATTTCTTCTGCCATTTCAATCAGGTAAAACGCATGAAGAGAAGATGTTTGTTCTCTGTGAACTTGTGTCCTCGGCAATACAGTCATTACGAGATGAGGCACAACATATAAGTCCAACGGAAATCTCATTGAGGATGTCATTTCCGTTATCATAAACTATTTTTTTTCAAAGCTATACTAAATGATATTCTGTGTATATAACCCAAGATGGTTGCATTTATTCATAGAATATCTTGATTCAATTGCTAAGTATTATCCTATGAAATATCTAAAAGATGAAGAAAATATTGATATAGAAAAGAAAGATATTATTTTTTTGATTACATATTCAGTGAAATACGTTACTACTGTTCATAGTAAATATCCCGATAACTCTTATTTGATAAACTTTGAACAAACGTCTGCTCAAGATCATAGAAATAATTTAGACCTTTATCCAAAAACTCTAAAAATTCTAGATTATAGTCTTAAAAATATGAGTTATTATCATAGACATAATTATTATTATTTACCTTATATGGTAAATCCTAAAGAAATCTTAGAATTAGATAAAACAGAAGATTTCATAATTATAGGCACGCCATTAAAAAGGCGCACAGATATTGTGAATGCTTTAAAGGCTACGAATTTTTTAGGATTTGGTAAAGAAAGAGATGACCGTTTATTTATGCATAAAATTCTAGTGAATATTCATGCGTATGAAGATTATGTTGTATTAGAAGAACTTAGGGTTAACCGCTGTATTTACAATAAGATGATCGTGATTACTGAAAAATCGGGTAGCCTAGATTACTATGACTTGAAAGACCATATTATTGAATGTGATTATAAAGATATTGTTAAAGTGGCGAAAGAGGTTCTAGAAAACTATGAATATTACTACAACAAACTCTTTAAAGACTTTGACTTAATTCGACATTCAATAAATCGCAAAGCTATAGCGGATGCGGTTATAAATAACAAAAAAAATGATAGCATTGAATTCACTAATTAACCAGTAAGAACTAAAAACATGGGAATACGAGGCCTCTCAGGATGGATAGGCTGGGCATGTCCAGAAGCAATAGAAATTCCCGATTGGAGTAACTTCAAAGATACTACAATCGGTATAGACGTTTTAGGTTTCCTTTACAAAGCGAAACTCCAAAGAATATCACCCATCACTTACCTTGCAAGGCTAATCATAGCATGTAGGAAACACAGCATTACACCAGTGCCCATCTTTGACGGAAAGCCGCCTGAAGAGAAGCGCAAGATGCTAGAACAGCGATTTGAACGTCGTACAGCGGCGCAGGCAAAGCACCAAAGTCTCAAGACAGACGCTGACAAAACAACAATGTCCAAAGCGCAACGAGAAGTCGTAGAACAAGAGCTACAACGTTTAGAACATACGGCAAATTATCTTACTTCGGATGAACGAGACGTAGCAAAACAACTCTTTTACGCCTGTGGTATTATGGCCTATAATGCTACAGGAGAAGCAGATACTGTGCTAGCTTATTTTGCCCGCAGAGGCACATTCGCAGCCATTATCAGTAATGATTTCGATATGCTAGCACGTGGTGTACCAATTCTTCTAGCACCAGAGACATATGCGCTTCCAGGAGATAAGTCGGGATGGCAACTTTTCCGTCTAGACACTATCACAAAGGCAGTGCAGTTCACATATGAACAATTCTTAGAGATGTGTGTACTTATGGGTTGTGACTACACCACAGGAGTAAAGACATTACAGTATAAGTCTGCTTACTGGGCAATCAAGTATCGTGGCCAAATCGAGAAAACCATTAAGCAATATTCTGAACAAGATCAACAAGTTTATTTGAAAGCAAAGGAAATGCTATCAGGAGTGTCGGAAACACAGGAAAGTCTTATGGGGCAGAAACAATGGGAGAAGTGGGCTACGGGACAGCCAAACGTAGAACCCGAAACGTTAGAAGCATTCAGGAAATCATATCTCAAAGAGATTCCTGAAGAAGACTTGCCCCTGCTATCGCAGCTGACGCTGCCACACCCACAGGAGATAGAACAGTTGTCTTCATAACCATCCAGAATGTACCGATCGTCAGAATAAAGAGAATGAGAAACAAGATAGCAGACAAAATAATATAAGGAAACACACGATTGATGATATGACTTACGATAGGATCTAAGACAGATTGTAAACGAGCTTGGTTTTCCGGAGTATGTAAAAGCACCATAATTTTATCACCGATGTGGGTTGCAAAATCTTGAGCGGCTTCGGTGTATCTATCTCGTTCCGCCATTAGTAGTGGGTGCGGACTTTTTTAACGATATGTATCGCACTTCTATTTAAAAATGTTTTCTAATCCTACGCGCTCCAAAGTATTAAAGGAAGATGGTTATTTATTACCGCTGATAGTCCCGGTTCAATTGGATATAAAGGTTAAGGCTGAGATGGGCAAAGTTGTACCATCGGTAGAGTACCAGAAAGTGTTTGATGCATTACGCCAGCGTGTGCTTTTAGAGCTACCGAAGAATAAGCAGATGTTTAAGACAGTTCCGTCCTATGCGTCGTTAGACAGTATAACACCACCATGGGGGTTTGTAAGTACAAGTGATGGTGTTACTTTAAGCCCGTATGCACAAATTTCTTCAAACCTAGACGCTGGTTTTACTGGCGATATTACATTTACATTGGTCGCTGTATTGATTTCCCGGTCTTCTGTTATTCCCCATTTCCAGATTGATGCAGTAAAGAACGTGATTGAGCTGGCTTGGGGAGAAGAAAGCGATTTAGCAGAGGTCTCCGATATTCCCAGCGCAGATGGGGGATCAGAGCTTAAATTGGTAGACCCGGCTGCAAGAGAACGAGAGAAGCAGGAGGAAAAAGAACGGATCCGTGAACTTTTCAGAGAGGCCCAAGAACTGGCCGAGACTTGGTATGAAAAATACGAACCTTCCGACACCGAATCGACTTTTACGGAATGGATGGGGGAAGATGAAACATGAAGAAAAATAAAATACTACCATCGCAAATAGATAAAGAGCATGGAGTCCCGCAATGTTATCTTGGCCGTCCTCATCGTGGCGATCGCCTTAGGTGTTTTTTATATGATTGATCCTACCCTCGGTGGCCTCTTAAAAGCGAAGAAGGAAGGCTTCGAGAACAACTACAATAATGTCATGAACTACAGTGGCGCAAACTCAGTAACAGGCCAGGCGCCTAATATGTTTGAGACAGGCGCGCAGAACGCCGAGGAGGTGATGAATAACTCTAACGTTGAGGAGATGGAGGGCAACAATATGTCAGCGATGACACCCAACGCCATGCCAGCGGCGAACAACAACGTTTCAGAGGGGTTCGAGAACCTATCACCCAGCCCGATGCCGTTTGCGTCGGCGGAGAAGCCGGCGAACTGCTACCCTAAGGCGCAGCTCGGTGCAGCGGAGCTCCTCCCCAATGACCCTAACTCAAAGTGGGCGCAGGTCAACCCGATGGGCGCTGGCGATATCAGCGGCAAGAACTTCCTCAATGCGGGCGCCCTCATCGGCGTCAACACAGTTGGCAGCTCTCTCCGCAACGCCTCATGGGATCTCCGCTCTGAGCCGCCGAACCCACAGGTGACAGTAAGCCCTTGGCTCCAGAGCACCATTGAACCAGATATTTTAAGACGTCCGTTAGAAATAGGTTAAGCCTATATAAATATTTAAACTTTTAACAAAAAGTTGTTATACTTGAGGCCTGGATGACCCCACCCTTGCCTCAAACTTAAATTTGTTTCATTCTTTGTAGACCATTAATTTAAACTCATAACCAGCGTCCTGCGCAGCTTTCTTTGTTCCTTCTATTTTTCCAGCCTCTTCGGCTTTCTTTAATGTCCATGTGCTTTTCACTTCAACAATCGTTTTAATATGAGGAAGAAAGAAATCACAAAAGTAACGATGTTTCACATTATCTTTATCTTTCCACCATAATTCAGGCATATTCTTACGCCCTGAAACAATTTGCTCTTCGCTATAAGACTTTAAAAGTTCATCTAGAGCACGGTTCTCATAACCCTGTAATTTTATAATATTACCTGAAGGCATTGTAAATAATTTAAATTTTAAGCCATTCTTTTCATTCTTTGCCTGTACATCAGCATTCTGTAAGGGGTGTGGAACACCATATTTTTCCATACATACTTTTTTGTGGTGTATTTTATATTGTTCAGTAGCACTATAGGATGTTTTACCAAACTTTTTCATATTAGTAGCCTTCTTTCTAATTTCCATGCATTTAGGGTCGTTACATCGTTTACCGTGTATAAAATGAATATATGATATAACTCCTTCCTTTCCACATATACATCTAAAGTTCATATGCGTTTGGTTGTTAATATATTCTTTTGCTAATAGTTCGCAACCAGCCTCTGCGAATGTCACACGTGCGTCTTCAATTGTATGCTTTTTATCTTCAATATATTTCAACATTCCTGCACAAGCCTTATCTTTCATTTCAGGTCTTTGGGATACAAATTCATACCCATGTCGCTCAATATTGGTCTTCTTCATTCGCTCATTTCGACATTCAGAACAACGTATACCAAGCTTGATAGAAGATAAACTATTTATTTGAACCTCAGGGTTTCCACACTTGCACAAATATTCTAAAGGTTTCTTATTAGTAGTATAAGTCGTAGAAATCAACTTACATCCTATTGAATCAAAATAGATTTTTACATCTTCATATTTTAGTTTCGGAGGCATTCATACACTTCTTATTTCATGTTAAGACATTTCAATTTTTGTCTATTTGCCAAACATCTAAAGCTCCATATAGTAAACTCCATTAAAATGGTTCATATTATTCTAGTTCATATAGGTGACACGTTTCCAACCTATTTGCGCGACTGCATTGAACAGATACAGCATGTTTGTAAAATCCCTATTCATGTACTCGCCTCAAAGTCTGTCCTAGACAAACTCGACTACAATATTGTTAAAGCCGATTTATCTACAATTCCAACTTCAGAACACGACACACGGTTCAAAAATACAACTACGTTGCAAAAAGGGTTTTGGCAACACGCTACGCAGCGGTTCTTTGTGCTTCATAACTACATGAAACAAAAGAACCTCAATGATGTATTTCACATGGAATACGATAATTTGCTTTATTATGATGTTTCAAAACTGCTAGACGTATTCAGAACAAAGGACATGTGGGTTATCATAGACGCACCCACACGATGTATTCCAGGATTTATGTATATTAAGTCGGCTAAGCAGCTAAATGATATGCTACCTACCGTTTTAGCAGGTGCAGCGAAAGGTCAGAACGACATGGTTACTCTAGCAGCTTATGCGAATAAGACAACTACAGTAGGTCATTTGCCTATTGTAAAACTAACTCCAGAATTCGGTGTACTTTTCGATGGTGCCGCCGTTGGACAGTATATCGGTGGAGTAGATCCTAGAAATGACCCAAAGAATACAATTGGTTTTATTAATGAAACGACTACCTTCAAATGCGATGACCAAACGATAGAATGGAGACAACATGTTCCTTATATGAATAATCTACCACTCGTCAATCTACATATTCATAGTAAGGATTTACAGAGATGGCGTTCACAACCGCACTTTATTTCTGGCGAAATTATACAAGAAACATGCGAGGTCTATCTTGGCTTAGAAGACGACTTTTCATACAATCCACGGATTAGCATACAAACACAAAAACATAAAAACCTTGAAGCTATAACTGGACCTTGGGATAATCCTCAGCGGATATTCTGCTATTCCCATCGCTTACCAATCTTTCAAGGAATACAGCAGTTTATGAAGAACCCATATATTCTGGTTACCCATAATTCAGATGAAAACATTACAGACAAGTATATTCAAGTAGCACAAGACAAAAAACTCACACATTGGTATGCACAGAATTTGCTAATAGCCCATCCTAAAGCATCAATGCTACCCATAGGAATTGCGAATAGTATGTGGCCTCACGGCAACCTAAGTGCTCTAGGTCAGGCTGTTCATTCGATTAAACAGAAAACGCAACTGGTCTATTTTTTCTTTGACTTTGCTACAAATGATTCAGAACGTATTTCTTGTATGGTTAAATTAATAACAAATGGATTTATGTTCGGAACAAAGAAACCTTATTCAAAATATATAGAAGATCTAGCCAAACATGACTATGCTATCTGTCCTTCAGGAAATGGTAAAGACAGTCATCGTATTTGGGAATGTCTTTACCTAAATGTCTGCCCAGTCATGCTAAAAGACACGTTTTCTTTAGCGCTTTCAAAACGTTTTCCAATCATCCTAGTCAACGACTGGTCATCTTTGTATCCTATAAACCTTCCAAAACGTGAACTACTTATTCCAATGCCAAGTCTGGAACAATTCTATCATACCAATGACAAGCAATATAGTCGTAGTTGAGAGATGTATTGAGAGTTTTTTGGTTGGACCAATTCAGACCGCGGACCTGGACTTTGTTTGGAAAGTGTTTTAGAGCGTAGTTAAAATAGATTTCGTATTCAGATGCACCACTTTTACTGAAGTGTGCTGGGTCAATACAGGATAGAAATGCTTGGAAAAAAGCTTTTTTATGATACTCAGATACCATAATAAACAAAGCATCTACGATTTCTTTATCAAAGAGCATATGATGGGTAATACCACTTAGTGCTGGATTAAGTCTATGCAGAGTAGGATGTAGTCGTTTCATATGTTCAAAATAAGGACGATGATATTCTGAACCAAAGTTAAGACACATCTTTCCACCTTCAAAAAAACTTACTGGTTTTAAAAAGAAGGAGTCGGCATCAATGACTAACCATTTATTTAGAATATCTGGAAGAACAAATCCAGCATAGAGTTTAATAAGTTGCTGAAGATACCATCCACAACGCTTTCTATCATGAATATAGGTCTCAATTTCATCAATTGTAAACGGAAAAATGGTTTCAGGAAGACAGACGCATCCTGGAAAATCAACCTTTACTGGTCCATAAACTAAAAAAATCTTTCGGTATCCTTTAATGTTTTTCTTGGTAAATTCAAGCTGTGCTTTAACAAGAGGTGCATCATTTGGACCTACACAGATAACAATGTCGAACATCTTATTCCATAGATTGTTGAGTACGTTTAAACAGTGAATTAAACAACCCAATTCCTATTGCGGAACATGCAATAATAAGACTACTATATAGGTAATAATAACTATTATCATTTACGACCTCGTTTCTTTCTACAGGTGTAGTAGGTTTAACGGTTTCGTTTAGTATAGGAGAATCAGGTGCTACTGTTAAATGTTCAAGAGCTGGCATATCATCTAGAGAGTTAGCAGTCTCGGCTACTACGGGCTCAGCTACTGTCTCATTTACAACAGGCTCAGCTACTACTGGTGCATCTACTTCCTGCTCAGGCGCAACAGAATCAGCAACAGGCTCAGCAACTGGCTCAGCAACTGGCTCAGCAACTGGCTCAGCAACAGGCTCAGCAACAGGCTCAGCAACTGGCTCAGCAACTGGCTCAACTACTACTGGCTCAGCAACAGGCTCAACTACTACTGGCTCAGCAACAGGCTCAACTACTACAGGCTCAGCAACAGGCTCAACTACTACAGGCTCAGCAACAGGCTCAGCAACCTGCTCATCAACTACCGGCTCAGCAACAGGCTCAGATACTACCGGCTCAAGAGGCGCTGAATCTGCAGGATCAATAAAACTCTCTTCCTCAATGTCTATACCATTTGATTGGTTCACATGATGAATACAGTATTCGCCATGTGTAGTAAATCGGCCGCAAGGAGTACCAGTTCGTGTAAGGCCTTTGCATTTGGTCATTCTTTATTAATCTATTAAACCATTGTTTTTAAACTATCAACTTTTTTGACACCTCCATGTAGAGTATGGACGATAGTCTCCCTTGGATCTTTTTTATTATCTTTGTGGCTGTTGCTTGGACAGCCATGTACTTTAAAGGCTCAAAGTATCCTATGAGCCTAACACAATCTACGATCGACAAAGAACATTATCTGGTCCGCAATCTTCCAGATAAGCAAGAGGCGGCTGACCGTCTCGCCCGTGTTCGTGCCAAAATTCTTATCTTAAGGAAATATCTTGAACAGACACACAAGTCTAAGTCGTTTGTGAAGCAATTGATTGATGGATTTGACTGCTCGGCTGCACGATTTAGTGAATCTACACCAGATGCACAATACACAAGTTACAGCGTAAACAAGGGAGAAAAGGTTTTTATGTGTTTACGGCAGCGCGACGAAAAGGAAGAACTCGTCAATGAAAACATTATCCTCTTTGTAGCCCTACACGAGATGAGCCACGTCGGCACCACAAGCATTGGGCATACCCCAGAGTTTTGGAACCATTTTGCCTGGCTCTTAGAGCAGGCAGAGCATATTAAAATTTATCAGTTTACCGATTTTGCTGCCCATCCAGTTGAGTATTGTGGCGTACACATTACTGACAGTCCGAAATATAAGGAAAGTGTGAAGGATAATCTTGGGCTAGAGTAGTAGTATGGAGATACTGAACCCACCCCGGTTACAAACCTTTGCTCCACAGCGGTTCACCATTGTGGAACATAGTCAGGGAAGAACTACCCAGCATACAATTGAGCCAATTTATCCATTTGCTACACTTTTTAACTTGAAGCAGCGTATTAGTCTATTAAGTAAAGAAAACAAAAAACATTGGCTGCCATCTCTGCAGTTTATAGCAGAGGAGACAGAAGGTGGGTACAAGCCTATTGAGTTTGTATGGCCATTCTCAACTATACTACAAGATCCCTTGGATCCCTCTGTCTTAGGAAAACCCGACAGCCGTATCTATTCAGAGGACGGTCGTCTACCCATTTTCCCACAGATGCTTACAAACGCAACAGTTGAGCATACAGTCAAAGAAAACACCTTACACGTATGGAGTTTTGTAGACGTTGCGACGAAAGCAGGCTACGCTAAAGGTCTTCTTCCCCAAGACGCAGTCTTCCAAGGATTTTTCCAACTGTACTGGCCTCTGCTAAATTCAACAGAGACACTTAACGATGCCCTAGCAGCCCTAACGGAACAAGACCAAGCGATTTTAGATACAGCGAATGAATACATGAACTACATTGACGAACGCTTTCAAAAAATAGAGGAAGCCATAAAGTCCCCGCAAGTGCACGATGCCAAACCGGTCGAACTCAGAGAACTACGCCGCTATCGCGCAACTCTACCGAAGAAAGACGCATTCTTAAACGGTGGCCTTGAACTACTATTCTACAAAATCCAACCTTTAGACGACATCCCTTTCTTACGGTATTTTTCGACCTCTGAACGTGTTGCACCGCTCGTTAAAATCGCATCAACGGCATCTGGACATCCAATATTCGATAATCAGAAATTGTTAGAATCTCTACTAGCCGATGAACCCAATTCCGCTGAAGGAGGTATTTTAGTTATCAAATCGCCCGTTAAGCATCCTCGTGCACCGTTGGGAACAACATGGACGCTTCGTATTATGGAAGACGGTAGTGCAGATATTAGCATTGGAGCACCTAGAAAGGATGCACCGCTTCCGCGTGCTGTAGTTGAAGCCGCCATCGCCACTCTTCCTCAGTTCCTTTCAGCTACACCGTGGGCCAGCACCAAGGACATCAGTCTTGCAGAACTCAATGCCGTTTATGAATTTACATCTTCCTCACCGACAAAGCCCAGTCGCACAGACTTACGTGCTCGTCTAGACACATTCATGCCTTTTTTCGCTGAAGATGCAGTACCTCAAGGAAGCTCAGCAGCCTTATCTCTACGGTTCAAGGCAGTCAGTAACTTTTCACCTGACAGTAATCCAATCGATAATTTTATCACAAACTTATTCTTGCGCGATGAAGTTGCAACGATAGAAGCCGCACCAATCTCGGCGTTTGTAGGTCTTCTAACAAAGGAGTTTGGTCTAAGTGCGACTGCAGCAGGCCAAGCTATCCAGTCCTGGATTACAAAGAATGCCGAGTTTATTTCTACAGACAAAGCTGCGCTCGCAACAAAGAACTTAGGATCTATGGTGAACATTTTTAATTCTCATCCGAAGTATCTGTTTCATATGGCAAATATCGAGTCGTTTATTGACTTACAGCGTGTTTTAACGTTAATGACATTTTACACAAATACTACACTTGATGAAATTCGTATTGGAACAAAAACAGTAGCACCGCCCCCAGAGCTACCACCACCGGCCCCTTTGGTTGTAGAAGAAGACCAGGCAGCGGATGATCTTTTAGCGTTCGAATTACAGATGATGGGTATGGCGCCTGAAGAAGAGGAAGCGCTGCCTGAAGACGAGGTTCGCGCGGTCGAACCAGGTCCAGTCGCTCCAGCCGCAGTTCCTCTTCCCCTTGCGGAAGGTGAAGTGATCCATCCTATTGAAAATAAGTGGTATCTGAGCCGTCTTACTGGCAGGGATCCTGAACTCTTTGCCTATAAGAAAGGAGCTGATGCAGAGGCCCGTGTAGAAGTGTACAGTCGTGCCTGCCAGCGCAGCTCAGAGAAACAACCACACGTAATGGCGCCTGAAACGTATCAGCGTGCTCGCACTCTGTATGGAGATGCTGTTTTCTGGGTTGAAGCACCACTTAGTCCCAGCGATTTGCTAGCCGTTTTAACAGTGAGTAAATCTGCTACAGAGCGTGACAAGGATCCTAAAAAGACCTTACAAGAAGTTATCGCTATAGAGAAACGCGCACTAAGTCTAGGATTTCCTCTAAAGAAAGACCAGAGCATTACAATGATTAAGAAGTACGAGTCAGCGAAAGACCAACCGGAAATAAATGCCTTAATCGCCGCCCAGAAAACGAAACCGCTATGGATTGTTGTCCGTGCAGGGTCCGTTAGAGAGAAACCGAACTACTATATTTGTGCAGAGTACTGGTGCGTCCGTGATGACTTACCGATTATTCCTAAGGAGTTTTTAGGAAAGGCAGATCGTAATCCGACGAAAGCACCGAATAGTTGCCCCTTCTGCGGTGGAACTCTCCTTGTCAATCCAGCTGACCCAAAAGTGGGAGAGACAGTGTTAAAGAGGGAACGTGTATCTGGAAAACTTGCAGAGTTTGCGGGCATTCAAAAATTACTCTATCATCCTGACCGCTATGCGCTTCCCTGTTGCTTCGTAGGCCCAGATGACTTGGTTGTTCCACAGGATGCGCAACCGATGCCACCACCGAAAGTCCCCTTACCACCCTTACAGCAGGAAGAGCAAGTAGTAGCAGAACAAGCACCACCTACAAAAACCGTTGTAGTCGATCGCGAAAGCAGAGACCGTCCGTTTACAGCAAAGCGTTCTGGTGCAGCGGCCAATCGCTGGTATCTTCCAAATCAGAATGTGCTCGGTCGCTCAAACGAGGACTGGTTTGAACTCGAGCAGGGCGCTGTTGCCGTACCACCCAAGTCCGTGAATAAGCTCTTAGGACAGGATCCTGAAAAATTCTTAACAGCGGTGAAGGGTGCCTTTGCAATAAGTCAAAACAGTTATCTAAATACACCTGGTGTCGGATTTATCCGATACGGCTTAGGCACTAAGGAACCTGGTAATACATTCTTATCTCTGATTGCGTATGCGACCTATGCCAGTAAGTATCTGCAGACAGAGGATGATAATTTAATGATTGCTACGCCGGCGGAAGTTCTATCAGATATTGCGTCCAAAGACCATCTGTTACGAAATGTATTTCCCACTGCAAATTACGGCACACTACTCCACGAATTTAGCACACCTGGGTATACGTTACCAGCGGATAGACAGGTCGAGTTCCAGACCTGGTGGGGGTCCAGTGGGCGTCCTACACCTCTAAACCAGCGGGCCTACGCCGAAAATCTCTTTATAGCGTATCACAATTTCAAGGATTATTTATGGTCGCCATCAGTTAAGAAGGACTTACGATTATTTGAATCATTGTTCGCAACTCCAGGGCTCTTTACACCTACTGGGTTTCTTCTAGTTCGTATTGTCTATCCTAAGAACAGAGTAGACCCACCAATAATTGTCTGTCCATCCTTTGGTGTAAGCGTTCGTGATCAAATTGTTAAGCCACCGCTTCTGTTTGTATTAGAGGACCAAACGTCAGGATTATATGACCCGCTCGTCTTGTACGAAGGCAAGGATAAGGATACAAAACTTCTTGTAGGTCTTCTACAAACAGAAAAGCCTATCTTTGGAAAACTCAGCCCAATCATACGTGAAGCGTTGAGTGGATTTATCACACAGTATTATGGTCCGACTGAAGGATGTGGGCGTGGTGCAGCACCGGTCCATCCTTGGATGCCTGTGCGTGATAGCACGAAAGTGCCACTCTTTGGAACATTCGTACAAACAGCGTTGACAGAAAGTGATGTAAAGCCGTATGCGCAGCTCCGTGATAGAAGCAACCGTCTAGTTGGTGTGATTGTTCAACATAAGGGGAAGGAGTTTTATATTCCAACTCTGGATGATGGCGCCATTCGTACAGACTTACCATCCATACAGGGTGAAGACGCACTACCGAGACCCCAGCTCCAACTTCTCTTAGAAATGTTAACGGGTCAACAAATTATCGTACGTGACCAAAAACTCGTTAAACTCTTTCCAGGTCTTGCTCCTAAACGTCTCATTGCCACTACAGACAACTTTGTCGCTCTCGAACTTGTTTGTGGTGCTTGGGTGCCTTTTGAACCGTTTTCTCTTACAAGCGAAGTCAAGCACCGTCGCTTCGCCGAGTTACGCCAAACAAAAATCACTGTAAGTATTGTGGATGTTATGCCATGGGAATTGGACGTAAGTATGCTTAGACCGCCGATTTCGACAGATCCAGATCTTACAACGACATCTGAGGAAATTCTCAATGAGGCGTACCAACATCTGCGTATCAGTTTCAGTAAATGGCTAAATACAACAGCGGACGGCAACCGCGTAAGAAACCAGATAGAACTCTTGAGACAAGCGAGACGCCGTTTACCTTTGTTCGAATTACAGAAGCGTCTTGACTTACTCTTAACTAGTATCATAGCCAATCCGACCAATCCCTGGTTGACCAAAGAAGGAAAGCCTACACAAACACTGCTCCGTCGTGATTGTAAAGCCATCCAAACGGAAACAGACTGTACTGGAGGATGTAGTTGGTCTGGTGGACGCTGCCTCATTCACACAACGGCAACTGAGCGGTACTTTGATCCAGTACGCGTATGTATAGCAAGGCTCACGGACGAACTCTTGCGTAGTTTTGGCCAGGCACAAGAGGTGCTGAACCAACGGGTGCCCTACTTACGTAGTATGGACCGTTCAGCGATTGTGCATGGAGACGGAGCTCTTTTGTTTAGTTTTGACAATAAGGATAAGAAGGGGAAACCAGCGCTCTTTGATAAGTTAGGCTATTCAGACAGAAAGGCTACAGACTACACACGTGGCTTGACCTATCCTGAAGAAGTAGACTTTTCACCAGATGACCTAGTATCGGTGTCAGGTCTTAGCCCTGACTGGGATACGTTGTTGCAACCGGCGGTGTTCGCTGCACCTATTCAACGTGATGGCAGAGCTAAGCTGAATGCAAGTCTTGTAGGAATTACAGGAGAAACAATTGAAACTCTGGAAGGACAGTTAAAAGCGCCGTTTACGGGGTCAGCAGCCCAATGGAAGCAGATTGCGATAGCAACACAAAATGAAGTATTGCTTACTAAGGTAGACCCAGCCTCGCATGTTGCAACCCCTTATGTTTGGTTTCATGGATACGATGACTTTGCCAAGCCAGCAATACATTACGTGATTGTGGACCCACAGGGTATTCCACTCCAGGTGAAAAAATCAGGACTACAAGTGATAAAGCCTACGCAACTTCCAGCAACAGTGCGTATGTGGTTAGATGCGAATAATCCAACGTAGATTATTCTTCAACAAATAGCGGACCGGTCGTCTTTTTAGGCTTTGGCGTAGCTATAGGTGACTTTGGAGAAGGCGCCGGCGAAGCAGCAGGCGCAGGTAGACCTAGCAGCTTAGCCCGCCGCCATTCCATCATCGCTGTTACTTCATCGTCCATACGATTGAGCATAACGACCTGGTACGAGTCGTTATTAGGATGGAGAATGACGAGCGCCATCTCTGAAACCGTAGCACCATAGAGTTCCTCCAAAATACGACGATACACGTTCAGCTGTAGAGAGTAATGCCAGTAATTCGTATCAGGTAGATGGTTAATCGGCGGAAGACCACTCTGATATGAATTCTCAAACTTGATTTCCTTTGCACGCTTCCAGTCATAAATTGCAAATGTTCCGTCAGGCTTCAGATACACCATATCAATAGAGCCAGCCAACTTAATATCCTCCTTAAAAACCAGCCACTCCGTACGGAAAGGTACAAACCCACGCTTCTTTCTATGTTTCTCTTCAAATCGTAGAAAGTAATCCCACTCTGGGCCCTCCTGTGGCGGCCAGTCGTCACCGGCAAGGTTTCCTACGGGTTCAGCGTTATTGTAGTGTTCAATGTCCAAGTGCATACGTGTTCCTAGAGACGATGCTTCCGCACCTGAGTCCGACCAACCCTTCTTTATTTCTTCGGCGGTCTTGCCGTAATACTTACTCTGTGGCCACTTCGGCGACGCCATCATCTTAGAGATAACTGCGTCGGCGTCAAATTCGCCAAAGAAATTGTGGAGGAAACCGGTACAACTCGTCCAGCCCTCCTTCTCGCCATCGATTGTATAGGTGTGTGTCTCTTCTTCAAAGGAAATACGGTCATCACGAGGATGCTTGTTTTTGACAGCTAGGCGCTGCCATGGCAGCGCACCATCGGAAATAGATTGTGGCATATTATTTGAACTGAGAAAGGATAGTACTAGCAATGTCATTTTTTTCCATAACTAACTATACTTATCCGGATATTAGCAGGATGTAAGCCTTCTTGAAAGAGTACATGTGGCTTGTCCTTTAGCGACTTAATATAGTCTGCTGCTTCCATTCGTGTAGCAAATGTGCAAAGAAAAACTGGGTCATCCCCATCTACATCGTACCAAACAAGATGTACAAAGGGTTGATCCATCTAAATATGTAAATCTTTATCAAAATTCTCTGCCAAACACGCCTGGTGAAAGTTCTTCTGTCCTAGATGGTCTGTTACAACGATCCCTTCTTCAACCGCCAGCATAGGATAAATTGCTACAGCCTTACCGAACTTCGTTAGAGCCCAATCGGGACTAAACGGTCCGTTCACTAGAGACGGTGAAGAACAAGCGTCCCACATCTTCTTTGCTCCAGCACGGTCCATCATATACATTTGTGAACCCCATAGGTCGTGATACACCGATAGAAACGCAAACGGTGGTTCAACCAATGAGTGGTATCCGCTTACCGAGTACGTGAACGCCTTGTAATTAGGCAAGTAGCCTAGAAGCATTACGTCAGCACCGATGCGCTTGTATCCATCGATAGCGACCAGAACCGACGTGGCAAAATCACGACGGATAAAGATGTCGTCTTCACAAAAGATGCCGTAGTCAGCCGAACCAGCCAAAAACGCCGCAATCATATCCAAGTGGTTGTACATAATTGCATGGGTGCGCTTATCATCAGGACCAATACGAGGATCTGTAAGAGGTACAGGATCCACCCACTGCACAGGATGACCTACAGTGTTAAATCGCTCTGTCATCCTCGTCTTTCGTTCAGGATTATTAAACGAGAAACTATATACTTGTATGGTCGCCATTTGGTACTAACTAGGTAGAAACCCTTAGGCCTCGTATCTTTATTTTGAAAAATTGACACGCATCTGTAAATTTCTCAGATGTGTAGACCTTTCCATCTTTTCTTTCCTTCTATCAAAATGCAGGCCTACATCGTCGTTCAGAACGGAGACCCGTATCCTAATATCTTTACAACCTATGAAAAGGCCGTCGCCGCCGCCCTAGAAAAGAACAAGGAGATTATTGCAGAGAACAAGGCGATGGAGCAGGAGCCTGGCGATACTTGCGATGAACTCGACACAAAGGAGAACGCAAAGGGTGAAATGCTGCTCTATATCGAGAAGGGAATCCATATTTACATTTACCGGCTTCCTGTAGTCTAGTGATCCACCAGCCAAGATAAAAGATGAAACCTCATAAACCAACAAAACCTAAAGACAAGAATGAATGCAGCCGAAGCTCTGCGTCCAGTTTTCCTTAGACCTATCCCACCAGACCCCATTTACGAGACCCGTATCTTTCAAGAGTTCGCTCTCATAGACAAGAATGGGTTCACGCGCGTCTTTCTCCAAGTCCAACGAATTATGGAATTATGTAAGAAACTCCAGGTCCCTCACATAATTCGCGGCAGCGCTGGCTCTTCCCTCGTCTGCTATCTCATGGGTATCAGCCATACGGACCCACTGAAATACGATATGGACCTCGCACGATTCATGAACCACGGACGCACCGATATGCCAGATATTGATATTGATGTACCGTACAATCGACGTGAGGAACTATACACAGAAATTGGCAAGACCTGGCC
>Ga0209499_1000794_pt1 | contig 23006 bp, 23 predicted proteins | sample C_130208_EF_Meta_FD_187306 | JGI IMG/M metagenome (GOLD analysis project Ga0209499, IMG submission 187306) | Freshwater microbial communities from Lake Croche, Canada to study carbon cycling - C_130208_EF_MetaG (SPAdes) (version 2) | ecosystem: Environmental > Aquatic > Freshwater > Lake... | reverse complement strand
TCAAAATACTGAGAAAGTTCTTGAGCTATATTTCTTTCACAATGAACACGAATGTATGCTTCATTGACTTTTTCTAATCTAATATCAGTCATTAAATCCCTTGAATGAATCTTTCCCAGGAAATAAAATCACGAAGTTGAAATGTACGTGAGTTTAATTCTTTAAGAATACTTTGGCACACATCAACAATTTCATCATGCATTAATTTAGATGCCAAATATTTGTTTAAATCTTCATCACTATCAAAGTAAGTAGTAATCTCGGACTTTAATACAAATGGAAATGGTTGCCATCCATATTGTTTAAGTTGGTCATCATCCAATTTACCTGTATAATATTCCCACTTAATGCGTTTCATTTTGTTATACTTAAACTCAGCATCTTTTGCCAATAGACGATGCCTTGAAAGTATGTTCAAGTATTTACTATGTAATTGTGGAATATTGGTAAGTTCTTTACCTGGCTCAGTTCTATCAATGACAGAATCTTTTGCCCACATTTCAAGCAATTCATCAAGTTTATTCATTACAAATCCTCCTTTTAGGAGTATATCACATCAATTATGCTTTGTCAATATTATAATAGGCAAATCTAAATGACACATCGGCAGTCATTATACTGTCTGGTGTATCTGTCGATGAGAACATAATTGTAGATAATGTGGTTGGGAAAACATCATAGAACTGAACACGGTAATTTGGATTGTTAGCACTAGTTAATATTGTCATAGTGCAATCCGAAAACTGTGGGTGAATTGGATTGGAAAATTTAGATAATAATTTTAAATCGGCATATTCTTTAAAGTTGGTTGGAAAAGTCATGCCACGAATCCAATTATGAATTTCAAGCCAAGTTTTTAAATCTTCATCAACAATGAAAGTCACATTCAACATATCATAAATCATTTTTTCACCAGGAGAGTATAAGTCAATAAATGGTGTGGTTCTCATAACCTCACTCATTGATACGCCTGGTAATCCAACTGTCTGACAGAAGAATTGAGTATTAGGCAACCTACTAAAGTTTAATTGAAACTTATTAGGATGCAATACATTTTGGTTTTGGGGATTTCTATCTAATGCACTCATTTGTATTCTCTCAAATATAGTGGTATTTATACGCCAAAAAAAAGAGGCACCGAAGTGCCTCTCTAACTCTCTTAACGGAGTTTTTAATTACATCAAGTTTGCAACTACAAAAGAACGATAGTAGTTGTTAGATTGAACTGTCAAAGCACCAAGGCCTTGACTTGTACCTTCTGCAAATGGGTTTGCAACCAAGCCGTAGCGTGTTTTGAAACCGATTTTTGGTTGGAAAGTACCTGTATCAACTGCACGAACCATTTGTAATGGAACGTATGGGCAATAGAACAGACCAGCATCATAGGCATTAGAACCTTTGAAACCAACAACTGCAAACTCGTTTGTGGAGTTTGTTTGTGCATATGGGTCAATATAAACCTTGATGCGACCAAACATTGTACCAGCAAATGTGTTGCCTGTATCGTCAACAGTTAAGTTAACTTGACCATTCAATGCAGATTGATAGTCTAACAAGCCAGCCATTGCAAATGCAGAAGCAACATCAGAAGAAACGATAAGAATATTACCTTTTCCGCGACGTGTTGTCTTAGCAATTGTATTAGCTTCACGTTCGATTTGGAATGCCAAACCTTTAATCTTTTCAACCATCCAACGACCATTAGAGTCTGTGTCTAAGTCGAACTTACCACGAGTAGTAGTACCAACTTGAGCACCTAACTTAGCAGTACCGTAGATTGTGCGAATAACTTCACGGTTGATTTCAGCAAGAATCTCAGTAGAGAGAATGTTTGCTAATTCTGTTTCAGCGTCAAGACCATGAACAGCTTTTAAGTCTTGTGCCAATTCGATAGAGTATTCTGCCTTCAAAGCACGAGTCTTTGCAGTTACAGTTACTTTCTCGATTGAGAATGCCATTTCTTGGAATGTGTTACCAGCAGCGCCGTCACCTAAAGCTTCAGCAGAACCGGTTGTCATAGCAGCGATTGCAGCAGCGTTGCTAGTGAATGTTTCTGTTGGAGCTGTACCAGTTGACAAAGCAACTTGAGCACCGCCACCGTTTGCACCAGCAAAACCTGTATTAGCTTCGTTGTAGAAAGCTTCTGTACCACTTTGACCAGCATACTTGGTACGCATAGCGAAAATCAAACCAGTAGGACCTGTCATTGGCTGAACGCCGCAGATGTCATAAGCGATTAGATTTGGTAAAGAACGGCGAACCAAAGAAATCAAGATTGGGTCGAAACCAGCAACAGGACCTGCAGCAGCAGCACCGCCACCGAAACCGCCTGTACCAGCAAAGTTTGTTGGTGAACCAGCTTCGTTCAACATACCAGCAGATTTTGCCATTTCAACAGCTTGATTTTCAAGGATTACAGCAGTTACAGCTTTACGATATGGGTCTTTAATAGCAGGCATATCTGGATGATCCAGCACACCAGCCCATTTAGTTTGTAATTGTTCGGACAAATACATTTTAGTTATCTCCTAAGGGATTATAGTTTTGTTTTAGAAATTGCGTTTGCAACTGCGGCAACGAGTGGGTCATTAGAAACAACCTGCTTTTCGGAACCATCAGTTACTTCTTCTTGGAGTTGTGACTCACTGGCTTTTACAATACCAGATGGGAAATAGTTCTCACGAATTGTTTCAAGTTTCTCTTTGTATTCGTCCGCTGTGGAGAATTCAACACTCTCTGCGAGTGATTTGATTTTTTCAACTTGAGTTGCTGTGAGACCTTCACAAACTTCACGAGTAAGTTCGGATTTGCGTGATTTTACCAATGCTTTAGCATATGATACACCACGGTCGATTTCTTCATTAAGTTTGCTTTCGAGTTCTTCAACTTTACCAGCTAATTCTTCAACAAGGTCGACTTTTTCGGCAGGAACATCAATATAATGTTCTGCGAATAGGTTACGGAGACCGGCAATAAAATCTTCGGTCATTTCAGAACGCAGACCAGATTCGATAGCAATTTGATTTTCTTCCATCCATTGCTCAACAATGTATGAAAGGTAGTCATCTACTTTGGTTGTTAAATCTTCTTTGATAAATTCAACTGCTTCTTCAAGCATATCAGCGTAATGTGTTTCAATTTCTTCTTCAATTTGTGCTACACGGTCTTCGACACGAGCTTCAAAAATTGTAGAAACTTTAGATTTGAATTCTTCAGAAATGGTAGAATCGTCTGCAAAGAGAGCGTCAACATCCTCTTTCATCTTTTCTTTCATCTTCATTTTTTTCATCATTGCTTTGTCTTCGGCTTCATCATCGTGCATTTCAGCAATAACTTCATCTTCAGCTTCTGTTTCTTCCATTTTAGAAGAAGCAGCAGAAGGCTTAGTTGTTGGTGCAACTGCCTTGCCTTTGATTGCTTTAGCAGCATCAATCTTGGCAGAATCGTCTGTTGGTTTATCGTTGGTATTAGTTGGACCACCTAGGTCAACTACTTCACCAGCGAGTTTTTGTGGAGGCATAGCTGGTGCGGAACTCTTACTTGATGCAAGAATGTCTGCTGCTGCCTCGAATAGTTTATTTGATGCCATTAGGAATCTCCTTATGATTTCTTATTTATAAAATTAAAGTTTTCGGATGAAATTTTCGAACAATTGCAAGGCAACCTGTTCTATGTCTTTTCTTGATGCTTTTTGAATCTGTTTTTTTGCTGACTCAATATCTGCTTCTACAAAGCGGCCATCAACAAATAACCATTCTTTGTTCTCCATGATACCATTAACAAATGCGCCTGGAGCAGATGGATCTGCCACAATATCAGCTGCCGTTGCTAAACGAAAATCATCTTGTACCAAGTTATAACCTTCTTTAGTTTGCGTGAGAGAACCCATGCCTCTGGAAGATACTCCAAGGTTAACACCAGAATCAATAAAGTTTTTAACAATATTGCCATATGGTGTTTCCAAAATCATTGCTTTACCAATAAATGCTTCACCATTATCTTCTAGCGAAACGATTTTATGGGACACTCTTTCTAAGTTAATAGATGGAGTATCTGGATGTCCTAATTCACCTAAAGCACGATTGGTTTTTACAAACTCCTCATTATAACGACCAACTTCTTTTGCTAAAGTTTCTTTGCCATAAAGTCGGTTATTTTTATTGGGTTTGTCATAAACTAAAAAAGGACCCGTAATATACAGATTCTTTTTACCATTTTCAGAAGCTTCAGTAATATACTTAACTTCCTCAATATTTTCTCTAATGAGTTTCATGTTACATTCCTGTTAATGGTGTTGTATATGTAGCAGCCTTAGATACTTCTAAGAATACTGTACCACCAGTTACGATTGTAATAACAACGTTAGATGTGTTATTGTTGGCAATTGATTGCCCCCACTCATCTAATTTAATTTCACCTACGCTATGTAATGAAGCAATATTATTGCCGTTGCGGACAATTTGAATGCTACCATTTGTTGACCAATTAATTCTTCGGATGTTTGCAGCGCTAACAACTTCGTTACTGTCAACAGCTAAAGAGATAATGTTAGCATAATAAGTACCAACACCTTCAACACGAATAAGTGAAGATCCTCTTAATGAATTTGTAATTTCAATTGCCATTTTATTTTATTCCCATGGATGTGCGGCGTCTGATTGACATCTTTCGTTTTAACAATGTTCTACGCAACTTTGCTCTACCTTTTGTCTTCCAGTACCTTTTTAATTTTCTTGCTTTCTGTATTCTTTGTATTGTTGGTATTCGAACAACTCGACTACCAGATATTCTATAACCTTTAATTGCAGATTTACGCACATTCTTTTGCACGATAATTCTGCCTTGTGCATTTCTACGAATACGGCGGCGAATCTTTTTGATTCTACCCATCTTAATGATGTTAACCGACTCATCTAATTCTTCTTCTACCACCACATATGTAGTATTGCCTACAATAGCTCTTTCTTCTTTTAAAGATTCTGATACAATCTTTTCAAGGCGGTTGTATATTAACTCTTTTGCTTCTGCTAATTTACCTTGTGCAATTAAATCAACAAAGCTCACTTTAAATGTTTCCATGCAAATTCTGCAGCTTTCTTCATATGGTGATGTGACTGTGCAACCATATCTGAGTATTTTTTCTTATTTTCATCCTTCAAACTACTATGAATTTTCAAAATAGCATGAGCGGTTTGAACATCAACTTTTGATGCCGTTTTATCTTTGTGGTTAACTGTACCATGTTGACCACTATTTTTAATTTTTTGTAGTTGACCCATTGGATCAACAGACTCTTTAACAGCTGTTGCCATATCATTAGTCTTTTTATTATCTTTGTCGTCACCATCAGCAAATTTTTTCTTATTATAATTTGTACCTGGTGTATCTAAAGTTTTAGCAGCTTCTGTTTCTTCTGCTTGAATTACTGCATCTTCTGTACCATCAAATTTATATGGCACAGAAAAATCTTTATTCAATTTCTGACTGTGATATAAAGCGATTCTTGTATTATTAGGAAACAAACGAATTGCTTTACGGCGAAGAACGATAACCATTGGAGGATCAACACCTTCTTCCAAATATACCACTTCTTCTTTCATGTCCGAATTTGCAGCAATTTCCATTTGCTCAGAACCTTTAGCTGGAGTATCACCTACTTTAATTCGGTGTGCTCTAACTTTTTTACCTGATGGTCCAATTTTATAATCGGATGTATCAAGTAAACTTTCTTCTAGTTCTTCCCTTACTGCACGGCGAGTTTGTGTAAAAATTTGTTTATTATTGCTTACCAAATCCACCATCTTATTAAAAAGATTTTGAATAATCATCTTATCAGCAGTATTAAAGTTAGGACGGTCATCTTGCATTTTATCCAAAATTTTATGGATGCGTTGCATTTGTGCCTTATTGGCAAGACCAGCTCGAACTAAAATATCAAACTTTGAATAGTCTGATTTTTCTTCTTCTGATAATTGAACTTTAAAATCTTGTAATGATTTCATTAATTTTCTGTTTCTGTTTGTTCTGTTTCTGACTCAGCTTCTGCATTTTCACCACCAAAAAGTGTTGCCGCTAAATCTTGTTTACGAGCATCTAAGGCTTCAAAAGCACGAGCAGACAACATATCTGCTAAAGTATCTTTGGCTTCTGATGCCTGACCTGATGCTAATTGGTCAATAAAATTGTTTGTTGACATATTATTCTCCATTATATCTTATTTAGTTTTATCAAATGCATATTTGTTTACCGCATCATCCAACTGAGGAGTTAGCGATTCCGTCCCGCTGACATCTTGCGTATTGTCTTGAGCTTGAGCGTTGGCATCTGCATTGGTTGCTTGTGCTGAAGTGTCTTGGCCAAGGATTGGGGTGGCCTGTTCGCCTTCTTCTTCAATTTCTTTCTCCATTTCAATGATTTCTTCTTCTGTCATACAAAGAACATTTTTCTTAATCCACCTAGATGAATAATATTTACCAATAAACGGGTCTAATTGACTTGCTGTTAATACACGCTCACGCAATACTTCTGCCTCACGCATTTCAGCAAAGTTGTTATCTTTCTTATAATCATAATAGATTGATTCTTTAAATTCTTCCCATTCCTCAACGGTACAAATACCTTTAAGGGAGAGTTGAACACGCAAAGCATCATCAAAAATACGAGAAAATTTATTACGCAACCGATTAATAAACTTACTAAATTTAACCTCATCACGAGTCACTTCAGTAGTTTTACCAACACCCATAATGCCTGCACCAACTTGTGGGTCAAGACGAGAGATTGGAACATTTAACGATTGCAATAGTTTCTTTTGAAAATATTGAACATCTTCCATTTGGCCTAAATTTTGACCAGCAGGAAGTGTAGTAATTTCTGTGCCTTTACCACCTTCACGGCGAGGTAACCAAAAATCTTCCAACATGGAAAGATGTTTACGCTCATCACGAATCTCACCAGTATTAGCATCGTAAACTAACTTGTTACGATACTGTGTCATAATAGACTTCATGTATTGTTCTGCTTTGCCTTTTGGTAAATTACCAACGTCAATGTAGAATATACGGCGTTCTGGTGCTCTCGATAAACGATAGATTACAACAGCATCTTCAATCATTCTTAATTGATTAAGTGCTTTAATAGCTTTATGAAGATAAGAAATAACAAATGTATTCTTAGCATCCATTAAACCAGAGTTTACATTAATAACGGACTCTGGTGCAATACGCAAGCCTTGGTTTGTGGCTGCGGTAAATGTTTGTGTAGTGGTACCACGGTCATTGTAAACATAGTATTCAGCAATTGTTTTAACAATCTGAGCACCAGTTTTATCATCACGGTCTTTAGAAATTTCACGCACTTTACGAATTTTGCGTGGGTCGATATACCGTAATTCTTGAATACCATCTTTTGGGTTTTTATCATTAACGATTACATGATAGTAAATACGACCATCAATATACCAACGTTTAAATAAATCGTCTGATAAGTTTGAAAAATTTAACATCTTTTGAATGTTTTGAAATTCTTCAACAATTTTTTTCTTAATTGATTCTGGTTGTTTAAGGTTATCTAAATTGATATCCATAACTTTACCATCTTTATCATGTGTAATTGCCTCATTGACAATCTCATCAATAGCCATGTCACATTCTGGATGATTTGCCATTTCACGATAACGAGTGATTAACTCCAATTCATTACGAACAGAACCCTCTAGGTCAACATATGTACCATAGTGAGCATTTTGAGTAATAGTAACCGCACCATCATCTATGGTCTCGGTTGGAAGTGCAAAAGAAGCTTGCTCAGGTTTCTCAACCTGAACAATATCTTTTTTACCTAAAGTAAAGCCAAAAAGTTTTACCGCCATAAAATTATCATCCTAAAAATTGAAGAAGGACCGAAGTCCTTCTTCTTACACAACACCAGTATTAACTGATTCCCACCATTGGTAGGACAGAGTTACGGTAAATTCTTCAATTGTATCATTTGAACCCCAATCAACATCAATTGGAGATACATCAGTTGGGAATACACCCAAAAATTTATATTGTTTTAGAATGTCGCCATTCTTTGCATATTGAGCAACTTCAGCATCTACTGTGTAGCTGCCTGGTGTCAACGCTAAAGGATTGCGGACATTTAAACTATGACTATTGATACCGTTCATCCAACGCTCAAAAGCATTACGAACAACGAAATCTTCATCATTAATAATTGTAATAGTCCAGTCTTGGAAAGAACGATTACCAGCAAATTTTAATTCACGACCAAAATACTGCACAGGAACCATACCAACGGTGGAACCTGGCAATTGAGCAGTCTTACACATGAATGTCATTTTTTGCTGTGCATTACCTGGATTCGAGAAACCAGGGAACGGCATACTCACTTCGAATAAATTTGGGCGAGCACCGTCTCCAACCATCTGAGAGCGGAATTGATTTACATTAAAAGCCATTTTTTTCTCCTATCTCTCTATTTATTAGAACCGGCCAACAATTTCTTCAAAACTTACACCTGTGCGAACTGCCACAAAGTTAAGCTGAATGTAATTGATTGAACGAGCTGGTTTGATGTAGATATCACCAACAAAACGATTGCTGTCGATTACTTCGGCAGTATTATTTGTTGTATCGCAAACAACACGGAAGTCAGTAATACCACGGCGGCCTTGAACATCACGCAAGAATGGTTCTACCAAGTTTACAAATGAAGCACGAGTAAATTGGTCATTGAATTCAAACAAGGTTGAACGAGCTGCCTTAGCAATAGATTTCTCTAATACAACAAATAAACGGCGAACATTGATGCGGTCAAACGCAGATGGTTTGCTTAACATTGTTTTGTCGCCAAATAAGATTGTGCCTTCGCCAGGGAATGTAACAACAGGATTAACACCTACAACATACATATTGTCACGGTCTGTCTGTGATGGATTCCAAGAAAGTTTGATTACATTCTTGATAACACCACGATTTAAACCGCCTGGAGAATACCATGGATCACGCTGAAGGTCTGTGCGAGCACAAGTACCAGCAATATCACCATTCAATGGTATCCAACGGTATACATTGTTATAACGGTCAAATTGATATTTGTAACCAGAGTCAATAACTGCATATGAAGAACTTGTCAAACCATTACGGAATGAAATAACGCTTGTTGCTTCGTAGCCTGCATTATTTACAACTGAAGCTTTAGTAGGCGAAATGAATGCTAAGCAATCTTTACGACCTTCAGCCAAAGAAATTAAACTTGATGCAACAGTTGAATTGCCTGGACCAGACACGAGTAATGAAACATCAATATAGTCTGGATTAGCAAACAACTGATAAGCAGTAACAATATCATTTGTGCCAATTGAACCATCTGCACCAGCTGCCATAGAAGCAGAAAATGGTGTGTTGATATTTGTAAAGGCAATACCTTGAGCAGTATTTCCCCAATTTGTACCACCTGGTTGATGAGTTAACCACCAAACATAACGGGACTGGCTATTGATAACTGTTTTGTAATATGTTGACGAACCACTATTATTGATAGCATCAGATGCTTTAGAAACGAAAGCATATTTTTCAAGAACAGTATTTGCTGTAGCTGAAAATTTACCATCTTCATCAACAACAATAATATGCATTTCATCACCTAAGCCTGTGCGAACTGAGGTATAATCTGATGTGCCTGGAGCAACACCAAACTCAGCAGCATATTGCCATTTACGCAAGATTGGTGAACCAGCAGTAATAGCTACAGCAGATGCCACATTGATAAATGTTGCACCAACATTCGTTGTGCGAACATAAGATGTGCCATTGTCGAATGAAATTAAATCGCCAACATATACGTTAGCAACTGGTGAACCACCGGTAACATCAACAGAAGTATTACTTGTACCTGAACGAGTTACAGTAATCGAATCTGTAACGGACAAGTTAGATGAATATGCCTGTGAACTTGGACAAATAGAAATACGCAAAGAATTACCTAGTGCGCCAGCGTAACGGGAACCAAAAGGGCCGTATGCTGTATTTGTTGCGGTCTCACGATTTGCAACATAGTCGTCTGTATTTTTAATCAACACACCCGTACCGTTGGCGGTAGCGTTTAATGTTGAAGTTGTGTTTGCAGCACGAACTACTTTAATATTATTGGAATATGCAAGGAAGTTTGCAGCTGAGAACCAGTATTCATAATTTGTTGTGTCTGGTTTACCAAAACGGTCGACAAGGCGAACCTCGTCTGAAATGGTAACGACTTCACTAACTGGACCCCAATTGAAAATTCCAGCAAAGCCACCAATTGAAGTGGCAACGGAAGGGACAATTGTTGTCAGGTCGATTTCTGATACATTTATCCCAGGTGATAGCTGAAATGCCATGGATTTCTCCTTAGTTTACGGGTCAATTTTTTCTTTATAGACTATTTAGTTTTTTATAGATTTGAACTTAAATAACCTGGTGGGAGTTGAGGTTTCTCTGGACTGTCTGCTTTCCAAACATCTCCATCTTCAACTGAATATTCTTCTTCTGTACCATTGAACATAAACCCAAAAGGAACAACTTCTTCCTCAATCTGTTTAATTCTAGTTTGGTACATCACTTCACGAATGTTAATATCACTCATTTCTTTGAAATAAGGATTCGTTGTCAACCAACTGAATAATACCAAAGGCATTACCAAATCATCATGGTAACCTTCGTCTGCTTCATAACTATCTCTTACCTGAATGAATGTTGAAATTTCTGAAATCGTATCAGCATCATTAATTAGTAATTTTTTTTCTTCAACTAAAGACTTGAAAGTAAAACAACCAATGCGTTTAACTCTCTTATCGGTATTTACACCAAATTGAGTTTTGCCACCACCAAAACCACCTGAAACCACCTGGCCAGATTTTGTATCTCGGTTGACATAAACAATATTGTCATATTCTAATTCATTATGTAGAATGTGCGCCACTTGTTCACTTGAGTTGGTTTCAATTAAAACATAAGCATTATTAAAATCTTTAGCTACCTTATGTATAACGGTTGGATAGAGCATTGGTGCCATCTTGTTATCTCTAAATTTACCAACCATCCTATAAGGTATTTCAGTAATATCTATAATAACAAAAGCCGAATAGTCGCCGCCAACTCCTTTGGCAGTATCGGCAACAATAACATAACTGTGTGGTTTAACAAGTAACTTTTCCTCATCATCTCTTTCGCCTTTAAATGGGTATTCATATAAATCTAACCCATCTTTAGAATAGACTGTTGGACAAGTGGACATAAATTCGATAGTGTCCGAGTTGACTAATGTGAGGGACGAACCTAGGAACTTGCATAGAACTTCCTGGTTGTATTTTAAATCACCTAGTTGTCGTTTCTGTTCAAGAGCCCATTTCTCATCTCTGCCAGGTATTTCCCAATAAGGAATATACATGGGCACAAAGTCATTGTTGCCATTAACTGCATCGTTCCAAAATTTCCAAAAGTGATTATAACCGAGTGGTGTTGAGGTAATCAAAATCTTTGTTGTTTGACCAGCAGAAATAACTGGATATACCGCAGTAAAGAACGCATCAGCAACTGTATTTGGAATAATTGCAGCTTCGTCAATATACAATAAGTTTACAGACTTACCACGAATACCTGCTGCGGTTGTGGCAGCAGTAAAGACAATTGAACCATTCTCTAGTTCAATGTCACCTTTGTTCCATGTTTTAATGCCTTGTTGCATCCATGTTGGCAAATGTTCAAACATCAATTGATATCGGGCCATAATCTCACGAGCAGTTGATGCTTTGTTAGCAAGAACAGCAACAGTCTTAGATTCTTGAAACAATGTGTACCACAAGATGTAGGCCGCTGCGGAGGTTGTTTTACCTTGCTGACGACCTTCCATAAGAATAACCTTGCGGTTTTCATGGATTAATTTAATCTTTATTTTTTGGCAATCGTAGAGTTTAAACGGCTGAATACCGTGGTCTAGTGTTACAATGTAACAGTAGTTATCAATAAAATAGATTGGATTTTCTGCACATTTAGCTACTTCTAAAATCTGTTCTTCGGTATACGATATTTCTATACCGGCTCGTTTTAGACTCGCATTACCATTATAACCATTATTAATCATTATGTGTTATTTTATAATACTACGCAACATCCATGCTTTCTTTTGGTGAGTACCTAAAAGGTCTTGTAAAAAGTTAGATATTGCTGGCTCATCAGCTTGATTGGCCGCAGCAATGCCTGCACGGAGATGAATAATGAATCGGTCATTATCTTCTTTTAATTGTGCCATCATCATCATAGCCGAAGGAACAACATCAACAGCTTCTTTAATATCAGATAATTCAAGAAACCTTTCCATTGAGCCTGGTGTATATGAATCCAAATATCGAATGTGTTCTGCAATAAGATCCGTTTGTGCAAAAACTTCAGTATAAAAACCATTTAAGAAATCATGGTATTGTGGAAAATTTGAACCTTCAATATTCCAATGATAGTTGTGGCTTTTTAGATACAACGCAAAGTTGGTACCTAAAATTACTTTAAGTTGTTGTATTAATGTTTCCATGATGCTATTTATTCTCTCTAATTTGTTTAAGTAATTTTGCCGTTGAACCCACAAATACCGCTTTCTCAACATTAATGGATTGAGTGGTAATTTCTTGTGGTTTCAAACTCTGTTTTTGTTTTTGTATTTCCAACAAGTCTTTATTTAAGTCTGCCAAAGTTTTAATAAAATTAGCAGCAACTTCATACGCTCTTGGATGTTCTGATTCCTGTGCAACCAATAATAGATTATCAATTGCAACACCACCTTTATCTAGTAATCCTTTGATGTTACTTCTTGCCAAAGCAGCATCAGCATCAACATCATCGTTGGAAACAACAATATCAGTAGTCACTCTTATTGCAGGCAATAACTTTGGGTTTTCCAAAGGTTCAACATCAAAAATTTCAGATAGGCTATCGTTAACTTTGCTCATAATAATGTATATGGAAATTCAGTAAATGTTTCTTCAAATCCGTATGCCGAGTTTGGCAACGCATTATTTGGGTTAGGTTTCACGGTAATAATTAAATCTTTAACTGGAGCATTATCAACTGTAACAATTTTGTATGTTGCATTTGTATATACACCTTGAACAATATCATTGGCATATAAATTTTTATTCAAATCTCCAACAATTAATGTACCTGTTGAATTATTACTCCAATAGATTACATTACCAGTAACTCCTCGTTTGGTAACAACAATATTTTCAGTAGTGGTATATACACCAGTTCCATTTGCTTTATCAACAAAAACTTTTTGAGCATCTAAGTTTCTATTATCTGTTGATATACTAGCATTGGCAATTCTAATATATTTTTGAGTAGAATCAGACACAACTGGAGGCCAAATCATACCTTTAACAGTAAATGTTAAATTCCACATAATTACTCTAGTAGTCATCATATCACCTTCATAATCTACTTCAGGTGAAACTGAGTTTAAAATAACAGGCAAATCATGTGTTCGACCCATCTCATTAATAAAGTTTACTGTAACAGTAAAATCAGGAGTAAAAAATGGTAAAATTTGTTCTAAAATTTGTGTACCATCTTCTGTATTTCTTACATAGATTGATAAATTAAAATCAAAATTATAAGGTATTGGTACATATTGTGTTTTTAAACCGGTACTAGTGTTAGGCGCAAAATTTTGTAGAGTGCTTTGTTGCTTACGGCTAGTATCGTAACTCATGCCAGCCAAATCAAAACTCATACGAGGTAAAGTTGTTGCTATTGATTTAGTAAGTGTTGGGTCAGAAGTGATGCGAGTTAAGTATTTTTCTTTTGCACCATATGATAATGGAACTTTAGTGGTTTCATATGCAGTTAACCCATCTTTTGAATAACGAGTTAATTGAATATCATTAAACATCGTACCAAAAGCCACAACAATTTTACGAATTGTTCTATTGTAAAAGTGTTTATTACCTAGCATTATGCTTCACCAAATGGGTTGTGTTCTGTAAAATCAAGAATAGCATCAGCTTCGGTCTCAAGTCGATTATTGTCAATAACATCTTCAAATGCATTATCCATTGTAACAGTATCAGAAACAGTATTTAATGTCCGTGATGCGCCACTTGTTTGGCCAATTAATGTACCTGCCGTAAATGTTCCACGAACTCTGTAAACATCAACAGAAGAACCATTTACTGAATTATGAACAACAGCTTCAGCAGTATTGTTTGCATAGGTACTGTCTGGACTTACAAATACAATTTCGTCATTTATGTAATTACCAGAACCACCAGCTTGTAATGTCAAACGAGTTCTTGGATATGAATCTCTAATTTGGTTGTCAATTTCAGCAATACCTGTGTTAATAAGTTCATTAGAAAATACAAACTGTTTAACTTTTAATGCATAAACATAAACATTACCACCACGACCACGGCCTAATGTATAAAACATAGCCTGATTGTTTTCGTGTTCTACAAAGGTAATTTCAAAAAAGTTTTGTAATAAAGGAACATAAATTAAATCTCCTTCATACGGGCGATGTGATTCTACTGTGTATTGAAATCTACGGCGAGAAATTAAAAGAGTCATTTCATCTCGAATTTCTAGTCCAAATTTGGACATAAAATCGCCTTCACCCTCCATGCCAGTAACATCTTCCAAATACATTTCAATAGAATATGCTTTTATGTATTCTTTTAATGTATCTTCACCATATAACATATCAACTTGATTACGACTTGCTCTTGGAAGATAATAAACATCCATGCCATTGATTTGCATAGCCTCAATGACAAGGTCTTCCACCAGTAATTGCTCACTGGTAACTTGATTTATTGGAAAATTATTGAAGTAAAAGTTGGTAGACATTCATCATTAACCCATCATAATCTCGCCAGGTAACACATTAATAACGTGCATTTGTTCCTCTAGCTTATCAATCTCGGCCTGTGCTTCTTGCATAATGCGAGGGCCATCAAGTGTTACACCACCTGGCAATTGTATGCCAGCAAATTTAGAAAGATTGGAACCCCATTGATATTTAATCAATGCAGTAGTATATTGTTTTAAGAATCTATCGTTCCAAATATCTGAATAACCATCAGAAGTCATTGTTGCACCGCTTTGATTGGCAGTAAACGGATCACGAACTGTGATGGATGTTGGTGAATTAATTTTAGCAATCTGTAATGTCTGTGAACCAAAATTAACAAAGTCATTTTCTAACAATTCTTGGTCAAAAATTGTACCAGTACCAACTACTGTATTTGCATTAGCTGTTGTTGCACAAGTTCCTGTCAAAGTAATTGAAGATGGATTCAATGTGCGGTAACATTCAATAATAACATATTGACCAGGTTGAATATCTCTTTCCCAATCAATATCAAGGAATACTTTATTCTGTTTACGATTAAATCTAAACTGTGGTGTGCCAGAGAACAATAGGTTTAAGGTACGAATGTGTTGCATAGTAATTTCATACGAAACATAACTTACTGATGTGAAGTCGTAGAGGTCATGCAGTCGTAATTGATAACGCAAGTCAAACATATTGACCGAAGCATTTGAAGCATCAAATGGAAACACACCAGTTACAAATGTAACGGCATCAGGTGCGTAAATCCAACGGCGATTAATGTCCGCTGCCGTAAGTTGGTGTTTCATATAAATTTTTTCAGTACCATCAAAGTGGTAATCTTCAAAGAATTGTAATGCTTCGTCTATGCGGTCTTCTACTTGGTCATCATCCACGTTAATATCAATAACGGGAAAACCAAGTTTTCTTTTACAATAGAGTGCGAGTTCTGCTCTTGATTTTGGTTTTGCCATTTTTTATCCTAATGCGATTGAGAGTGCTAATACATCACCAAGGGTTGCACCGCCACCAGAAGCAGCTGTTGTTTGTCTTGTGCCGTCAGCAAAAATAACACCGTCTGTGGCCACATTACCTTTAACACCAACACCACCAACTACTTGTAAAGAACCAGTAATGTTTGATGTTGCTGATGTAGCAGAGGTAATTTTTACATTTGAATTTGATTTGCCTTTTGCAAAACCACCAGTTACAAACTCAATCGTATTGTATGTACCAGTTGAATCGGTTGCAATAACCAAATTACCAGAAGTGCCTGAACCACCAGGCGCAGACATAAACAAGTAACCTTCGTTGCGACCAGTAATATTGTATATAGCTTGATTGTAGGTATTAGAAGTAATACCCATATCAATCCAACCATTGGCATCATTACCATTATTTGGATATGCAACATAGTCAGCAGAAGCATTTGCTGTATTTGCATAGTTAATAATATAATTTTGAATATAGTAATCAGTATTACCAATAGCAGCAATAATTGGATTAGTTGCACCAGCTAATACAACACCATCTGCAAGACCAGCAACCACATCACCTAATGCAAAAGTGTTAGAAGAATATGTATTACCTTGAACACCAAGACCACCAGAAATTCGTAAAGAGCCAGTAGTATTTGATGTGGATACAGACGAGCTTGTAATATTAACTATACCATTAATATTGGCAGTAGATGAGAATGTAACACTACCAGCAACTGTACCACCGTTGTTAGCATCTAATGAGTTATTAGCACGGATAAAAGCGGCATTAGCAGTTACAAATGCAGAGTTGCCATATGAAGATGCTGAGTTTGCAGTTGCCCAAATGATTGAACCATTTGAACTGGTAACCGCATTATTAGCTACTGTAAAGGCAGCGTTTGCCTGTAAGAAAGCCGCATTTGCGGTTGCTTGTGCATACAAATCACTATTAGCAGCTGCAAAGGCAGCGTTAGCAGTTGCCCAAATAATTGAGCCGTTAGATGCAGTTAAAGCATTGTTAGCTACTGTAAAGGCGGCGTTTGCCTGTAAAAATGAAGCGTTAGCTGAGTTCCATGCAATCGTGCCATTAGCACTTGTGAAGGCACTATTTGCAACTGTAAAGGCAGCATTGGCCTGTGCAAAAGCGCCGTTAGCATATGCACCTGCTGAGTTAGCAGTATATGATGGAGTATTTGATTGTAAGAAGGCTGCGTTGGCAGTTGCAAAAGCAGCCGTAATGCTATTATTCTGTGTTGTATCAGTTGCAGTAGCCGCATTTGCAGCTGCAAAGGCCGCATTAGCGTAAACACCAGCGGAGTTGGCAGTTACAAAAGCCGAGTTGGCATAAGAAGCTGCTGAGTTTGCAACATACGATGGAGTATTTGCTTGCAAGAAAGCGGCATTGGCATATGTGCCAGCACTAGTTGCATTTGTCGCAGCTGTATTTGCCTGTGTATATGCGTTTGTGGTATAAACAAATATATCAACACCATTGCTTGTAATAGAATATGCTTGAACGTTTGCAATTAAAGTTGCAGTATTAACTGGTGTAATTGAACCAGTTGCAAGAGTATTCGCAGAAGGATCAGCAGTTAAGCCTTTAAATAAGAAGAAGGTATTTGCACCAGCATTTCTTACCAAACCTTGATAAGTTGGTGCAGATGATCCAGTAGTATTAGCAACACCATAAAAACCAATATCCAATACATCACCAACAATATTATTATTAGCAAGTCTAATTAACGAATCTTGCGTTGTAATTGTTCTGGTGTCAATATACGTTGTGTTACCACTAACAGTTAAGTTGCCAGTAATGCTTAAATCGCCAGTAATTGTGCCGCCTGTGTTGGCATTAATTGCGTTATTAGCACGAGTGAAAGCACCGTTAGCATAAATTGCAGCCGAATTAGCAACATAATCAGGAGTATTGGCAGTTAAGAAAGCTGCGTTAGCTGTTGCAAAAGCGGCAGTAATAGAATTGTTTTGTGTTGTATCTGTGGCAGTAGCAGAGTTAGCAGCTGCAAAGGCTGCGTTAGCAGTTGCCCAAATGATTGAACCATTTGAACTAGTAACTGCATTATTAGCAACAGTAAAGGCAGCATTAGCAGTTGCAAAAGCAGCAGTGATTGAGTTATTCTGTGTAGTATCGGTTGCAGTAGCGGCATTAGCAGCTGCAAAGGCTGAGTTAGCGTAACTAGCGGCACTATTGGCAACATATGATGGAGTATTTGCTTGTAAAAAAGCGGCATTGGCAGTATTAAACGCTGCGGTTACTGAAGCGGCATTTGAACTTACTGCACTCTCACGAGCTAATGCAAAACCACCTGCCGTTGATCCATCATGGACAACGACTGTATTTTTTGTGGTATCAACAGTAATCTCAGCCGTTACACCAGTAAATGATGCGGTCTGAGCAGTTGTACCTCTACGAAATTGGACTTGTGTTGACATATTTGTATTTATAGAGTTCCGTAATCAATGGCATAATATAAAGGATCCGCAACAAACCCATAATCCACGGTCATTCCTTGAGCACCTGGAGTGCCAGCAATTGCAATTGTTTTAGTTCCAGACTTAGCCCAAACTGCCACACCAGATTCACCAACAATTGTTAGTGTGTCACTTCTATTTGATGCAGAAACAGTTATTGAATTATTTGGTGTATATATTGAGGCAAAATCGTATGTGTTATAAGCGGCATCAGCGGTACTTTGAGCTGAAGAGGCTGCAGCTGCAGCTGAAGAGGCGGTTGATTGAGCAGTGTTGGCTTGATTGAAAGCAGCGTTAGCTTGACCTCTTGCCCAACCATCTGTTGCAGCACCACCAGTATTTGCTTGTGCGAAGGCCGCATTTGCTTGGATGAAAGCCGCATTAGCTGTATTTCTTGCGTAAGTATCTGAACTTGCGCCGCCTGAACCAGCGTTTGCAGTATATTGTTTTGAACCGTCTGAGAATTGAAAATATCCCGTATTGGCCACAAAATTATTTGCATATACTGTGTTCGCACCTTGAATATTACCATAACTGCCTGAAGTAATAAACGAAGTTGCAGTAATTGTGCCAGTAACCGTGCCGCCGTTATTAGCATCTAATGAGTTATTTGCTCTAGTGAAAGCAGCATTAGCAGTATTCCATGTAATTGTGCCGTTAGCACTTGTAACGGCATTATTTGCAACCGTAAAAGCAGCATTTGCTTGTAAAAAAGCACCGTTAGCATAACTAGAAGCAGAGTTTGCTACATAATCTGGTGTATTTGCTTTTAAGAAAGCTGCATTTGCATAAGCACCTAAATCTTTACCACTAACATTAAGGGTAGTAGATACATTTAATGAACCGGATGTTTTATCAAATGCAAGACCTGAATTTGAACCTAGAGTACCACTATCGTTGAATTGAATTTCCTTATTGAGACCTGCTGGTCCCAAATAAGGATAGTGGGTGATGACTGTGCCAGATGGCAAGGAATAGAAAAACTTTCCATCACGACTATTGATGGAAATTTCACCGTTTGCTAACGATGACGGAACATTACCTGTTACCGTTGAATTTCTAAGTTGTATTACTGTGTTTGCCATTAGAATGAACTACCGCCATCTACCTTTATTTGAAATAGGTCAGTTGAGGCAGAATCATCAGGCTTAGTTTCTTCAGTTTTAACAGTAGTCTTTTTTACTGGTGTTTTAGGTGCAGGTGGAATTAATTTTTGTAATTCCAAAATTTGAGTTTTAAGTTCTCCAATTTCTGCCTGGCTTTTTTCTAATACACTCTTTGTTGAATCAAGTTCTCGCATTGTATCATTCAATGCCGATTGGATACGGGTCTTTTCTTGAACGATAGCATCGTTGCTTAATGCTTGAACCTTATACTGTTCAGTTTGACCTACTTGCGATAACGCATCTTGGTATTTTGCTGTAACATCATCTAATTTTACCTGCAATTCTGTCTTAATATTTGCTTCTTTTTCAAGCAATTTTAATCTTGCTTGAAACATGAAATTCTGCTTAAGAATAGCATCTAAATTCTCAAGCAGAACTTCCTGATAAGCATTTGAAAATTCCACACTCATAATATTCCTTGTTCACCATAATTAATTAAAATGTTCCACCAGAAATCATAGCAAAGGTAGGAACACCAGAACTGTTGATTGTTAAGACATGACCTTCAGTTGAAGATGATGCAGTTGCAAATGCGGATGTACCTTGACCTAACAGAACACCATTGTTTGTAAATGTGCCAGCACCAGTACCACCTCGTGCAACACCTAATGTACCAGATGTAATTGCAGAAGCAGCGATTGCAATTGTAGTTGAATTAGCAGAACTAATACGACCATTTGCTTCAACTTTAAATGCAGCAACAGCACTAGCAGAACCGTAATCACCAGAAGTAATTGATAAGTTGGTGTAGTCTGTATTGGCAACAAAAGCGGCACCGTTTGCAACTAAGAATGAAGCATTAGCGGCAGCAAATGCAGCCGTAATACTGTTATTCTGAGTAGTATCGGTTGCAGTAGCAGCGTTAGCAGCTGCAAATGCTGAGTTAGCGTAACTAGCAGCACTATTAGCAACTGCAAATGCAGAGTTACCATAAGAAGCCGCAGAGTTAGCAACTGCAAAACCGGAATTAGCAGCAATGAAGCCGGAGTTTGCATAAGAAGCCGCAGAGTTAGCAACTGCAAACGCTGAATTACCATATGAACCGGCACTAGTTGCATTTGTTGCAGCTGTATTTGCCTGTGTATATGCGTTTGTTGCAAACTGATTAATGTCTTGACCATTAATTGTAACTGAGTATGCTTGAACGTTAGCAATCAAAGTTGCTGCATTGGCAGCAGTTACAGAACCAGAAGCAAGAGCATTTGCAGTTGGGTCATTAGTTAAACCTTTAAATAAGAAGAAGGTATCTGTTGCTGCAGGTCTTGCCAAACCGGCATATTTTTGGCCTGAAGAATTATATAATCCGTAGAAACCAATATCTAATACATCACCTGTGGTGTTGTTATTAGCAAGTTTAATTAACGAATCTTCAACAGCTAAAATTTCTGTGTTGACATATACTGTATTACCACCAACAACTAAATTACCTGTAATACTCAAATCACCAGTAATTGTACCGCCAGTATTTGCGTTAATACTATTATTTGCACGAGTAAATGCTGAGTTAGCATAAGAAGCCGCTGAGTTTGCTACATAACTTGGCGTATTTGCTTGCAAAAACGCAGCATTAGCAGTCGTAAATGCTGAGTTAGCATATGAACCAGCAGAAGTTCCTGTTGAACTTGCGGTGTTAGCGGCAGAAAAAGCTGCGTTAGCATATGAACCAGCAGAGTTAGCAGTAGCAAAAGCCGCATTAGCATAACTGGCTGCCGAGTTTGCGGTGTAACTTGGAGTGTTTGCTTGTAAGAACGCAGCGTTAGCAGTATTGAAAGCTGCATTTGCCTGTGCATATGCACCAGTTGAAGCAGCCGCAGTATTGGCAGCTGCAAAAGCCGCATTAGCATACGAACCCGCAGAGTTAGCTGCATCAAACGCAGAATTTCCACGAGTATAAATTGTTGCTTGTTGGTCAAGATAAAACTTACCACCAACAGCGATAACACCAGTACCATCTGGTGAACCTACAAAGAATGTGTTACTTGCATATGAGTAAGCTGGTTCAGCAACATTTAATGATGTTGGCGCTGCATTTACTAGACCATACTTTAGTTGAATTGTGGTATTTGCCATAAAATTTCCTCTAATGGGGGCTTATTAATTTCGTTATTGTCTATTTATGTTTTGTGGTATTTAGAAAGTACCACCTTGAATTGTTTTTAATCCTATTTCACCAACATATCTGTAACCTGTAATATAAACTACTTTAGAAGCTGTTAGTGCGGCTGGAATTGTACCGCCAATGAAATTTAATACACCTGATTGATAATCAAAAAACCACTCACCAACACCACCAATACCAGAATCGAACATCTGTGTTCCTGTTGATACTGGATTGCCTACACCTGAACTATCAGAATAGACTGCCACAAAGTATGTTGAACCAAACTCTGGTGGAATCCAGTCAGTTAAGTTGGTTTTCCATGTTGGATAAACACCGCCAACGGCAGTTGTTGTATTATCTGCGGTGCATTGAACCGCAGATGTTGTCTGATATGCTTGAACAATACCAGTAACCGCAGCAGCAGTTGCAGGTATACTTGATGCTAGTGTCCAAATCTTGTCGCCACGATTAATTGCAGGACTAGCAATAGATTCGTTACTTGCACCTTTGTTTGTAGCTGTGTCTGTTTTAGCAACACCAAAGAGCTTCTTGTATAGTAGGTCAACTTTTGCGGAATCTAAAATTGCCATTTTTAATTATTCGCTGTTTGTAATGAAAGTGCAGTAATAGTCTGACCAGCCAACAATTTAAATCTCACATAAACTTCATTACCTGTGGAGTTAGATGTTGATACTGTACCAAATGTGCAAGTCTTTCTGTGTGTTGTTACTGAAGTATTTGCAGTAATTATTCCACCCAAAGCACAACCATTGCTACCATTTCCTGGTGCATTAACACCTGGAATTCCAGAGCCTGAATAAGCAGTAGTCATTGACAACCAACCATTCAACGAAGAAGTGGAATCAATTATAGTTCCTGGTGCCGCAACCCAAACACCAGCAGTATTACCTGTAAATTGAATATCAAATTTAGACAAAGATGTTCTGACAAATTTGAATGTAAAATATTGTGGACCAGTTCTGCTTGAACTTAAATTTGGACCAACAGGTAAATACCCTGAGGCGTAGTTTGTTTGGTCGTGTTTTAATACGCCGGCAACTAATGTGGTATCGTATGTTTGGAGAGTTCCATTGGTTGAATCAAACGCTGATGCGCCATTCGCATATGCAGGTGTATCGGTAGAACCTGGATTGACGATACGATACGCCGCCGTTGATCCAGTACCAACTGTTGAACCAAAGAATAGGTTATCTTCTCCAGCAATTAATGTATTTGAACTTGTATTGCCTGTTTTGTAAAGAATTGTGCCTGATGGATTAACTGTAAGTGAACCTGCCGTGTAACTGTTTTGTCCTGTTACCGAAACACCAGTAGCACTACTACTAAATCCTGAAACAACTGCAGCTGTTAAGTTGACTGTTGCTTGACCACTTGAAACATATA
>Ga0209499_1000789_pt1 | contig 23074 bp, 20 predicted proteins | sample C_130208_EF_Meta_FD_187306 | JGI IMG/M metagenome (GOLD analysis project Ga0209499, IMG submission 187306) | Freshwater microbial communities from Lake Croche, Canada to study carbon cycling - C_130208_EF_MetaG (SPAdes) (version 2) | ecosystem: Environmental > Aquatic > Freshwater > Lake... | reverse complement strand
AATGTCCCCAAGAGTATTTATTTCATTTTTTACCTTATGCATAAGTTTTTCGCTAGCTGCTCAGCCCATGAGAAAGGCAAGTTCAAAAAGCGATACTACTAGCTTTAAAATACAAACTAATTATTTAAGTAATTACGCATATAATGGAAGGGCCGATTCTTTAAAGTCGCCTTATTTCTATACAACGGCTACTGTGAATTTTGCCAATGGCTTGTATGCAAGTTTTAGCCTTAATTATTTACTTAGTCCAGCACAATCTGGCTATGATTTTTCTGAATTAGATCTTGGCTATAATTATGCATTGGGCGAAAAGTTAACAGGTGAAGTTTATGGGTCGAAATATTTTTATGCTACTGGGTCTAATTTAATAAGTGGTAATATTTCAAGTGATATTGGATTTACTTTCAATTATGATTTAACCTATTTAAATTTTCATAATTCTTTTGATGTTTTCTTTTCTAATAAAGCAGATATGCAATTAGTACCCGGATTTGAAAAAGAATTCATACTTAGTTCAAACAATGATAATAAGCTTTCTATTACACCTGGCATATATAGCAGCTTTAGTAGTTTAAATTTTTATGAGAGCACTATTAATAGAAGGCTTAATCCTTTAAAGAATCCTAAAATAAAACAAGCACCCAATGCTGGTACCTTGCAAAGCACCACTACGGTGAATCAGAAAGGTTTTAAGTTTTTAGATATGGAGCTTTCTTTACCTATCAACTATGAGCTTAACAATTGGAATATAACATTAACACCTACATATGCTATTCCTTTTAATAAAGTTACTACCACTTCTGTGAATACCACTACATTAAATGGTTTATCAAAAACGGAAACTATAAATTCTACCCCTTATTACGAAACTCATTTAGCTAATATTTTCTTTATTGATTTAGGTATTACTTATAAATTTTAATAATGAGTTTAAATAAAACCACTAAAATATTATTAATAGCTTCTAGCTTATGGTATTTTGGAGAAGGCTTATTTGGTCCCCTATTTGCTATTTATGCAGAAAAAATAGGAGGCGATATATTAGATATTACCTGGGCTTGGGCTGCTTATTTAATGGCTACTGGTATTTTTTATGTTTTAGTAGGTAAGTATATTAATCATTCAATTTATAAAAAGCAGGTAATGATATTTGGCTATGGCCTTAATGCCTTGCTTACATTTGGCTATATATTTGTGCATAATACCCAGCAGCTTTTTATGATTCAAATTGGTTTAGGTATTGCAGAAGCATTAAGTGCCCCTATATGGGACTCTTTATTTGCAAATAACTTAGAGGATACTAGTAATACCTTTCATTGGAGCATTGCCAACGGACATCCACATTTTGTATCGGGTATTGCCATTGCTATTGGAGGCTTAATTGCTAATTATATTTCTTTTGAAGCTTTGTTTGTAACTATGGGAATTATTCAAACTATTGCCACCATTATTCAAGCAAGAATATTATTATAAATATTCTTATTTCAGTAAATGGTTCTTATTACCCATGAGTATTGCCTTTTGCTTATTAGGGTCTAACCATAATAGTATTTTATCCATATCGTATTCCTTAATAGCCACGCAGCCTGCAGTAGGGTCATAGCTGGGGGTTGCTAAATGAAAGAAGATAGCACTTCCTTTCCCTTTTACTACTGGATGCGTATTGTATTCAATCACCATACAATACTTATAATCAATACTTGATAATCTTAAATGCTCAAACGATTTTGCATTGGTATTGCCTCTTAAATAGGTATTATAATTTTCATGATTGGGATCGTCAATCCATTTATCCTCAGCATTGGTTTGAATGAAGGGTAATTGAGTTTTTACACTTGCTTCATAAGTAAATAATTGACCTAATGCAAAAATACCAGTGGGCGATTTTCCGTCTCCTTCTTGTTTCTCACCTGCCAATGCAAAACCATTTTTACCAATACTTGCTTCTACCGCATTCAATTTAATTTTCCATTTTTTATTTTTTCTTTCAAGCGCTAATATGATGGCTTTATTTGAGCTATCTCTATCATTAATGGCCAGCACTAATTGTTGAACAGTAATTAGCTTCTCTTTATTTGCTTTAATTATTTGAAATATTTCTTTTTGATGAATAGTTGTTAATTGGTTTCTAGTAGCAAGCTGACTATGTAAGGGCTTAATCAATAGCAGAGATAGGCTTATTAGCACTGCCTTATAAATAGTACCCACTTTATATATATTCATATTTAAGTATTTCATCAGATCTAAGTTTTAAAGCCTTTCTATTTTACTAACCGCCACTAATGTAATTTAAGTTAATTTATTATAATTACTCCTTATTTTACTTAACTTGTATCTACGAATTTAATTTTAACTGACTTAAGCTTTATCAATGAAAAAATATCTAATAGCGTGCATACTTCTTTTTGGAATCCTTTCAAGCAATGCGCAAACCAATAAAGCTATTCCTTTTCAAGACGAGATAGATGCATTTATAAAAAACGATAGTCTTCAAATGCCTGCTTCTAATAGTATTTTATTTGTGGGAAGTTCCTCTTTTAATTATTGGAAAGACATTGGTAATTATTTTCCTAGTTACCCTATTATTAATAGAGGCTTTGGGGGTTCTAGCTTAACAGATCTTATATATTTTAACCAAGAGACTATTTTAAAATATACACCTAAGCAAATTTATATTTACTGTGGTGAAAATGATATTGCAGCGAGTGATACCATCACCCCTCAAATTGTTTTTGAAAGATTTAAAACTTTATATACAATTATTAGAACTCATTTAGGAAATAAAATTCCTGTAATGTATGTATCTATTAAACCCAGTGTGGCAAGATGGAATATGGAAGATAAATTTGTAGCAGCCAATGCTTTAATACGCAATTTTATAAATAAACAAAAGCACACCGAATTTTTAGATGTGCATTCAGCAATGTTAGACGCAAATGGAATGGTCTTTAAGGATATTTTTATCGCAGACAAACTGCATATGAATGCAAAAGGCTATGCCATTTGGCAAAAGATAATCGCACCTACCTTGGTGAACTAATAGTAAAGCTAGTATAAAGAGAAAAATACCTCTAATAAGCTAGTTCTAATCAACTACCTCTAGAACCGCCTGTTTTAATGGGCTTCTTAGTAGTACCTGTAGACTTAGTGTTCGCCTTAGCTATAAATTGAGAACGACCACCTTGAAAGGTAGTTTTAGTGCCTGTTGCAGCTTTCTTCTCAGCTACTTTCTTGTTAATATTAAATCCCATAATTGATTAATTATGGGTTAAAAGTAATTAATTTTTCCTAAAATCTCCCTTATTTCTGCCTCATGGGCCAATCTGGGCTTAATAAATTTCAGTAACTTCAGAAAGCTTAAATAACCTTTTCAATAAATTAATATTTTATGGAGCAAGTACATGTTCAAAAAAACAACTCTAACAGACTTTTTTCTTTAGATGCGTTAAGAGGATTCGATATGTTTTGGATTATGGGTGCTGAAGAAATAGTACATGCTTTATCCAAGGCTACAGGGAGTTCTTTTTTTGGTGGCTTTGCTAATCAGCTAACACATCCTGCATGGAACGGCTTTCATTTATATGATTTAATTTTCCCACTTTTTTTATTTATTGCTGGAGTAGCCACTCCTTATTCAGTAGGCAGAGAAATAGAATTAGGCAAAACAAATAGTCAAGTGATGTTGCGTGTTGCCAAGAGAGCTTTTATTTTAGTTTTATTAGGTCTAGTAGTCAATAATGGTTTAGAAATTAGACCCATCGCAGAGATTCGTTTTGGAAGTGTATTAGGGCGTATAGGCTTGGCCTATATGTTTGCAAATTTTATTTATATCAACACCAAAAAACAATCCACTCAAATGATTTGGTTTGCAGGAATTATTTTAAGTTATTATTTATTACTTAAGTTTACTGCAGCGCCAGGTTTTCCTTTAGGAGATTTATCGCAAGCTGGTAACTTTGCCTCTTATCTTGACCGTTCAATTTTACCAGGCAAATTATATTTAGGCAATCATGATCCTGAAGGGCTTATCTCTACCTTACCTGCGATAAGTACAGGCTTATTAGGTATTATAGTGGGTAACTACTTGAAAAATGATGAAGCCAGTGGTACAAAAAAATCAATCATATTATTATTCTTAGGTACCTTATTTATAGGCATTGCTTTTATTTGGGATATGGACTTTCCTATTAATAAAAATTTATGGTCTAGTTCTTTTGTGATGATGGTGGGCGGCCTAAGTATGATTTTACTTTCTCTTTTTTATTATATCATTGATGTGAAAGGCTATAAAAATTGGGCTTTCTTTTTTAAAGTTATTGGAATGAACTCTATTCTAATTTATGTCTCTGGACATTTTATTAACTGGGAATATTCCACCAATGGTCTTTTTCATTGGGTAGGGCAACTTATCAGCGAACCTTATAATGCTATTGTGCTAGCTACATTGTATGTAGGGGTGAAGTGGTTGTTCTTATATTTTATGTATCAAAAGAAAGTTTTCTTAAAAGTATAAATTCGTAATAATAAGCTTGCTCTTATTGGCTAAGCAAAGTAATTGCTATTCTTTAAAAACTTACTAATTAAGACTCTGTCTTTACATAATGAATATTACGCTCTTCTAAGTAATTGATCATATACTGAAAACATTTTTCATGCTTACCTACTAGCTCAGGGGGGAATATGCCTTTTTCTGTAAATACATTTTCAATGAGCATATTCAATGCAGCTGTACAAGTATATCCAGTGGTTCTACTCATACTACTGGTTTCCGTTACAGCATCGTATTCGTCATACAATTCATAATGAATGGTTTTGCCTTCCCCTTTCATTTCAATAGTCATTAAAGTAAATTCAGCTTCAGTAGGGCCTAATTTCCATTGATCGAATAACAATGCAGAAGTGAAACCTAATGGAGATATAGATTGTCCTTTATATTGTATAGGCTCCGTATTTAAAAATCCTGCTTTAATTAAGCTCTTAATTAAATGAATATGACCAGGGTATCTTAAAGTTTTTTCTTTCATATTAGGTATATGCCCCATAGTAAATAAAATACTTCTAAGCCCGTCGGTATTAAATGATTCCAGTGTACCTACTTTATCAAAATCAATAAACGCTGCATCACTTAATGCAGGCTTGGTAACGATGCAGCTATTTTCAACATAACGCGCAGGTCTTGTATATTCTTCTAAAACATCAATAGGAGAGAAAGGAGCCTTGTATTCAAAAGGTTGGGTTCTTTTTTTAGGAAGCCCACCTACCATGCATTCAAAGCTATCAATTTTCATTTTTTCATTATGGTAACCCAATATTAAATTACTCATACCTGGTGCAACACCACAATCTACAATAGCAGACACATTATTTTTTTTAGCTAATTCAGTTAGTTGCAAAGCGTCTTCTGGGAAAAAAGAAATATCTACTACATTTTTTTTAGCGTTGATAACAGCTTCTAAAGTTTTATAACCCATAAAACCTGGAACGGCGGTAATGACATAATCGAATTTTGCAAGTAGGGTAGTATAATTTGCAAAATCACTTAAGTCGGCCTGAACGGTGCTAATATTTTTATTTTTATTGGAAAGTATTTGAAGTGACTCTTTACTTAGATCAAAAGAAGTTACTTGATATTTTTTTGAAAGGTCAATGGCTATGGCTCTTCCCACCATCCCTGCTCCTAAGATTGCTATTTGCATATTTACATAATTTCAGCTGCAAGGTAATCTAAAGCCATCGAATCACACCTAGGAATTTAAAAAACGGGCTTCAAAATCAAAAATTTCATTTTTTAAATTACTGTAAATCAGAGAGTTATTTATAGTGGAGTGGCGGGTCTAGCCTGTCGTGTAAAAAGGGGTAAATCTGCAGCTTTAAGTTGATATTTTTCTTAGCTTCAAGATGATCCAATCAATAGGGCTCATTTAAGATGGCTCATTAAATAATTAATTATAAAATACAAATACAATGAAAAAAACCAGCTCACTGTTTCTATTATGCATGTTTAGTTTCTCAACTGCTCTTTTTGCACAAGAAAAATTAGATATAGCTACCATAGACAAGATTAAAGAAGAAGGCTTGAAGCATTCTCAAATAATGGACATCATGTTTAATTTAACTGATGCAAGTGGTAATAGACTTATGAATTCACCAGGTTATTTTCGAGCGGCGAATTATGCTAAAGACAAATTAGTGTCTATAGGACTTTCCAATGCTGCCTTAGATCCTTTTGGAGAATTTGGTAAAGGCTGGGAACTAGAAAAATCATACTTAGCCATTACAGCCCCCTATTATAAGGCTATTCAAAACTATCCTAAAGCTTGGACAGGTGGAACTAAGGGTTTAAAAAATGCTGAAATAGTAGCAGTAGTGCTGAAAGATTCTGCTAGTCTTGAACAGTACCGTGGTACTTTAAAAGGTAAAATAATTATCATTGATAAATTAGAAGCCTATAAGCAAAGCTTTAAAGCAGATGCTACTCGTTATACCGACGAAGAGTTAGAGAAAATGTCTAATGCTGCTCCAATGCAGCCCCGTGGTCAAAGTACAACACCTGATACTGCTATGATGAGAAGAATGCAAGCAATGCGTGCAGGCGGTAATGTTTTAAATGTTTTAAAAGCAATGGCTATTAGTGAAGGTGCAGTGGCTATGCTTACTAGCAGTCCACGTTTCCATGATGGTACTATTTTTTCTCAAGGGGGCGGTGGTTATAAAGGAACAGACCCTGAGAACTTCTTAGATATTGCAATTGGTATTGAAGACTATAATACTATTTTAAGATTAGTGAAAGCAGGTAAAGCTGTAAAATTAGAAGCCGATGTTAAAACTAAGTTTTACAATAAAGATTTACAAGGCTATAATGTTATTGCAGAAATTCCTGGTACTGACCCTGTATTAAAAGATGAAATTGTTATGATTGGCGCTCATTTAGATTCATGGCATACTGGAACAGGCGCTACCGATAATGCTTCAGGTTCTGCTGTAATGATGGAAGCGCTTCGTATTTTAAAAACAGTAGGCATTAATAATAAAAGAACCATTCGTATAGGTTTATGGGGTGGAGAAGAAGAAGGTTTATTAGGTTCAAGAGGGTATGTAAAAAAGACTTTTGCAGATCCTGCTACGATGGAACTATTACCTTCTCATGAAAAATTCTCTTCTTATTTTAATATAGACAATGGCACTGGTAAAGTGCGTGGTATTTATTTACAAAACAACGCGGCTTGCAGAGAAATTTTTGAACAATGGTTTGCGCCTTTGAAAGATATTACCAATGGAGCAATTACTATTAGTAACACAGGTGGAACCGATCACTTATCCTTTGATGGTGTTGGTTTACCAGGTTTTCAATTCATTCAAGAACCTATGGAATATGATACACGCACCCACCATAGCAATATGGATGTGCTAGATCATGTAAGTGAAGATGATTTAAAACAAATTGCTACTATAGTGGCAACCTTTGTTTTCGACGCTGCACAAAGAGATAAAAAACTTCCTCGTAATGAATTACCAAAACCAAGACCAGGGGGTCCAAGGTTCTAGTCCATTATTGTTTTACATTTTAAATCAACTACTTATTCATTTAGGTAGTTGATTTTTTTTTGTGCCATTCATCCATTTTAAATTTTTTATATGAATTAAGTTCTACTTTTAAGTATTGAAATTAGCTGTATGTTTACCCCCTTAAAATATTTTTTTTGTATTAGTATTGTTTTAGCAACTAATCTTGCTATTGCACAAAAAAATATTGAAAATACCGATAGCCTAGCAGGTCGCTTTATAAGCGATTTAAGAGCAGGCACCACTGAAAAATTAATTGTCCAAACTAATAAAAATATTTTTGCAGCAGGGGAGGAACTTTGGTTTAAGGCCTATATCATTAATTCTTTATCACATAAGTATTTTTCACATAGCAAAACATTGTACGTTGATTTAGTGAACGAAAAAGATACTGCCATTGCACAATCATTACTGAATATACCAAGTGAAAGAACAGAAGGAATGATTAGGTTGAAAGATTCCTTACCAGAAGGGTATTATTGGTTAAGAGTATATACAGCCACTATTCAAAAGTATGATACCAATGCTGTTTTTGTTTCACCTTTATATATTGTCAACAAAAAATTTCCTTCAACATTCATATCTACTGTAGCACCTATTAAAGAAACACGCATTAGTACTAAAGCCCCTCGTTTGCTTTTTTATCCAGAAGGGGGAGAGATTATTGCAGGTACCAATACCACTATTGCTATGAAGGCGGTAGATGAGTTTGGTAGTCCTGTCAAAGTGGAAGGTTTTATTAACGACAATTTAGATAGCTCGGCATTAACTTGGTTTAAAACAGATAGTTTAACAGGCTTGTGTAAAATTTCCTTTTTTGTTTCAAAATCTAAAAATTATGCAGCTAATTTTAAATGGGAGAAGCAATTTATTAAATTGTCCTTGCCCTTAGTAAATGTCTATGCTAGTCAAATTTCAATAAAGGACCAAACGCCTACTACCCTTAAGGTAGTAGTTTCACAAGGCGACTCTTTATATAAAAAAGGCAAACAATCCTATTTATTAGGTATTAATAAAGATAGTCTTTGCTTTGCTAGTGTGGGTGTGGATATGTATGAGCTCTCTATTCCTAAATCTAATTTCCCTGCAGGTATCTCAAAATTGTTATTATTTAATGAAGCACAAGAAGTAGTAAGCGAAAGAACAATTTTTATAACTAAACCTAAAGAAGAATTATTCATTAGCACCGATAAAGAAAATTATGCTCCTAGAGATAAAGTAGTACTTACACTATATAAAGGCGACTCTGTTTTACATCCTAATTTTACAGCATTGTCAGTTGCCGTTTCAGATGATAATACTGTGAAACAAACCAGTGATGTAGCAAACAATGAAAATGCTCTATTGGTAGAGCCTACTAAAAATTATGATGAGCTAGCATTGTTAACGCAACCCATGATTTTTAAAGGGAAAAAATATAGCAAAGAGGCCATTGCTAATAAAGCAGTCATTCAACAAGCCAATTTACCAGTTGATACCCTTTTTTCAAATATAAAAGGGAGAATTATTAACAAAAAAAAATTAGCAGTAGCCAATAGGATAGTGACACTTTATGCCAATAAAAGATTTTCCATTTTTGATACTGATACCACGAATGCTAGAGGAGAGTTTACATTCACAGTTCCTCCTTATTTAGATAGTATAGCTTTTACTTTACAAGTTACTGCTTTGAAAGGCTATAAAGTAGATGAAAAAATAGTCATTGATGTGACATCGCCCTTCCCAAAATTTTCAACACCTCTTTCTTTAAAAAAGAAATTTTCAATTGATGATGTAAAGCTTGTTACTAATTTGCGTAATACTAATTTTAAAGATATTTATAGAGGTACGGGTAAGGAATGGCTACAATCGGTAATTGTAAAATCAAGTATCAAGGCCAATACTTATAACACCAGCAAAAGAGTAAGTAATTTTTCTCAAATACTTACAGGTGAAGCTATTCAGAAAATAAATCCTATAGATGCAAGTACTGCCATGTTAATGATTCCTGGACTCCATTTAAGGGGTAGCTTCTTAACCTTAGGTGGTGTTACTTCTTTTTCATTAAGTGCTAAAGACGAGCCCTTATTAATTGTGGATGGAGTTATGGTTGCCGGAGGCAATGGCCCACAATCAGATACGAATGAAGGCATGTCAATGGATTTTCCAGGCAGTCCTGTAATGGCAGAAATATCTAAAATATCTCCAGACATTATAGACTTTGTTGAAGTAATGAAAGGTCCAGAAGCTGCCTATTATGGTGCAAGAGGAGGCAACGGAGTAATTATAATTAATACACAAAGGAAATCAAATTTCAGTAGCCATTATGAACAGTTCGGCACTTTAGTGTACTATCCAGCTTCTTATCATTTAGCGCCTGCATACAATATGCCAGATTATTCCAATTTAGATATTAAAAAAGCTTCTTTCAAGGATAATAGATCCACCATTTATTGGAATGGGCATTTGTATACTAACCCCAATGGTAAAGCAGAAGTTGAATTCTACACGGGGGATGTAAACACGAATTATACTATCTCCGTTTTGGGTATAACGGCTAGCGGAGAAATTATACAGAAAAAAGCAAGTATTAAAAGAAATTAATAAGCTGCTATTTTTTATAGCTTATTAATCATATGCCCTAATACATCTTTAAAAGAAAAGCCTTCAGTTAATTTTTCTTTATTCAATTTCTTATTTTCTACTAAGGCCCATAAAATAAATTCTTTCATAAAGTAGGCGTCTTCCTTACTAGTATCAGGCGCGTATTTTTTCATTAGTGCGTCTAATGGCTTCACTTCATCTAACACTTTCTTGTATTGTTTCTCATCAAAGTCTTCATATAATTCAAAGCCACCTTCTGCAATAAACCAATCTAGTAAATCTGAATAGGCATTTTTTTCATTTTGCTTTTCTAGTTTACTAATTTTTGGAAATTGAAATTTAAATAAAGTGCTAATGGCCTTTTCTATTAAAAGATTAGCAATTACTTCAGCACCCTCTTGCTCTCCTTCGTATACTAGCTCTACTTTTCCGGTAATGGCGGGTATAATACCCATAAAATCGGATAAGCGCACAGCCGTTTTAGTTAACCCATTTTTTAAAGCTCTTCTTTCTGCTGTGCTAATTAAGTTTTCCATTGCGGAAATAGTCATTCTTGCACTTACTCCACTTTTAGCATCAATGTATTCACTGGCCCTTGCTTCAAAACTAATTTGCTCTATAATGTCTTTAGCTAAATTGGGTACATAAACAAGCTCAGATTGTACGGCATTTATTTTTGCCTCTTGTTCTGTGATTTTTTTAGCAACTGCAATATTTTTCGGATAATGTGTTAAAATTTGTGAACCTATCCTGTCTTTCAAAGGTGTTACAATACTGCCTCTATTGGTATAGTCTTCAGGGTTAGCGGTGAAAATAAATTGAATGTCTAAATTCATTCTTAGTTTAAAACCTCTAATTTGAATATCGCCCTCTTGTAGAATATTAAATAAGGCTACTTGTATTCTGGCTTGTAAATCGGGAAGCTCATTAATTACAAATATGCTTCTATTGGCTCTTGGAATCATACCAAAATGTATTACACGCTCGTCGGCATAAGACAATTTTAAATTCGCTGCCTTAATAGGGTCTACATCTCCAATAATATCAGCTATGGTTACATCCGGGGTAGCCAATTTTTCAAAGAACCTTTCATTGCGGTGCAGCCATTCAATAGGAGTAGCATCGCCTTTCTCTGCAATTAAATCCTTGGCGAATCTTGAAATAGGGGCTAAAGGGTCGTCGTTAATTTCAGAACCAGCTACAAAAGGAATATACTCGTCTAATAACTGAATCATTAAGCGAGCTAATTTGGTTTTGGCCTGACCTCTTAAGCCTAATAAATTAATATTATGCTTAGATAAAATGGCTCTCTCAATTTCAGGAATAACGGTTTCTTCAAAACCATGTATGCCTTCAAAAGCAGGTATCCCTTCCTTTATTTTAAGAATTAGATTATCTCTTAATTCATCTTTAATGCTTTTGCTTTGATAACCTTGTTTTTTTAAATCACCAAGGGTTTTTATTTTGTCAATTTTCATATAAATATGTTTGTACTAATTATTTAAGTTTCTTTTTTCTATTGGTTTCATAGTCTTCAAATATCATTTCTCCTAAACCTTTTAAGCCTGTATAAAATGCTTTACCCTGATTCGCTTCGGTAAATGCATTCACAAATTTTTGTAAGTATGGGTCCTGTGCAATCATAAATGTGGTAATAGGTATATGTAATTTTCTAGCCATCTTCGCTTGGCTATAACATTTCTCTACTATGTATTGGTCAAGCCCATTGCTATTCATATAATAATTTCCATCGGCCTCTTTAATACAACTCGGCTTGCCATCGGTAATCATAAATATTTGCTTATTCGTATTTCTCTTTCTTCTTAAAATATCCATGGCTAGCTGCAAACCCGCTACCGTATTGGTATGATAGGGCCCTACTTTTAAATAAGGTAGCTCTTGAATGCTAATCGTCCAGGCATCGTCTCCAAAAACTAGAATATCAATGGTGTCTTTAGGATAACGAGTGGTTATTAATTCTGCTAATGCCATCGCCACTTTTTTAGCAGGGGTAATTCTATCTTCTCCATATAAAATCATGCTATGACTTATATCAATCATAAGCACGGTGCTCATTTGTGATTTCTGTTCGGTCTGTTCTACTACTAAATCATCTTCTGTTAAATTAAATGTATCAATGCCATGATTAATTTGTGCATTTTTGATACTTTCTGTTAAAGAAATATTTTCAATATTGTCGCCAAAATTAAATTCTTTGAATTCTCCATTTTTTTCATCGCCTTGTCCTAGGGTTTTTGTTTTATGATTACCCTTACCTGCACTTTTTAAATCTCCGAAAATATTATTTAGGGCAGTTTGCCTAATGGCCCTTTCTGTTTTAGCCGTTATTTTTGTTTCTCCATCTCCTCCACCATCTTTAATCTCTTGTTTGATATAGCCTTTCTTTTTTAGGTCTTCTATAAAATCGTCAATGGTATATTTTTCGTCTGTTAATTTATATTCCACGTCTAATTCACGCATCCAACTAATGGCTTCGTCAAAATCGCCAGAAGTATGCACAATTAATTCTTTGAATATTTCAAACAATTTATCAAAGGGCGATTGATCTGGAGCTTCGTATGTTTTAAACTGAAATCCTTTCATTATTTACGAATTAGGCGGGTGTAAATTTACTTGTAAAAACTCATTTTTAAGCAATTTGTTTAAGGCTTAGCTAGGGCAGAAGGCGGTATTTAAAAACAAACCAATTCGATTGACCAAGAACCCTTATTTTTGAAGCCTAAAATACAAATTATGTCTACAAAAATTACTATCAACAATAACGGGTCAATTAAAGTGGAAGGCGATTTTACCATTGAAGATCGTAGTGGAAATGCATACGATTTAGCGGGAAGAGAAGTCATTGGGCTATGTCGTTGCGGTTTAAGCAAAAACAAACCCTTTTGTGATGGTGCACACAATGGCAACTTCACACATGAGGCTACTGCTTTTGCACTTCCTCCTAAAAAAACGGTTTAATATTTAATATTGAAATAGTACTTTGATCCCTAATAGTAAATGATCAAAGTACTATTTTACTGAAATTCATTACACTAGACAGTAAAATAGTTGATGGCACTGATTAGCTTTTCAAACTAGCTAAGTCAATTACAAAACGGTATTTCACATCTCCTTTTAACATTCTAGTATACGCTTCATTGATGTCCTGCATTTTTATTATTTCAATGTCTGAAACAATATTATGTTCGGCGCAATAGTCAAGCATTTCTTGCGTTTCTTGCATTCCTCCAATACAAGAACCTATTACACTTCTTCTATTCGTTACTAAAGAGAAAGGTTGTACTTTCGGAGATTCTATTGGAAGTCCTACTACCATTAGCTTTCCGTTGGTAGCTAATAAATTTAAATAAGTTGTAAAATCGTGGTTCGCAGAAATAGCATCTAAGATGACATCAAAATAACTATTGTATTTTTTCATTGCCTCTGCATCGGTGCTAATTAAAAAATGAGTAGCACCTAATTTTTTGGCATCGGCTTCTTTAGATGGTGAAGTACTTATAACCGTTACTTCTGCTCCAAATGAAACGGCGAACTTCACGCCCATATGCCCTAGTCCACCTAATCCTACTACTGCCACTTTCATTCCTTTTTTTACACCAGCAAAAACTAAAGGAGAATAAGTGGTAATGCCTGCACATAATAAAGGAGCCACTGCAGCTAAATCTAATTTAGGAGAAACGTGCAATGTATAACGCTGGTCTACCACAATTTGTGTTGAATATCCACCCATCGTAATACCAGATCCGTTTCTTTCTTTTGCATTATAAGTACCCGTCATTCCTTCAGCACAATATTGCTCTAAACTCTCTTGACAATTCTTACAAGTTCTGCAACTATCTACCATTACACCCACACCGGCTAAGTCGCCTATTTTGAATTTGCTAACACTACTACCCACCCCGGTTACTTTGCCTACAATTTCATGGCCTGGCACCATGGGATAAACAGATCCACCCCATTCGTTTTTGGCTTGGTGTAAGTCGCTATGACAAACGCCGCAATATAAAATTTCTACTTGAACATCGTTTTCTCCAAGGTTTCTTCTATCAAAAGAATATGCTTCTAAAGCTGAGGTAGCACTTAATGCTGCGTATGATTTCGTATTGGGCATGGTTTTAATTTTGAATGCTAAAGTTACGATGGTATTTATTCAGAACCTTGGTATTTATTTATTTTTATCTAAAAATCTTATATTAAATTTAGGCAACTTTACATTTCAATTTTATACTTTAATAAATAACCTATGATACAGCCAAGCACCCTGCAATTTTTAAAGGCACTCAAAAAAAATAACAATCGAGAATGGTTTGAGAAAAACAGGCCTAAATATGAAAATGCCAAACAGGATTATTTACAATTTGTAACAGAAGTGCTTGAGGGAATGAAATTAAAGGATAAAACCCTGCAGTTTTTAGAACCCAAGCAATGTGTTTTTAGAATTAATAGAGATGTTCGATTTAGTAAAAACAAAGACCCCTATAAAACCAATTTTGGTGCCAGCTTTAGTAAGGGGGCTAAAAAAGTGGACTGTGCTGGTTATTATTTTCATTTAGAACCAGGGGCCTGCTTTATTGGAGGCGGCTTATGGATGCCCATGGCACCTGAATTAAAAAAGCTAAGACAAGAAATTGATTATTGCTTTAAAGAATTCAAAGGCATTGTAAATGAGAAAAAATTTAAAAATAATTACGGTACATTAACCGAAACTGAAAAATTAGTAAGGCCTCCTAAAGGCTATGAAATAGATAATCCTGCCATTGAATTTTTAAAACTAAAAAGCTTTGTAGCCACTATGGAAATTAGTGATGCCGATGTTTTAAATAAAAACCTTGACAAAAAAGTAATTACTTGTTTTGAGTCTATGACACCTCTCATTCACTTTATGAACAAGGCTATTGATTTATAAATGGGGTTGACCATTTTTTATCGCTATACACTAATGTGCCAGATAAAGTTTTCATAAAAGCAATCACAGCATCTCTTTCCACAGTTGTTAAGTTTAATTGCTGTGTATTATTATTGGGTCTTAATTTTCCATCTAAATTATTGTTTCTTTGGTTCGCTGGTATATTATTATAATGAGCAAGGACTGCTGCTAAATTATTAAATACACCATTGTGCATCATGCGGCTATTAATAGTGCCATCTGGTTTTGTTAAATCTCTTAAAGAAGGTGCTCTTGTATCATTCAATTCAATATCATTACTGCCAATAACACCTATGATGCCATTGTTTCTTGAATTAGGGTCAATGTCAAATTCGGGTGCATTGTGACAACCATTACAACCTAAACCCCCTGCAATTCTTATTCCATTATTATTAAAAACGGGAGGGGTCATATACAAATTTTTTCCTGTATTTTCTGTTGCGGTGAAATTAGGAAAGGGGTCGTTGTCGTTTCTTACCTGAACTCTTCCTGCATCATATTTTGAATCAAAAGATTGTATACTTCTTACAAACTGTGCTAATGACTCTTGCATTCTTGCTTCTGTAACAACTGTGTCGCCATACACAAATTTAAATAGCTCATTGTAATAATTAATTTTTGAAAGCTTCGCTAATAAACTTGCCATATTACCTCTACCATTAACGCCACTAAATCCCATTTCTAAATGATCTTGAATAGGCATGGTGGTTTGTTGTTCTAAACTAGTAGCTCTTTCATTCCAAAAGAATTTTGATTCAATAGCAAATCTTGCATTTATTAACCGCATGGAATGTCTAACAGTTTGTCCGCCTTCCACACCAGCACTTGTTAAACTAGTATCGCTAAAGGCAAAGTTTTGTTTATGGCAACTACTACATGAAATGGTATTGGTAGTGCTTAAATTTTTATCATAAAAAAGTACCCTTCCTAAACTTGCTTTTGCATTGGTGATGACATTAGTGCCGGTATTGTCTTTAACAATATAGTTAGGAATTGCTTGGTTGGCATAGTTAAGTAAACTCAGCGGGTCGATATTGGTTCCAAATGTTAATTTAATAGCAGCATAAGGATCTACCACTGTCATTGCAACGGGGGTATTAGTTTGCGTATTACCCCCAGTATTTGAAAGGGTAGATGGTAAGGCAAGGTCGGTTTTGGAACAACTTATAATTAAGCCAATCAAAAGCAGAAATGCAATGGTAACTAAGTTTGATTTTTTCATAATGATAAGTTTTAAGATATTCAATAATGTTCTAGTAATAGATAGCAGAAATAATTCTACATACTAGTTTTCTATATTTTTGAATAAGACCTCAAACTTTAATATAGGTTTAAGCTAGGTAAATCTTTTTAACTTCTTTTTAAGAATTAGAGAAGTTGTTCGCTTTTAAATTATGGGGGGAGGGGTTATTTTCCCGCTATAAAGCGGTTTTTCCACCATTAATTATTTTAAATAAGCTTTGAATTTAGCTTAAACCAAGCGCCGCCATTGTACACTTCTATTCCATTATTTTTCAAGATAGATTTAGCCATACCACTTCTTCCGCCGCTTTGACAAACTGTAATAATGGGCTTGCCCATTTTTTTGATAATATTCACTTCTCTTTGGATAATATTTACGGGTATATTTTTTGATCCTTTTATATGACCATTATCAAATTCTTGCGGGCTTCTTACATCAATGATAATTGCACCCTTTAGCATCAATGCTTTATAATCGGTAGAAGGGCCAAATAATGATTTAATGAAACTAAACATGTTTTTAATTTTTATTTATTGTAAAATATATTGCCCTGCTAATTTTGTAAAGCTTACCACTTCGGCAGCTTCCCAGTTTTTATCTTTTTGTAAATAAGGCGCTATTATACTTGCCACCATGGGGGCTAGTTCTATAGCTAGTCTTGCATCTAAGAATAGCAATCTAATTCTTCTTGCTAAAATATCCTCAATACCCATGGCCATTTCATATTTAGCTGCATACACTAAGCCTGCCTTGGTAAATGAATAATTTGGATGTACTAATTCTTTTAATGAAATATCATTTTTTATAATTTCATTCATTCTATTTTCTTTCTCTTGCTCATCTCCAATTGGAGTATGGGCAGTCTTGCATTTTTCTTTATTGAATTTTCCTATAAAGGCTGCATTGTCTACTGCATCAGCAGCCATTTTTCTATAAGTAGTCCATTTGCCACCCATAATAGTAATAAGCCCACTTGATGATACACTTAAATGATGTTCACGCGAAATAAGCGCCGTGCTGCCTTTGCTTTTTTGTTTAACAAGTGGTCGCAATCCAACATACACAGTATTTATATCGGCTCTTGTTATTAAGCTGGTACAATACCTATTTATATGTTTAATGATAAATTCAATTTCTTCTTCTAAGGGTTTTGGTTCATATGAAATTTCCTCAATGGGTGTATCGGTAGTGCCTAGAACTACTTTATCATACCAAGGCACAGCAAATAAAACACGGCCATCGTCGGTTTTAGGAATCATCATGGCATCTGTGCCTGGAAAAAATTTAGCATCAATAACTAAATGAATTCCTTGGGAAGGGCTTACTAAATCATGTTGTAAATGATCGTCCATTTGAACAATAGCATTGGTAAAAACACCCGTAGCATTTACAACTACCTTAGTCCTAAGCGTATATTTTTTTTCCGATAGAACATCTATACATTCTACCCCAGTAATTTTATCATTGGTTTTTATAAAGCCTGTGACCTTGCAGTAGTTAAGAACATTGGCTCCACTTTTAATAGCAGTAGCCGCTATCTCAATAGCTAAATGGCTATCATCGAACTGTCCATCAAAATATAAAATACCTCCACTTAATTTTTCAGCGTTAATAGTAGGAAGGTGAGAGGCGGTTTCTTTTTTAGAAAGTATTTGTGTATCGCCTAGTGATAATTTTCCAGAAAGTAAATCGTAAAATTTTAGTCCTAATCCATAAAATATTTTTCCCCACCAACTAAATACAGGAATAATGAATGTTTGTATAGAAGTTAAATGCGGTGCGTTTTTTAATAGATAGCCTCTTTCTCTTAAAGCTTCTCTTACTAATTTTATATTGCCTTGTTCTAAATACCTAACACCACCATGTACTAATTTGGTAGACCTACTAGAAGTACCCTTGGCAAAATCATGTCCTTCTAAAAGCAGGGTTTTATATCCTCGGGTAGCAGCATCTAAAGCTGTTCCTAGTCCAGTAGCACCTCCTCCAATTACAATTATATCCCAAACAGTGTCGGTGGATAGGGATGCTAATTGTTCGCTTCTGTTCATACTATTTCTTGATGGAGTGATGTAAATTTACTTATATTTATTAGTATTAAAATGATCTTGTTCAAAGGTCTAATGTATAAATCAAAAATGCCTCTCATGAAAATTATAGTAAACTTTCTATGCTTCTGCTTTTTTGCAATGCAACTGAATGCCCAAATTCCAGAAGGTAAAACAGTCATTAGTTCTTTATACGTATATACACTTGAAACAGGAAAATCAGAATTAATTCTTCATGAAAAAAGACATTTTGAAGCGCCCAACTGGTCGCATGACGGTAAGTTTTTATTAATTAATGCATCGGGCAAATTAGAAAAAGTAAGTATTAAGGGAGAAAAATTAGGAATACTTCCAACGGGGGATATTAAAAATGCGAATAACGACCATGGCTATACATTTGATGGCAAGACTTTATTTATTTCAAGCAGCCTGCCTTCCATTAAAGAGGGCTCATCCTTTATTTTTAAAGTAGCAAGTGAAGGAGGTAGTCCCATGAGACTAACTGCCAACACACCTTCTTATTGGCATGGTGTTTCACCTGACGGAAAAACCATTGTGTATTGTGCCGAGCGTAATGGCAATTATGATGTCTATGCCATGAGTAGTGAGGGTGGTGCCGAAACAAGATTAACTGAAACAGAAGGTTTGGACGATGGTCCTGAATATAGCCCTGATGGAAAATATATTTATATCAATTCTTTTAGAACAGGTAAGATGCAAATTTGGAGAATGCATCCGGATGGATCAAAGCCAGAGCAAGTGACTTTTGATAATTATTCTAATTGGTTTGCACATATTAGTCCTAACAGCAAACAAGCCACTATTATAAGTTATATGGAAGATCAAGCACAGAAGCATCCATTTGGTATGCAAGTGAAATTAAGATTATTGAATTTAGAAGATAAAACGATCAAGGATTTAACAGAGCCTTTCTTCGGAGGTCAAGGAACCATTAATGTTCCTTCTTGGTCGCCCGATGGTAAGAAATTTGCTTATGTTAGATATGAATTAGAAGATAAAAAATAACCTATTAAGTATTTTAATAGGTTATATAGAATTTTATAAAAAGAAGTTTAGTTTGAGTTGTTCAATTAAACTTCTTTTTTATTAAATTAATTTCATTCCAATCGGATCCCACAAAATAGGTTTGTTTTGTTGAGCACTTAAATTACATGCAATAGCAGGTGCTGCGGCTCTTAAACCAAATGAGGCGTCTTCGTATATTTTACTGCCAGTTCTTATAGCATTAAAAAATACAATCATGTGGTCTAATCTATCATCGTAATTATTAGGGGCTTCAAATTTAGTTTCTTTCCCTAAGTCATAACCACCATTTGTATCATTGCCATACTCCGATTGGTACCATTTTTTAAAATCTTCTTTTTGTTTATTAGAAAAGCTATCAAAAGAATCATAACCGCCATAACCAGGTACAGCGCGTCTTTTCAGGGTTTTCACCACTAAGCCATTCCCAAAGGATTCTATCACGCCCTCTGTTCCAATTAATTTAATACCAAAAGGTCCCTTGCCTTCACCATCGGTTAAGTTTACTCTTGTCACCACATGAAATGCATTATGTTTCTCAGTGGTTTTATAATTCATGACTGCATTTATAATATCAAAAGAATCTCTGCCATCTTTCCATAATTTTAAATCGGCAATACTCATAATTTTTTCAGGACCTACTGCACCCGTTACGGTGTGTATACCCGTTAGTAAATGCACAATTAAATCTCCAGCAGCGCCTGTGCCATAGGCGCCATAATTACGCCATCTGAAAAAACGCTTTGCTTCAAAAGGAACTTTAGGAGCAGCGCCTAAGAAGGTATCAAAGTCAATAGTTTCAGGGGAAGCGTCGGTTGGAATAGAATAATTCCATGCACCTCTTGCATCGGAGCGGTCACAAAAAGATTCCACCATGGTTAATTCTCCAATGGTGCCTGCTGCTAATAATCGCTTCGCTTCTAATATGCCTACTGAACTTGCCATTTGACTTCCTACTTGAAACACTTTACCCGTTTCTTTCTGTGCATTAATTACACCCCAACCTTGTTCAATTTTTTGAACCATTGGTTTTTCACAATACACATGTTTACCTGCGCGCATAGCATCAATAGAAATTTTTTGATGCCAATGGTCAGGGGTACATATTAAAACAGCATCTACATCTTTACGAGCTAATAATTCTCTATAATCTTGGGTAGTAAATAAATGATTGCCCCAGGTTTCTTTAGCACCTTCTAAACGGCCTTTGTATAAATCACAAACTGCTACCAATTCTACACCTGGTACTTTTAATGCAGTAGACGCATCAAAATGTCCAATAATACCAGAGCCTATTAAGCCAATGCGTATTTTATCGTTGGCACTTACCTTAATTTTTGAATTTAGTACAGAAGCGCTTGATGTATTTTTATTTGCGCTAGCATTGCCGCCTACAGCTAGTAAAGCCATAGAGCCTCCTATGTTTTTAATAAAATTTCTACGATTATTACTCATGATTTTGTGGATTTAAGTTTTTGTGAAATCTCTACCATAAATCTATTAATAATATTTTGAATTTTGAAGGAATTTTATTGCCCATTACATAAGCGGTCTTTAGCCCATGGATAGCTAATCTACAAATGAAAGCAAGTATTATTAAGTAATTGAATTAACTTTGCTCATTACAAGCAAGTATATTATAAGCTACTACATAACTAGCAAACACATTAGAATTAACGCACAAGCATATGAAATGGAGTCTTATTAATTTATCCTTTTTACTTACTTTCTTTATTTCCCTAAACTTAACTGCACAGGATAGTACCCTAGGTCATCAATCAACCCATCAAAAAAATATTTTCACTTTGGGCTTATATAAACAGCCAGGCTTAGATTCTATGGTAGACTTTGTAGATGGATTATACCGCGTTTTTAATATTAATAAACAAAGAAGCCAGGTTGAAAAAACAGATAAGTTACATTATACCTTTGTGCCGGGTGTTGAATACAGTTTAGCAACTGGATTTGCTACATCAGTGAGTGCAAGTGTAATACTTCCTTATAAAAATGCACTTGATAACCGATCTATTATTTCTTCTGAATTAAAATACACGCAAAATAAACAAATCATTTCGCAAGTAGTTTCTAATCTTTGGTTGAAGAATAACGAATATAATTTTACTACCAACTGGTCCTATTTAAAATATCCTCAAAAAGATTTTGGATTAGGTAGCAGTAGTGATTTAAAATTGTTTGACAATCTTGATTACTCTTATTTGAAATTGCATCAATCCATTTTAAAAAGAATTGCGCCTAATACCTATTTTGGACCAGGCTTAAACATAGACTATCACTGGAATATCACAGACACGACAACATTGAACAAACCTCTTGTTGGGTTTAATGAATATGGATTTACAAAACATTCCAGCACGGTAGGACTTTTATTAAATCTTTTATACGACACGAGAAAATCATTGGTGTATCCAGTAGCCAATAGTAGTTATTTTAATTTGGTCTACAGAGACAATTTAACATTTTTAGGTAGTGATGCGCCTTGGCAAACGTTAATGTTAGATTATAGAAAATACCTTCCTTTTCCAATGGGCAGTAAAAATATTTTAGCTTTTTGGTCTTATAATATTTTCACGTTAGCTGGCAAGCAGCCTTATTTAGATTTACCTTATACTGCTGCCGATACGTACAATAATACAGGCAGGGGATATATACAAGGCAGGTTTAGAGGAGATAAATTTGTATTTGCAGAATCTGAATACCGTTTTGGTATTACTGAAAATGGTTTTATTGGCGGAGTAGTATTTGCCAATGTGCAATGTATTGCTGAAAGGCAGGGAAAGCCTTTGAATAGTATTTTGCCAGGTTATGGCGCAGGCATACGCATTAAATTAAGTAAACATTCCAATACCAATGTTGCCATTGATTATGGCATTGGCCAAGGTGGATCAAAGGGAATATTTATGAACCTGGGCGAAGTGTTCTAATATACAATTGCTCTACCTTGCTACGTGCCCAAGGCGTTTTACGCAAAAATTTTAAGCTAGATTGAATACTCGGGTTGCTATTAAAGCAATTTATGGGGATATGCTGTCCGAGGTCCTCCCATCCAAAATATTTCACTAGTTCAGTGATTATATATTCTAGGGTTTTTCCATGTAAAGGATCGTTGGAAGCTTGTTGCATATGCAATATTAAGTAATTTGCTGCTATGCAAGCTCATCGATATTTTATTGTGTACAAGCCCGTGAATATGGTTTCTCAATTTGTAAGTACACATCAAGTTAATTTATTGCATCAATTAAACTTTAGTTTCCCAGCAGGCACGCATGCAATAGGTAGGCTTGACCAAAACTCAGAAGGTTTATTATTACTTACTACTAATAAAAAAATTACCAAGCTTTTATTTCAAGGTCCTGTGCCACATAATAGAACCTACCTAGTACAAGTGAAAAATTTAGTGAGTCCCGATACGATAGATAAATTAGCAGGCGGCATTGATATTAGCGCAACGGATGGAAAAACTTTTAAAACTACACCTTGCAAGGTTAAACTTATTGAGAGCCCTCCTAAATTAGCAGCTGTTGAAAAACCCTTGCATAAAAATGCAGAAAATTCTTGGTTGGAAATAATATTAACCGAAGGTAGGTTTCATCAGGTAAGAAAAATGGTAGCTGCGGTGCATCATAAATG
>Ga0209499_1000787_pt1 | contig 23090 bp, 38 predicted proteins | sample C_130208_EF_Meta_FD_187306 | JGI IMG/M metagenome (GOLD analysis project Ga0209499, IMG submission 187306) | Freshwater microbial communities from Lake Croche, Canada to study carbon cycling - C_130208_EF_MetaG (SPAdes) (version 2) | ecosystem: Environmental > Aquatic > Freshwater > Lake... | reverse complement strand
AAATACGCCGTAGCCGAGCTACGAAACCGCAGCGAGCGTGTGAGGTTGTAGCCTGATGCGCCACCAGCACTACCGGATTTAGATGCACTTAGCATATTAGTAATTCTGTCCGTTAGTAATACCGTACGTGTTTGTACCGTCTTGGAAAAAACTGAAAATATCAAATTTTCCTGTGGCACTTGTAGGCGTTGGCGTAGTACCACCTGCCCACTTAAGCGTACTACCACCCGCCCATGTCAACGTATCAGCAGCCGCATACGACACAATAATTGTAAAGCTCTTACCACTCACACTTGATGGCAGCGTAATAGTTGTTGAACCAGACGTTGTGATCTTTTGTATTGTGCCGTTTGTCAGCGCAACAGTTGTGTTGCCTGTAGCCGTATACAGCGTTTCAACGTAGTTTGTAATTGTAGGATTGGTAATTGTTACGCCAGATGATAAGTTACCGCTAGAAATTGTTGCATTGGTTAGCGTGACGTTACCAAACGATGTAGTTGTATTGCCAAGATAAACAGCCGTGTTACCGAGTGTGATGGCTGTCGCAAAGTTATTATCCAATTGGGATAGCGGAATAGACGTAGTTGCCGTAGCAAAAGTATATGGGACAGCCATTTAGAACCTCACTCTTAATTCATGTTCAAATTCAAATCCATTTACAGTAAACGCTGGGTTAGATGATGTTACTGTAATGCCGAGATATTTTCCATACTGCGATGCGTCAGTCTTATAAAGCGCATAACCAATCTGACCCCACCCAATTTGCACGCTTGAGTTGTTCACCCAAGGGATCACTTGCAAACTGTTATTAATCCAAGTCACTAGGCTTGTCAGCGTATACGGTGGACTTGAGCCTGACTCAGAATCAATTGTTGCGCTCATCGTGATTGAGCTAGTATTGGTTGCTGTTGCCTCAATACCCATCTTTAATGCTTGCTTAGTGCGAATAGGATCACCCATTGGCAACAAAGCAGTCTGAATCCGACTAGTGATTGCCGTACTGGTGCTTTGATACAACTGATACAGCGTTGTGCCATCTGTACCAAATAACGTAATCTTGCCGTTTAATGGCACAGAAGTAATGTACGCCAGGCTATCGCCTTGAGAAGTTAGAAACCATTTCTTCTCAAAGAACACAGCTTGTATGTACCGATACGACTGCGTAAACACCGCGTCATAGTATCTAAAGTTAAATGCAGCGCACAAAATGTTATTGACCAACACTTGTCCCGCATAAATTGGGTAAGTAAAGTCAATATTAGGAAATATACCGTCTAGCGGATCTGAGAGCTTAGAAGTTGTCGATCCAACTAAAGCGTAGATTCCGTAGTCGTTTAAAAACAACACAGAGCGGAAATACGGAAATATGGCGTATGGCCGCTTAGAACCAACAGATGCCGATACGTTGGTGTTTGTAAACAACGTAATACCGTTCGTGTTCACATTAACGTTCGAAATCACGTTAATTGAGTCATCACCAAAGATATACAAAAAATTGTTAGCAGAAACAATTTGTTGGATGTTTCCATGCAAGGTTTCGTCTGTTAAGACTAAACTTCCCGCGGATACGCTTGTAAAGTCTGTATATGAGTTTGCTGCGCTGTAATAAATGGTTCTACCGGCTGCAATCCACACCCGTCCACTAAAAGACGCAATTCCAACGTTTACATCTTTGTTAACAATTCCTTTGAGCTTTGCACCGCTACCACCGCCTCCAGATGCGGTCACGACCAAGTTAGCCGCGTTCGTGTAACCAGAGCCAGGGTTTGTAATAACAATTGTGATGATCTGGCCGCCTTTGAGCACCGCAGTACCCGCAGCACCCGAGCCGCCCCCACCTGAGAACGTAATCACTGTGTTTGCAGCGTTGGTGTAACCTGTACCACCAGACACCACAGCCGCCGAGGCCGTGCCAGTTGCAAAAGTGATAACACCTGCAATAGCCGTAGCATTTGAGCCACCACCACCAGAAATTGTAATGGTTGGTACGCTGTTGGCAAGATAGCCAGAACCACCGTCATTTAATGATACGGTTTGCACAACACCAGACAATACAGTTGCTACCGCATTGGCTTGCGTGCCATTTGCATCATTGGGTGCGCTAATTGTGACTGTTGGCACATTGGTGAAGCCAGAGCCACCATTGGTCACTGCAATAATACCAACCGAACCAACATTGACTACGTTGTTACCATCCCATGAGTAGTAACCCTTAGCAGGATCAAGAATTAATAAACGCTCATTTTTCCATTGAGCAACTTGCATTCCTGTGTTGCTAAACGTTCCTGTGACTGCTACGTTACCCTTAGAGCCATCTGTTGGGCTGTAATACTGTGCGCTACCATCAGCCTGAAACGCAACAACATAATCTTTAATATCAATGTTTGCAGACGATAGTGTTGTAGTTGTATTTGCCCAAACAACCGTGTTGCCGCTCGAGCTGACGGTTGAATAGTTGGGAATGATTTTTAAGTTTGCATAACCAATAGGTTGTGCATTTTCAAGCCAAGAAAACTCATCTTCTTTGATTGCCGTGCGGTTAGCTTGAGTATCAAGACCCCTAAAGGTTTTAATAACTTGATATGATTTTTTTTGCTCTGCCGCAGCCATTTCTATCCGATGTTGCTATAAAGAGATGGAATACGCCGCGTAAAGACTGTGTTCAGCACAGACCTTGCGTGGTTTAAATACTCTTGCTTGTAAATCTCCGATTCACCAAACGATTGTTCGTAATACTTAGCCAAATAGGCTGCATAAAACTTCACACACGTTGTATAGGGGTCTTGAATGGAGTCTGCAACGGTTGGCGCAGCCAACGTCAAGGCTGTTGGCAAAATCACCGTATCCATCTCAATTTGATAGACCTGATCGGGTACTGGGCCAAGATAAATCGTGTTTTGACCGTACACAGAGAACGCTTGAGGCCGGCCAATGTAGTTTTGCCAAAACCGCAGTCGTGCATTAAAGTCAGACCACGCTAAATAGTCCAATGGCACTCGCGTATTACCCCAGTACAAGTTGATATTTAAAATATCAAGCGTGTATTGTCCTTGTGGCAAAGTTGAAAACGGTATCTGCTCAACGTTAGACACATAGGTCAAACCAACACCACCGTTAAAGAATTCAGTAGACGGTGGGTAGTTGGAATAGTTATTGTTGCTGCCAGCAGGGTACGGAGGCGCGGTTGTGCCACTGGTGCCAGCCGTGGTCACTTGATACACAAAAATGTTTGAGAATACAAACTGATTTAAGTTGTATGAAGTGGAAGCTGCCCATGCGACAGGATTTGTCGCAGTTACACTGTTAATTGTGGTGCCTGGAGGGGGCGGGACTTGAGTGACTTGGATAGCGCGTAACGCACCAGTATCTCGCACGGTTCTTTCACGCGCGGAATTGATGTAGTCGGTTAGCTGCTGATCCGTGTAAAAGTTCGCATTGGCATCATGCAGCAAACGTCTAACATCCGTGATGTAACCGGATAAAGTTTGTGACATTTACTTTCCATCGTTTACGCTGCTGAAAGGACTTTTCCCCCCGCAGCCCTTACAGGCCGCAAGGGTACTGGCTCCACGATCGGGGATAACGAATCGTTCTTTTTTGGTTTCTCAGTGAGTAATTCCCACTTAGACAAACGCTCTAAGCCTTCATCTAATTCATTCGCGGTCTTCACCCAACCAAGCCTAGCCAGAAAAGGTTCTTTGTTCTCAATTCCGTAACCAAAAACGTGTTGCGCCACTTCAAGCGGTACTTCTACAACTTGATTAGGTAAAAACTCATAAAACACACCGGCATAACCGTCTTTAAGTTTTTTGTCAGAACGATTGATTACAAATATTGAAGACATTTAGAAACTCACAACTTGACCAAAAACAGCAATATCAACAGTGTTGTTATTACCGCTTGCAGTGTTTACGTTAACGTACAAAGCAGAAGTTGTACTGCCAGAAACAGCAGTATTTGCGCCATACGCACCGGCAACAGTCAAGTCTTGATACATACCTGTTGCGGTAATGGTGCTCAGAACAACGTTGGCCACAACAGCATTGGCTGATGCGATATTTCCGTTGCTTTGAACGCTAATAGCAATGTTTGCTGACGATACGCTACCGCTTGGGTTTTGAATCGTAATTCTACGAACAATTACACCGCCAGAGTTAGCAACTCCACCACCATTTGTCAAACCACCCCCTAAAAAAGGGATGGTGATGACAGCATTGCCAGTGGTGTTAAGAGGCGTAGCTCTGATGAGTGCAACACGCCCATAGCCAAAGCTATCAAGCGTTAGTTGTGCAACTGCATCTGCGTTAGACATAGCCGCTCCTTAACTGTTATAAGTGCCAGAAACAGCCTGACCACCATTGACAGTTGCCAGAGTGATTGTGGTGTTAGTTGCAACAATAACGTTTGCACGAAAGTTCACACCGTCAGACACAAAAAAACCACCAGTATTATTTGCAATAAAGGTAGACCATGTTGAAGGCGTTGTGCAAGCAGTGTTGGTGTTGTAAGCCGACACAGCTTCAATCGTAACGTTGGCGGTTGGGAACAACCAGAACGTACCGGCAGGAACCAAAACCGTTGTATTGTTTGCAGAGATTGAGGTGTACTGTGGATACGCACCAGGAGTGTTTGCCCCTGCGCCTGAAATAAGGATTTTATTTAAACCAAGTGCCATGACTGTTCTCCTTAGATCGAGATTGAGTTGTAGCCAGACACACGGGTCATCGACTTGGGCTTGGTAGAAACCAATTCCGCAATCATCAACACCGCACCAACGTAACCGATCTGCCAATTAGGCAAAGTCGATTCAAAGCCGGTAAACACAAATGAGCCTTGCTCATGAATGTACAGTGAGAGGTAATTGCTGTTGATGAAATAAACCGTGCCCTCTGGGCAATATGGATCGGGATAGATTGGCACACCGGCAACCATCAAAGCACGAAACGCTGCTTGTGGGCCGTTGTTATCGCCGTCAAATCCAGAGCCTGGAGTAATCACATATTGTTCTTGACCAACGTAGTCTTGAGCCAACAGTGTCCATGTACCAAAACCGCACACACCAAAAGTAGGCACTTCTGCGCCGTTTTTAACGGTGCCTGAAATGTACTGAAGAATGTTTTGACGGGTTGGGTTCACGTTACCGGCTGCATAAACCTTTGACTTCCACCAAGTGTAAGTCGAGCGGTTGATGTTGCCATACGTTGTCATATTAGTGCCGTCATCAATTGCGCCTGGCAAACCAATAAACTGTTGAGTGTTGGTGTAGTTGGTGTACAAGGCTGTGGCCATTGCATCCATCATCACGTTAGTTGCGTCATTCATACGCGCTTCGATCAGAGGAATAATTGCGTAGTCTTGTTGAACCGCACCTTCCATCCCTAAGAATGGTACTGGGGCAATCATGAGCTTCAAGTTGAACTCAGCGTTGAATGCACCTTGCTGGACTGATGGCTGGCTAAAAGAACCAGAGTAATCAGACCACTGTGCGTTTACAAACTGTGCACCTTGAACTGGGACTGTGACTTGGCTCACACCACCTGATGCTTGTTGGCTGTTTGCAATAAGCGCAGCCATCAAAGGGGTTGAGTTATAAAGCTGAACTACCAGCTTGGGTATAAATGCTCTGCGTGTGACGTAAGTAAGTTCGTTGTACTGACTTGAGCCACTTGCAGGTAGAATTCCGCCGCCTATAGGCATAATAAATCTCCTGAGTTAACAAACGGCATAAGCCGTCCCACAAACTTATCCCCTAGCACTGCCATTTAAATTCCGATTGGCCGGCGGTTGCCGCGTAACTCGTTTAGAGCTGCCGCTGCTTCATTGCGTGCCGCACCAATTGGATTTTTCATGTACTTCGATAAATCAAACTTACCAAGTGCGCTTGGATTGTAACCAGTAGGCGTTGGTTGAGCAGATTGTTTCATCCAATCCCAATATTCCGCTGCCGTTTCGTGATCTGGAATACGCTTCTCAAGCATCACTTTCTCAATCTCTTTAATGTCTTCGTCGTTACGGGCTTTGCCGTTTGCAATCAATTGTGCACGCTTTTTCTCAAGCGATTCTAATTGACGGGCTTCCATGAGTTCACCGCGAATCTTTTCATTCTCAGAACGCATCTGCTCCAAAGCCGTATTGGTTTTGTCTTCCAAATCCAACTCAGGCACCGACATACTTGGACGCAATTGCTTGACTAGTCGTAACGTTTCTTTCCGCGTGGAAGGATTGTCTGACAAGTCTTTCATCAGCATTGCAAGTTGGTCGCGCTGTTCTAGTGAAATGTCTTCTAAACTCATGGCTATCCCCTAACTGCTGTTAAATAACTTTTTTGGTATCGCCAGGACGCGACATGGTCATCATGTTTTTGTAGCCGGCTTTAGGTGCGGAGGTTAAGCCGCCAAATTGTGAGTAACGTGGTGTATTGATAATCTGACCATTTTTTTGGTTGTTATCAGTAGGGTTGCGTGGGCTTGATGCACCGCGTGGTTTAAACAAATCCATTTTGATTCCTTTACATTGGGGGCGGCATACCGCCGCCTGGAAGGGGAGGGATTCCACCGGCACCGCCGCCTGGTGGGGCAGGAGGTGGTGGAGTTGGGGCAGGGCCGCCCACGGGTGGCAATGGTTGTGTGCCGCCAGGTGGCATTCCAGGTACTAAAGGTTTCTTGTTCATCTCTGTCATTTGCGGTGACATACCGCCGGCCTGTGGCAAGTTCTGCAACAGTTGCAAAATTTCAGACTGTTGTAGTTCGCCGGTCTTGGCTTTACGCGGACCAATAACGCCAGTGATTGCGCGGATCGCTGCAATGATTTTTTCGCCTTCAGGCGTTTGAGAACCAATGGCTGGCAAGGCTTGTTCGAGCATATCTTGCGCCATGCCAAGATTAATCATCGAGGCTTCGCGGTTTCCCATCTTAGGCTCGGGAGTTGACATGGGTGCGCCCATCGGAGGCGTTGCGCCATCAGACATTCCCATCGTGTTCTCAGAAGGCGGGGGTAAGCCTCCAGGCGTGGCTTTGTCTTTTTGACCTGCCATCAACTTCATCAACTGATCTGGTGGTACAGCCATAATCAATTCCTAAGTAATTTGCGACAGAATAATCCTCTGTACGCGTTTGTCAAGAGGGAGGGTGATTTTTTTGGTTCCCGACCCTCCGGCAGGACTAGCGGCTACACACAATTACTTGCGTGATTTACGGCCTTTACGCGATTTACGCATAGTGCACTCCTTGAAGAATGACGGCCACCAAATTTAAGGGAAGGCAGCCAACCCCTTTTATACCCTGAACAGGTATTCTTAACGACAGCTTTTGCGAGCTTTGCGTGCCATGATATTTTCCTATGAACGTTTGCTACGACCGTAACTTCTTGTTGTGACGTTACGCGGTTCTTTGATTGCATTCACACGATACTGCAAACTCGGTGAATTTTCACCTCTTTTAAGGGACTCCGTAGAAACCCTTGGTTGATCTGCTTTAGGTTGTACTTGACTTGCCATTACGCCGCCTTTGGAACCGCTTTAGGCTTAGGTGCACCCTCTGGTTTGGGTGATGCAGCCTGTTTAGCTTCCATTTGTTTGAGTTGATCTTTTAACAACTGCTTCATAGGTGGTTCTGTCAGATCAAGCAGCGATTCTTTGCTAATTGCCCCGACTTTATGCAACTGGAACGCCAATTGCTTAGTATCTTCAGTAAATATCGGTGAATTTGAGTGTGCATCAACTTTTACTACAAAATCTTTAGTAAATTGCTCTGCAATAAAAGGTACACCCTCTGTATCACTAAAATGCGTAGGATCGTAGGCTTGTATGAGCTTGAGATAAAGTGTTGCAACCTTTTCAAGGCTATCTTCAATAATCAATGCACGTTTCTTAGCTCTACTCGAGCCTAGACGGGCTAATTGACTTGCGTGGCCAGTAGAACGTACTCCAGCCTCGCCTTTGCCTGATAAAACGTTGCTAATACCCGACACTTCGCTAAACATTCCATCAATTTCATGGATAACTTCAAACAGATTGCTTGGCATCTCTGGTGCAAGCCGCTCAACCTTAGAGTTTGGCATATCACTTGCAAGCAAACCACCGGCGCGGTTTAACGAAAAGTTCTTCTCATCTAAGATGCCAGTAAAACCCGACAAAGCTGTAGGTGGGTTTACTTGCTTAGATAACAGGTCAAGAACCTCTGCCATACGGTTGTTACGCAAGGCTTGGAGCAACTGTAACTTCTGAACCTCAGAGGCACCCCAGAAATAATCGTATAAAGGATTTGGGCAGAGTTGCGTAAACGGGCATTCGCCTTTTAAGAACAACGATGCGCCTGGGCGGTCATAGACAATGACATCAGGGCTTGCCATTGTGACAACTTGATAGTCCATTGTTTCATCGTTCCAGACCCACAGTTCGTGCATCTCAACGGTGTCTTCGGCAATACGCGCTTTGTAACGGTTTTGTCCGTACAAATCCATGTTGACTTGGCCATACATGGTGGGATTGCTTTGAGAAAGAACGATCCGATTGACTGCATCTGGTATGTCAGACTCAGATACTTTGATGCCTGTAGTCACCCGCTTTACAATAGCCTCGCGCTTAGGGTGCGAGTACAAGCGTGAGTACAGTTCAGAACGGGTGATGTAATAACGTTGGCAGATAGCTTCTTGCCGGTTGGTATAGGGCAAGTCCTCGCGCAACACACCCATTGCACTAGGCTCAATCATGTACGGGTGAATACCGTTGTTGTAGACTAGTTTGACAAAGGTGGTGTTGTAGACCAACGCCCAAGTCAGCGCAGTAGAGAAGACTTGGTCAGCGTTAGAGTTTAGCCATTCGTCATTAAGTGCCAACGTAAGACTAGGTGTTTTGCGGTGTTCATCGTGTTTGACTGAAGCACCCAGCGCGATACTAAAGCGGGTGGATTCAGCGGAATACAGAAAAGATGTAAGTTGATCAAGGTGCGGATTTACTTTGTTGAAGTACGCGGGTGGTTCTTCCGGCCCTGCGCCAAACAGGTAGTAAGCACGATTGATTGCATAATCACCCTTGCGCTCTTCTCTAGACACCATGCACTTCTGCATCAGGTCTAAGTAGAAATCCTCGCGCTCATTAGGTGATGATGGGATTCTCATTTTTTGATCTGCAAGTTGTCCGGATCACGGATTGTACCTTGGGGGTGGACTACAGGCCCATTATTGATCCCAGCACTGCGTGGTGTCAAGCCCACAGATTCACCGTTCACAGATTTGCCAAACTGGCCGGCAAGCACGGATTGCATATTCATTCCTTGGAACCCGCCTCCCCAGATTGCTGCGTCACCAGCACGGGCTTCGCGCGGCGCGTCTTGTTGCGGTGCAGGTTGGTTCTGGGCATCTTTACGGGGGCGGCCACGCTTTTTAGGGGTGGCGTACTTCTCGGCTTCGGCGTACTCTTTTTCGCTGAACTTGTTGTTGCGCTTGAGGTAGCCGGCTTGGCTCTCACCAACACGGGTGGATTTAATGTCTGACATTCCAAACTCGGTGGCAAGGCTTTGGAGGTTCTTGTCGGCAGCTTTGGACTTGGCTGAAACAAAGCCAGGGCTTTTAAGAAAGACTTGTAAAACCAGTTCATCAATGCACCCCTCTGGGCAAATGGGTTCAAAACCTTCAAAGAACCCGTGTTCTTGACATTTGTAATCTCTAAGTATGCGAGCCATTATTTATCCCCTAATTGGTCGGCAAGTGTGTCGGAATAGTCTGCGCGGTTTTTGATACCAAGTTTTAACTTGATCTCGCCCCCAACAACTTGTAGCCCATAGCCGCGCATTGCCAAGGACTTAGGGGTCTTGCGGTACTGTACAAACTTTGTATTGTCTTGGTTTCTCATAATGGCCACATGACCACCGCGCCACTCATCCCACGCTTTGCTAACTCGGCGTTGAATGTATTCTGTTAATGGATGAACTTGATATAAAAATACATCTTTTAGGTGTCTTTCATCAACACCACAGAGTTCAGCAAACAATCTCATGCTGATTCCCCGATCATGGTCAGATAAGAATCTGTGAATTATTTTCAGCAATTCAGCTTTAGTGTGGATTGTTTTCATTACCATAGACACCAATCTTCTTTAAATAATCACCCACGTTACGCCCGACAGAGAGTTGTTCAGGGGTAAAGTTTTGTTCTACCTTAGACACTAAGCGGCTGATCTTGCGTCCAATTAACTGAGGTTGCACCTGTTCAGCAAAGGCAGCAGCAGCTAAGGCACTTGCAATGACTCGATCATCTTTGTTGCGTCCAGAGGCTTCTATTGACCCGCCATCACGCACCACGGTCTTCATCTCTTCAATGGTATCCATATCCAAAATATCCATCATGCCGCGCTCAAAATAGTCTTTCATGTAGGACAGCATCCGTTCTTTGGTAGCAGAGGTGGTAAGCCAGCCCATGCTTGAAGACATACCGCCTAGCGAGTCGTTCTTTCTCCAGATGTAGTTGGTCATGGAGGCATAGACGTTCATAAGCGAGGCACCCATAGAGTTGCCCATGTTGGCAGCCAAGCGCTTAAGGTTACGCAGTTCGTTGATGACGGCTTGGCCTGGTCCGTTGACTTCTAAGTTAAGGGTAGAGTTTTTGTAGGCACCTGCTAAGTGGGCAATAACCCACGCAAACTGGTAGGTGTTCATCTCTGAGGTGGCAAACGCCGCCACTTGTTCCAAGCCATCGGAATAGGCGCGATACACTTGGATGCAAAACCTGTCAGCCCAATCAGAGCTACCGTAAGCAGGGTCAGCACCAATGACGTAGTAGGCCGTGTCAATTGGTTCTTCCCAGACCTTGAGAGAAGCAAGGCGTTCTGTAGACTTGAGCACGTTGGTGTCTTGGAAGTTTGCACCAAAGGAGTATCGGTAATAGTCGCACGTTGTTTTCTTAGCAATCTTAGCGGCATCTGTGCACCTAGCGTTTGAGAAGTATGACGTACCGGTCATCACAAAGGCGTAGTCTTCAGTAGGAGGAAACTCTTGGTACATCAAAGAGTCATCCTTAATACCTTCAAGGAGTTTCCAGCGCCACCACGCTATTTGGCGCGAGTTGATATCTACGCTATAGAGTTTCTTAATGTCACGCACCCATTCTTTTTCTTCACCTGTTAGTCTGCCATCCCAATACACTTTGTATGTCTGACCTTCAGGGTCCAGTGAATACAGTTCATTACGCCACCAGCCACAAAAAATGGCGCGCTGCGTGCGTGCTCTTTTACTAGTGGTATACATATCGTGGAACATATTAAATCCACGGGCAGTAGACTCAAAGATGTACATTCGCATTGGGTTGGTTTCAGCCAAAGACGCCAGTAGCGAGGCAAGTCCTTCCTCGTCACCCCATGATGAAGTTTCAGTCCCATGTAGGAATGTGATTGCTTTTCCACGGCCTAGCGTTCCCTTGCTTCTTGTTCCTGCGACCTGATAAAACAATCGAGAGCGGTTCTTCAGACTCATCTGTGTGCGGTTATGTGCAATCACAGGTATCTTGTACTCTTTCGGTAAGCCTTCCATGTACATGGCAAGAGTCGAGCGAAACATATCTCGATTCTCTTCTGTATCCGTTGTGAGCGTGCCTTGAAGACCAGGGTTGATAAAGTGCCAGTACAGATCAAGCGCTAAGGAGATTGTAGTAATCCCTAACTGGCGGCCTTTTAGGATAGTAAAGAAGTGCACATCTTCTTCTAGTCCTTTGGCAATCTCACTCATCACATACTTCTGGGTGCCAAGCAAGTTATCCATCTTGCGTAAGCCCTGCTCTTTAGTTTCAATCTTGAGCTGCTTACAAAAGTTGTAGAACTGTTGCAGATTAAATGCGGCCATCATTTTCCCAGTTCACAATGTTGGCGCGTACACGCTTATCTTTTGCACACGCAATCAACTCTTTGTACATATTCTCAGAGTATTTCTCTTTCCACTCGCGTGCGAGCTTAATCTTTTGCTTCTTGGTTCGGCAAGCTAAAGCACGTTGCATCTGTATCATCAAATCAACGCGAGTTCGCAACAATTGCCTAGTGTACGGGTCTTGCATACTTCAAAATCTGCTCCTGCAATCCCTGAATCTGACCCTGCGCCACAGTCAACAACCGATTGCTCTCAGTGTGCACACGCATCAACTCACCAAACATCTCAGTCTTATTCATCGCCCACACACGATCAAGGTACTGTTTCCTCGCAGCCTCTTCAGCCGTCTGGATCAACTCCTCAATCACCTCTGCACCGTTCACATTAATACTCATCTAACTCACCTCCAAAGTAAACAAACAATTTCTTAGCCGCCTCATACACCTCAGCGTCATCATCGTTGTCTTCATCCTCTAATAGGTCTAACACCCGCTCCAGATGAACCAACATCAACTTATCCAATAAGTCATTTAAACGATCCTCCATACCCGTACCCCCCCGTTCTCAGTCCTGGCACTAAACTTCTTCCCATATCGCTTACCAGCCCTCAGATTGCTATTACACACCTGCTGTAACGGCATATCCTCAAGAAAGAAACTATCCCCAATCTCCATGTCTTCATAGGGATATATCGTCCTATTTCGTCTAGTAGGCACCGGTATATCTTTATCTACTTGTATCATCTACTACACCCCCTAACTCAATATACAAATAATAACAGATGCTACGCAAAAGCCTATTTTTCTTTGGGGGGGGAAAGGAGAGGTGCACCCTCCAGCCGCCCTCCCCGCCCATCGCCGGCCACGCTGCATCTAGGTGCCTGGCTGTCGCGTCTAGAGTATGCGCGTCTAGCGTATGCGAGTGCTACCCATGACCATATCGAGTATGCGACTAGGTCGACAATAATATATGTATCCAGTTATATATATACAAGATGGCCAGTGGCCCCTTGTGTGAATTGATTAGAGTAGTGAGTAGCATACCTCTGTTGCCTTGCCCTTTGCTGCGCTCGGGTCGCCTGTTGATAACTATAGTTAACTAGATTACTATGTCCCTTATAATAATTAGAATAATTGATAACTAGATATAATTATAACGACACTAAGTATTACTTATTAGTGTAAACACCTAGTAGAATATTGTGAGTATTTGAGAGTATTACTCATTACATAATCAATTAATCATATATACTAGGCGTGTAGTATTCATCACTCATTAGGTTTAAACATTAGGGGTTATACGATGAAAGTATTAGGCTACATAGCATATGAAGGTAAATCAAAGCTCACTGGTGATCCGATAGTAGTCATCATCAATAAGGTTCACAGCAAGAGCAAAAACGATAAAACCGGCGCCCTGGTGCAAAGCTTTATCATTAGGTCTGATATCGATCCGGTCACAGCTCTTACCACTGGTGCAGATCAAGCAATATGTGGTGAATGCGAGCATAGACCAATTAACGCTAAGGTTACCGGCAAACCACCCTGTTACGTCAACGTAGGTCGAAGTGTATTAGCTGTTTACAAAGCTTATAAACGTGGCCGGTACGTCAAAGTATCACCTAAACAATTAGCACTCATACTGGCCGGTAAAAAGCTTCGTATCGGTACTTATGGTGATGGAGCGGCTGCACCAGTAGCATTGTGGCAAACACTTACTCAATACACTCTTGATCACGTTGGATATACTCACCAGTGGCAAACACCAGGCTTTGATCATTTTGGGTGGTCAACGTTGGTTATGGCCAGTGCAGATACTAAAGAGCAAGCTTTGGCAGCTCAAGAGCTGTCGTATCGTACGTTTAGGGTATCTATAGGTATTGATAAACTTGCTAATGAGTCATCGTGTCCAGCGAGTGCAGAGTCTGGTAAGAAAACCACTTGTGATAATTGCTTACTTTGTGCCGGTCAAATGAAAGCTGCCAAAAATATTGTGATAGCAGATCATGCATTAGGTCACAAAAACCGTGTTATTCAGATCAAGCTTGCAGCATAAATAGGGGTTAATTATGACTAAAACACAATTATTTTCCCGCATAAGTAACTGTAGATTCAAAGCTAAACAACACTATGACGATTATGTGCTTCACAAACACATTTTTAACGATGCCAAACGTGCCGAAATTGAACTTCAAAAGCATGACGATCTGCTTGCTGAAGCTGAAATTTGCAAACTTGTATTGCAATCCGATTATTGACTCAAGAGGCCTAACATGACAAACAAACAACTATTGAATGATGCTATTGCCCTGGCCTTGATGGCCGTGGCTTTTATTATGTGTCTTTTTATTTAGGGGTATGACATGACTATTTATCACATTGACATTACAAACGGCATGATGACTTATGATTATGCACCTACACCCAAAACAACAAACGAGCATCATGCGCCTAATGCAAAACAATATTTTGAGCATAGGGGTAAAACAAAACCCAACGCAATAATGGTTAAAGGTTGGCCATTTAAGAAAATATATTTAACTCACGGCACAGATGAAAATGGCCAAGCGGTAGCGTGGAACTAGCGTAGTAACCTATTCTAGAATCACTTTAAAGGGCTATTGCAGCCCTTTTTTATCGTCTTAGCTATCCAAGTATCAATTCTAGCGTTAACGTCTTAAAACGCTTATTTAAAGGATGAATAAACATGAATATTTATGACTACATTTTTATCTTTTACGCTGTCCTGGCGGTCATTCTGTTCGGTGCGTTGTGTGTGAGATGGTATGGGCGCACACATATAGATGAAAAATCCCCCACGCGCGCCTTGCAAAGTGAGGATGAGCAGCCGGTTCTCGATGCCATAAGTTTTCCCCAGGCTCGCACAGGATTGCTTGATCCCAATTGGAAATATACAAAAAGTGAAGCTACCGACATTAGGAAGACTTTTAGAGAACACCGGGCCCAAGTGTTAGCCCAGACCCAAGGGGAGAATCGTGAATGAGTTGGCTCTTTTCGCAGGCGCTGGGGGAGGCATACTTGGGGGACACTTGCTTGGATGGCGAACCGTCTGTGCTGTTGAATGGGACCCATACCCAGCAAGCGTACTTGTCGCACGGCAAAACGACGGGATTCTCCCGCCTTTCCCGATTTGGGATGATGTTCAGACCTTTGACGGACGACCTTGGGCAGGAATTGTTGACGTTGTATCGGGGGGATTTCCGTGCCAGGACATTTCAGCCGCAGGAAAAGGCGCAGGAATTACAGGCACCCGATCTAGTATGTGGAAACACATGGCTCGCATCATTGGCGAGGTTAGACCCCAATACGTCTTTGTGGAAAACAGCCCAATGCTCACTACTAGAGGACTGGGAGTTGTCCTTGCAGACCTTTCCACGTTGGGGTTCGATGCAAAGTGGGGCGTTGTATCCGCTGCCGACGTTGGTGCAAACCACAAAAGAGAACGAATCTGGATATTGGCTAACACCAAATTGCATGGATTCTCTGCCACCCAGGACTCCAGAGGCGCTAAAAAAACAACACGAGAACAACAGGCAAGGCCGATCAACACATTCAACATTGAGGGAACAAGTGGCGTACCCACCGCCAAGTCAAATGTGGCCTACACCAATGGCAACAGATTGGAAGCCCAGAGGCCCCAATTCGAAACAACAAGGGTTGGGGGAGAAAGTGAAATGGCCGACACCTCAAGCACGGGATCACAAGGGGAGCAGCGGCAGAAGCAACAAGGGTCAAGAGCTGGATTTGCCGACAAAGGTCAAGATGTTACCAACACCAACGTCATCGGAACACAAATACCGATTGCAGGAGGAGAGTCAAGCCAGCAAGTGTTTGGAGGCTCAAGCGAGGCGTGGGGAGTTGGAAGAGGGGTCTGGTGGCACTTTGAACCCAACGTGGGTCGAGTGGCTCATGGGGTGGCCGCTAGGGTGGACAGACTTAAAGCCATTGGAAATGGACAGGTACCAGAAGTGGCTAGAACAGCATGGGGGTTGCTGAAGTAAAAATACCGTGTTATAAATCAGGCGTTGATTGTGACGATCAAGCAAGCCGTTATGTTGTGTATCTTGCCCGAAAAGGGAAATCTCGCAAGGGATTCGTCACCAGGATGCACACCATAGCGGCTTTTTTATTGTTCACGGCAACCGTACCGACTGCGTTAATGGTGCACCTAGACCTGGTGGCCGTCGAGAGAAGGGTCTACACGGTAAGCCGTTGTAGTTAGACGAGCCGGTGCAAATCCGTAACAATCCGTGGGGCTGGTTGAATACGCAAGCCCAGGGGTGTAGCCGATGGTTACCATGCGTATCCCGTAATGGGGGAAGAGCCGATACTCACTTATCCTGTCATGGGGTAGGGGGGTTTTCGGGAAGAGACAAGTGGTTATAGGGGCATTAGATGAATCCATATGTGATAACTGAACCAACGTGTATCAGCTTCTCTGGCGGTAGAACCTCGGCGTATATGCTGTATCAGGTCTTACAGGCGCATGATGGGAAGATGCCTGATGACGGTATCGTATGTTTTGCAAATACAGGAAAAGAGGAAGAAAACACCTTAAAGTTTGTCAATGATTGTTCTGTGAACTGGGGTGTCAAAATACATTGGATTGAGTACCAAGACCATGAAGACCCATTACAACGATACAAAGAGGTGACGTATGAGACGGCCTCGCGAAATGGTGAACCGTTCGAGGCCATCATTCGTAAAAGAAACTATTTACCAAATCCTGTCACTAGGTTCTGTACTTCAGAGCTAAAGATACGCACGATGGCGTGTTTTTTAAAACAATCAGGACTCTTTAACGATTGTTCTAAATCAGAGTTAGAAAACGCCTCTTGGATAGGGCTCCGCTACGATGAGGCGAGACGGGCAACTAAGATTTCAGACAAACGTAGGATTCCGCTTTATACAGCCGGTGTGACAATGCAAAACATTAGTGAATTTTGGGATAAACAAGCATTTAACTTGGATTTACCAACATATAAAGGCCGCACACTAGCGGGTAATTGTGATTTGTGTTTTCTTAAACCGATGAATCAAGTTGCTACGTTAATTGCTGAGAAGCCAGAGAGGGCGGTTTGGTGGGCACAGATGGAAGCGTTAGCGTTAGCGTCCCGTCCCGATGGTGCGACATTTAGAAAAGATCGTCCAGGTTATGCATCGATGTTGCAATTTACGAAAGATCAAATATCTTTAATTGATCCAGACGAAGAAGGTATTGCGTGTTTTTGTGGTGATTAACTTTAAATTGAATAAATAGTTGTGTATTAGTTGATTATTTGATGTATACTGTGTGTGTAGTTCAACTCAATCAGGTTCTTACATAAGGGGTATAAGATGGATCAGGTTACAGAAGTTCAGCAAGACGTCAAACTTTGCAAAGATTGCAAACATCTCAAAGACATCAAGTGTCATCGCCCAGATGGAATCTCACTTGTCACCGGCCTAGTCAAATTCAACGATATGTTCGCCGAAAGCGAGCGGTCGTGGAATCACGTTGGTTGTGGTGCCAAAGCTAAATACTTTGAACCAAAAGAAGAGGTCTAACCATGTCCCAGAGCCAATGGATTTTACAGGCTCTGGAACAACGCCCCTTAACGCCCCTAGAGGCGCTTCATGGGTGCGGATGTTTCAGACTAGCGGCCAGGATCAAAGAATTACGCGAACAAGGCCACGACATTAAAACCAAGTCACTTATTCTTCCTGACGGCAAGATAGTCGCGCAATATCACCTAGAGGTGCGTAAACATGAAGATGCGCCATCGCCGCAAACAATTTTGGTATTTCCCTGAACTCGGCGTATTTATGAAATCACATAGCCGCAAAGTTAAGTTTTTTAAGGATAAAAAATGAACGATAGGGAGGTGACGAAATGACCGTAATACCGTTAACTCTTGCCGATGCAAACGCATTTACTGTTTTACACCATCGACATAATAAAAAAGTGCAAGGCCACAAATTTAGCATTGGCGCAATACAAGAAATTTATCTTGTTGGCGTGGCAATAGTTGGAAGACCTGTAGCTAGACGTTTAGACGATGGTGCGACGATGGAGGTTACAAGGTTAACTGTATTAGATGAAGCACCAAAGAATACTTGTTCTTTTTTGTACCGGTGCTCTTGGCGTGTTTGGTCTGCAATGGGTGGAAAACGATTGATTACTTACACAAAAGAATCTGAAACAGGATCGTCATTAAAAGGTGCAGGTTTTAAAATTGTTGCCGTATCTCCCGCATGGAAAGAAGGTAAAGGGTGGACGAGCAGAGGTAATCGTGTTTGGCAGCCTGTGCATTCAGAAGGCAAAATTAGATGGGAAATTAACGCACTAGACGAGGTGACGAAATGAACAAGCATACACCAGGACCGTGGCACTTCAGAGCCGCTAGTCAAGAAGGTCAATTTGTTGTCAGAGACCGTGGATCATCCGGGGGGTTTGCAGATATTGCCCGTGTTAAAGGTGACAAACGCTCAACACTCGCTCAAGCCGAGGCAAATGCACGTTTGATTGCCGCGGCACCGGATTTGCTCGACGCATTAGAAACGTATCCAGCTCAAGGCGTTGTGATGACGGATGCAGAAATGTGGGCATGGGTTGATAAAGCGAGATCCGCAATTGATAAAGCGAGGGGATTGTAATGAATACAAGATTACGATATTTGGCTATGGAAGCAAACTTGCCGGCTTGTCACACAACACATTCGATTCCGCTTGCACGGTTTGCAAAGTTAATTCGTGAAGATGTTGTTGAAGACTGTGTTTTTTTTATTAGACAAATGGTGAAAAACGGTTACTTAACTGGGGAGGCTTTAAACCAGTTGGAGAAATCTAAAGGTGAACGTCCTCCTTGGTACAAATATGCTACCGATCAAGAAGTGTTGAATGAAGTAAAACTGAGAAACTTAAATAAGGATGTGACATGAACGATAGAAACGATTTTGAACCATCAGTACGCAACAGCGCCTGGTGGGCATCAGATACACGCCAAGCAGCTAACGGTAAAGCTATTGACCAAATTCTCATCAAGCAAGGTAAGCAAGACGTACCAGACCTCTCAGAGGTTGAGGCCGTGCAGATGGGCCATGTCATGCAGCCAACGATTCTCAGACTTGCTCAGAACGCTATGAAGGTGGAGGTCAAAGATGCTGACTATATGTTGACTCATCCTACTGAAAGTTGGTTTCGCTCTCATTTCGACGGGATTACGGCTGATGGAACAATCCTGGTTGAAGCCAAAAACTACAACGCTGCCACACGCAACAAGTTCGACTTTGAGCAAGGTCGCATCCCGCCAGCCGACTATGCACAGTTGGTTCACGAGGCAGCGGTGCACAACGTCAACAAAGTCTGCTTTGCAGTCTTATTTGGCGGCCAAGAGTTTAAGCACTATGTCTTTGAGATTTCAGAAGCAGAAAAGACTGAACTCATTCAAAAGATGGCCGTTAACTGGAGTCATGTAAAACTAGGCACCTTGCCCACACCTGAAACAGTCGATCAAACTAAACTGGTCTATCCAGTTAGCACCGCTGGCGTGATTACAGCCACGCAGGACGTTGAACACGCCATCGAACAGCTAAAGGTACTCAAAGGCAAAATAAAGGAGCTGGAGACCGTTTACGACGGTTGGGAAGTACAGATTAGAAACTATATGACTGATAACGAAGAAATCAGAAGTATTGATGGCTCGACGTTGGTGAGCTGGAAGAGTTCTAAATCTAGTGCAAAGTTCTCAACAGAGTTGTTCAAGCAAGCAATGCCAGACCTGTACAAGCAGTTTGTCATCGAAGCAGCTGGCTCACGCCGTTTCTTAATTAAATAAGGGGATAAAAATGAAAGACGAACATCAACCAGCATTTCCCACTCAAATATTGAATCAAACATTTGTTGGTATGACGCTGCGTGATTATTTTGCGGCACAGGCAATGATAAACACAGATTTTTTTTATGAAACTGGAAAAAAACCATTAATCGTAGATCAATCTCAGGCTACATGGTGTTATGACATAGCAGACGCAATGATGAAGGCTCGCAAAAATGTTGCAATTGCTGGGGAATCACATGAGTAACATCGTACCGTTTGCAGATATGCAACAGATGGCTAAAGCTATTGCAGATAGCCGATTATTCGGTTTAACAGACATTAATCAGGTGTTAGCACTTGGCATGGTCGCACAGGCTGAAGGCCACGCATTCGCCACCGCGGCTCGTGATTATCACGTTATTCAAGGCCGTCCTGCACTCAAGGCCGATGCCATGATGGCGAGGTTTCAGGCAGCCGGCGGTAAAGTTAACTGGGAGGTATATACAGATGAACGTGTCACCGGGACTTTTAGCCATCCGAATGGTGGAACTCTTAGCGTCACTTGGACTATTGAACAGGCCCGAAGTATTGGACTTGTTAAACCAGGCAGTGGGTGGCAAAAATTTCCACGAGCTATGCTCAGATCACGCTGCATTAGCGAAGGCATTCGATCAGTTTACCCAGGCTCTGTTACCGGATTCTACAGCCCCGAAGAAGTCCAAGACTTTGAACCCGTAAAAACAAAGGATATGGGGCGCATTAAGCCTGAACCAGTACCAACTATCACCAATGATGGTGAAGTCGTGCTAGGGGACGTTTTAGACGCTCCTGAAGCCGATTATGGTGATGTGGCAGCGCCTGAAATACCGCTCTATGTGCCAGGCACCGATAAACCGCACCAATACGTCTTTGACGCTGAAGACTTTATTCGTGAATTCGGTAATTTGTGCGACAGAATCGGGAAATCGAAAAAACTTGAAGGGGGGGAGAAGTTTGAGAAATGTAAGGCGCTCGCCCGTGCCAATCAAGACTTTATTGACAAGATGACTGAAATCCAAAAAACAGTACTTAACCGCATGATCGCAACAGCAGGAGAAACCGTATGACTAGCCACATTCCAACCCCTGGCAAGGGTGTTATCTTCCAAAATTCTAAGAAGACTACAGAGCGGCATCCAGATTGGAAGGGGCAGCTCTTAGTGACCAAAGACTATAAGGTGGGTGACACCGTTAAGTTTACAGGGTGGACTAAGCAATCAGCAGTGGGGCAACTCATTGCTATTGCCGAAGACACGTTCATCCCTGACCCTTTGTGGCGCGAGAAGCTAGAGGCTAAGAAGAAGGAGGAGCACGCGGCCAGCTACCCTCGCGAGGTTAAGCCCTTTAACGATGATGAAGAAATCCCATTCTGATGCGACACGTTCTACGCCTCCCCTACCCGCCTAGTATTAACAACTACTGGATCGCTAGTGGCCATCGCAGGTTTATATCTAAGCGAGGGCGTGACTTTAAACTAGCAGTACAAGAGTATGTTGCACTGCACCAATTGGAATCTTTTGGTGGGGCGGGAGTAGAAGTTGATATTGTCATCAGACCCCGGGATGCACGCTTGATGGATATTGACAACTCTATCAAGCCTATTCTCGATGCGCTGCAAGATGCGGGACTCTTTGACAATGATGCACAGGTGGCCACTGTGACTTGCCATAGAGGCCCTGTCATGAAGGGGGGGGGCGGTTGCATAGTGATCGTCTCCGATGAAATACCACGTACAGAAACAATTTAATCAACAATAAGGGTATATAAATGTCTAGTCCAAAAGTTCTCATCGCCACCCCTATGTATGGTGGCCAGTGCGCGGGTTTTTACACGCAGTCGTTGCTTAACCTCCCTTCTATCTTGAAAGAGGCTGGCATCGAGTCGATGTTTACGTTTATGTTTAATGAATCTCTCATCACCCGTGCGCGTAACGCTCTGGCCTCTGCTTTCCTAAAGTCAGACTGCACACACTTAATGTTTATCGACTCTGACATTGGTTTTAACGCCAACGACATTGTCAAAATGGTTCAGGCCGATAAAAAAGTTATTGGTGGCATCTATCCAAAAAAGGAGATCAACTGGAACACGGTTAAGCGTGCAATGGATAACGGTGTTGAGAACAATATGCTCAAACACTTTACTGGCAGCTTTGTCGTCAACCTGGTGAACTATGCAACAGAGGTGACGGTGCCTGTTGACCAGCCTGTGGAGATCATGAACGCCGGCACAGGTTACTTGCTCATTAAGCGCGAGGTGTTTACAGAACTAGAGCCTCATGTACCGCATTATTTCAATGATGTACATGATCTAGGCAACACCATGCAAGCGCGTGACAAGATTCATGAATACTTTGCGACCTCGATCGAAGAAGAAACAGGCCGCCTATTGTCTGAGGACTATCATTTTTGCGCAATTTATCGCAAGATTGGTGGTCAAATCTGGGCAGCACCTTGGGCTGTTCTCACCCACGTTGGCACCTACGCCTTTGAGGGAAGGTTGATCCCCGCGCCATGACACACTTCACTCAAGACTGGTTCAGCCACAACATTACTAATTTTCAAATCATTTCTGGGATGTTGCCAGATTGCAACAGTATCTTAGAGATTGGTTGCTTTGAAGGTAGGGCAACGTGGTGGATGTTAGAGCATATGCTTTCACCAACAGGGAAAATTGTTTGTCTTGACACGTTTAATGGTTCTGAAGAACATTCAAACATTAACCTAGACAATACCTATTTCCGTTGGCAAGTTAATGTTGATGAAGTCCGTGGCAAAGGTCAAAAAACCGAATGTTACATTGGCAAAAGTTACGACACGCTTGCAGGATTGATTGCTGGCCAAGAAGAGTTTGATTTCATCTACATTGATGGCAGCCACACCGCCCCCGATGTAATGACAGACGCTTGCATGGCTTGGGGGATGCTCAAACAAGGCGGCATCATGCTGTTTGATGATTACTTGTGGGAAGATGTGCCTGGCATCTTGCACCGGCCTAAGCTTGGCGTAGATTACTTTACCACTCTGTTCTCAGAGCAGAACCAACTTGTATTACTTGGCTACCAACTGGCGTTGCGTAAACTTTAACGCTTGGCGGTGCGCTTGCTCTTCTTAAAGGCTTTAGCAGTAGGCGCACCTTTACTACCAGGCTTTCTCATGCGCTCGCCAGACCCTTTCTTGATCCGTGCACGCTTGCGGTGGATATTGGCATACAAACCGTCTTTCATCTTCTACACCCCCATCTGCGGCGAGCTGCTTTGCCACGTTCACCCTTCCAAGACTTAGAACGTGCACAAAACGACTTATGGCGTGGGTTCTTAGGGTCTTTAGTGGGTGCCTTGAGTTTGCTACCTGTCGCACGATTGGTCTTGGCTCGACCCTTGGCC
>Ga0209499_1000784_pt1 | contig 23146 bp, 23 predicted proteins | sample C_130208_EF_Meta_FD_187306 | JGI IMG/M metagenome (GOLD analysis project Ga0209499, IMG submission 187306) | Freshwater microbial communities from Lake Croche, Canada to study carbon cycling - C_130208_EF_MetaG (SPAdes) (version 2) | ecosystem: Environmental > Aquatic > Freshwater > Lake... | reverse complement strand
TAAAAGGAGTAAAGCGTCTGCTTAAATCTTTTCCAGTATCTACAACTTTTGTTGGGAAAATAAAATTTGGAACTCCAGCATCAAATAAAGAACCATATGTTCCATCATTAATATAAAGACTTTGTTTCTTTCTAAGCTCAACTTTAACAATCGTAGAACCACTTTCTGCAACGATAGCTCTACCAGGTTCGCAAATTAATTCTGGTTGTGTAGGTAAATTTAATTTGTTTACCGCTTTTTTAATTTCTTCCATGTAGTTTTCTAATGGCTGAGGATAAAGATCTGGATACTTAGATGGAAATCCGCCGCCCACATTAATAATGTCAGGAGTGACACCTGATTTTGCAATTATATTTCCAATTTCTTTAATTCCTTTTGAGTAAGATACTGGATGCATACATTGTGATCCAACGTGAAAACTTACACCAAGTTTTTTAACAAGTGGTCTTACTAATTTAATTAATCCAATAGCTTCAGCAGAAGAAGCTCCAAATTTTTTAGAAAGATCAATTTCAGAGTGTTCGTTAGAAACAAATATTCTTAAATATAAAGTTAAATCTTTTGCATCTTTAGTTGCTTCAAAAATTTTAATCAATTCATCTTTTGTATCGAAAGAAAAATCTCTCACGCCGTAATTAAAATATGCCTCTTCAATACTCTTTCTATTTTTTACAGTGTGCATGAAATAAAGTTTTGCATCTTTTGCAATTGACTTAACTAATTTAATTTCTTCGAGAGAGGCTACATCAAAATTTGAAATTCCATTTTGATATATTTGTTTGATAACACTTTTGTGTGGATTTGTTTTTACAGCGTATAGGGGTTTCCCTGGAAAATTATTTACAAAAAAATTGCAAGCCAGTTTTATACTTTCTGGTCGAATACAATAAACGGGATTTACGGGTTGAAGTTCTCTGATTAAATCAGAAACAGAATTAAATTTTTTCAATTCTTGTTATGTCCTTTTGTTAAAAAAAAATTGTTATTAATTAACCTCTTGAGTCGTGAATTAGGGCAAAATTTAATTTTTGTAAAGTATTTATTTTGGGTAAGAAAAAAATTTTTCACATTGTGACCTTAGCTTGAGATCGGCTTCAGGAAGGACTATAGTCAGGGCTCGATGAATAAAATTTTAGCCCCAAGAGCCAGTCTGGACCAGTTCGCGAACAAATCTTTGCTTATAGTCGATGACGACGATCCATTTCGAAACAGACTTGCAAAAGCTATGGAAAATAAAGGCTTTTCTGTTGCCTCAGCCTCCAGTGTTGCTGAAGCGAACCAAAAAGTTAAGCTCTTAGCTCCAACTTTTGCCATTATAGACCTCAGACTGAACGACGGGAGCGGTCTAGATGTGGTTAAAGAGATCCACAAAGTAAAAGCTGACAGCAGAATTATAGTTTTAACGGGCTATGGAAACATTCCAACGGCCGTTGCAGCTGTCAAAGCAGGGGCCCTAGACTACCTGGCGAAACCAGCTGACGCTGAGGACCTGGAGGCTGCTTTACTGGCAGATAAAGATAAAAAAGCAACTCCACCAGAGAACCCGATGTCGGCCGATAGAGTAAAATGGGAACATATTCAAAGAGTCTTTGAATTATGCGACAGAAATGTTTCTGAGACAGCTAGAAGACTTAAGATGCACAGAAGAACCCTTCAAAGAATACTCTCAAAAAGATCTCCAAAGTAACTAATTATTCTTACAAGATCTGAAATATGTGTTCTGTATCAATATTCTTTTATTTGGTCCTGTTATTAGGTGGTCTATTTTAAATAAATTATTATTTATTACTCTTAAATATGTTTTGTAAGTATCTTTTTTACAAAAATACCAAGAAACAAGATTCTCTTTTAAGTTGTTATTAAATTTTTGATAAATTTTATTTTTTTTCTCACCCAGTAAAAAATAGAATTCTATAAAGTTTTTATTCTCGGCAATATCAAATTTTTGATACCCAGATATTGTGTTATTATTACCTTTTTTGTGAATTAAGCTTTTTTCTTCGTAATGAAATTTATTTAATCTTTTAGATTTTAAAGAGACAAAACCTTCACCTAAAAAGCCATTTGATATTTTTTTTTTTAAATACCAAGAACCCAAAAGGTTTTTGAACATTTATAATTAGATATTAAGAATTTAAGATTTTAAATGTTTTTTAAACTTAAAAATATGTGGAATTAACAATGCAAGCAAAGTTATTTTAAATAATTCAGCAAATATAAAAGGAGCAACTCCTAATTTTATAATAGAATCGTTCCAACCAAATATTGTACCAAGCCACATAACTCCCAATACATAAGTTGGAATGATTGCGATTATTAATTTTGTAATTCTTGTAACAATTTTATCTTCACTTCTGATGTTTCCAGAAAGATATACGGTAATAAAATATCCTATTAGATATCCGCAAGTTGGTCCAAGTATATAACTTAGTCCAATTCCTTTTTCAGGAGTACCAGCAAACACTGGAAGACCAAACAAACCTTCCAAAAAATAAGTTAATAATATTAAAAGCCCAACTCTTTTTCCAAAAGTAACGCCTATCGCCATTATTATGAATGTCTGCATGGTCATTGGCACAGGATAAAATGGAACTTTAGTCTTTGCAGATAAAGTAATTATAAAAGTTGCAAAAATAACTATGGGTAGCAACCACATAATTTCTTTTAACAAAAAAAGTTTTTTATTTTGAATTTTGTTATTAAGCATTCTTTTTTGTTAGTTTTAAAAAAACATCCTCTAAGTCAGCATCTTCTGTTAAAATATCTAAAATTTCAATATTTTTTTCTTTAACCTCACTTATAATTTCCTCGATTTTATTCTCATTTTTATTGTAAGTGATACTAATAAGATCAGGTTTTGGGTAATTAATAACAAGTCCAGACTTAAGTTTTTCTCCAATATTCTTGGGATTTTTTAATTTAAATATAATTTTTTTTGTAAAAATATTATTTAATAAATTGTCCGTTTTATCTAAAGCAATCAATTTCCCATGATTAATAATTGCAATTCTATCACAAAGCTGTTGAGCTTCTTGAAGGTAATGTGTTGTTAAAATAATAGTAACTCCTTGCTTGTTAAGTTCTTGAATATTTTCTAGAAGTTGCTGTCTAAGCTCCACATCTACTCCGGCTGTAGGCTCATCAAGTATTAAAATAGGAGGACGATGAACTAGTGCTTTTGCAACTAATAATCTTCTTTTCATACCACCAGATAAACTTCTGGCATAGGCATTTGCTTTATCTGTTAGCATTGTAATTTCTAAAATTTTATCAGTTATTCTTTCGCTTGTTTTAACTCCGTACATACCAGCTTGAATCTCAAGTAGTTTCCTTGGTGTAAAAAAAGGATCAAGATTTGTTTCTTGAGGGACTATTCCTATAGAGCTTCTTACTTCTCGTGGATTTTTATCTACATCAAAATTCCAAACTTTTACCGTTCCTGAAGTTTTTATGACTGTTCCAGCGAGAATATTTATAAACGTAGATTTACCAGCACCATTTGGACCTAGTAGTCCAAATATTTCTCCCTTATTAACATTTAGGCTAATATTTTTTAAAGCCTGGATTGTATTTTGTTTTGTTTTATATTCTTTTGAAAGATTATTGATTTCTAGTGCTAAAAAATTTTCCATTAATATTATGTAATATAATTTTTGTATTTATAAGATAATATTTATTTAATGACTAATCCAAAAAAAACAGACCTTCTTTATCTAATAGATGGTTCTGGTTATATTTTTAGAGCCTTTTATGCTCTACCTCCCCTTACAAGAAAAAGTGATGGTATGCCAGTTGGTGCAGTTAGTGGTTTTTGCAACATGCTTTATAAATTTTTGGAAGATGCGAAATCAAAAAATGGTCATGAAAAACCAACTCATATTGCTGTAATATTTGATAGTGCTAGAAAAAATTTTAGGAATGATATTTACCCAGAATACAAAGCAAATAGAAGTGAAACTCCAGAAGATCTAATTCCACAATTTAGTTTTATAAGAGAAGCGGTCAAAGCTTTTAATTTACCAAGTGTAGAATTAGAGAATTATGAAGCGGATGATTTAATAGCGACCTATAAAAAGGAAGCTTTAAAAAAGGATATAAGAGTTAAAATTATTTCTTCAGATAAAGATTTAATGCAATTGATCGATAAGCAAACAACCTTGTTTGATTCAATGAAGAATAAAGACATTGGCATTGAAGAAGTTAAAGAAAAATTTGGAGTGACTCCCGATAAGGTTATCGAAGTGCAGGCGTTAGCAGGAGATACATCAGATAACATACCTGGTGTAAGAAGCATCGGAGTTAAAACTGCAGCCGAATTAATTAATGAATTTGGCTCTGTAGAAAATTTATTGAAAAATTTAGATAAGATTAAACAACCAAAAAGAAGACAGGCAATTTCTGAAAATAAAGAAAATGCAATTATTAGTAAAAAATTAGTCACTTTAAAAGATGACGTGCCGGTAGCTGAAAAAATTGAAGATTTTAAAATTAAAGATTTAGATGGCGATAAAATTATTTCATTCTTAAAAAAAATGGAATTTACAAGATTGCTACAAAGAATTGAGAAAGATTATAGATTAGAGCCACATCAACAGGATTTACCTATGCAAGAAGAGAGCAGTAAATCTGAAAGTTCAGTAGTTTCGAGAGACAAATATAAAACAGTATTTAAATTATCTGAAATAGAAAAAATCTTAGGAGAAGCCGAAAAAAAAGGCTTCGTAGTCGTTGACGTTGAAACAAATTCTTTAAATATTAGACAGGCAGATTTGGTTGGAGTTTCTTTGTGCGTTGATGAAGGAAATGCTTATTACATACCTTTAAATCACTCTAATAAGGAAGACAAACAAATCAAATCTCAGTTAAATACAGATGCCGTTATTAAAAAGATCAAACCTTATCTTGAAGATAAAAGTATAAAAAAAATTGGGCACAACATTAAGTATGACTTCAGAATATTAAAAAAATATGGGATTCATCTAAATCCGATGGAAGACACAATGTTAATGTCTTATGTATTGGATGCCGGAGTTAATCGTCATGGAATGGATTTGCTTTCAGAGATTCATTTAAATCATAAAACAATCACTTACAAAGATGTTGCTGGAATTGGAAAGTCTCAAGTTACTTTTGATAAAGTTCATATAGATAAAGCTGCAGAATACGCAGCGGAAGATGCTGATGTTACTTTAAGATTATACAATTTTTTTAGTAATAGGATTTTTAAAGAAGAAGTTCTTTCCGTTTACGAAAATCTTGAAAAACCAATGATTCAAGTTTTGGCACAAATGGAAGAGAACGGAATAAAAATTGATGAGAAAATTTTAAAAAATTTATCATTAAAATTTGAAAAAGAATTAAAAGTTCTTGAAAAAAAGATTTATGATTTGGCGGGAGAAGAATTTAATATTGCATCTACTAAACAACTTGGTGATATTCTTTATAAAAAATTAAAGATTGTAGGCACGAAAAAGACTAAAAAGGGCAATTATGCAACGAACGTTAATATTTTAGAAGATTTAGCTTTTCAAGGTCATGATTTACCGAAACTTATTTTAGACTGGAGACAAAAATCAAAATTAAAGAATACTTACACTGATAGTCTGCAAGAATTTATAGATTCTAAATCAAAAAGAATTCATACCTCTTTCTTATTAGCGGCTACTAACACTGGAAGATTGGCATCAAGCGATCCTAATATTCAGAATATTCCAATTAAGTCAGCTGATGGAAAAGAAATACGCTCTGCATTCGTTGCTGAAAAAGGTAATTTTTTAATTTCAGCGGATTATAGCCAAGTCGAAATGAGAATTTTAGCGCACATGGCTGATGTTAAGGAGTTAAAAAAAGGTTTTTTAAATTCTGAAGACATTCATAATATTACAGCCGCTCAAATTTTTGACGTAAAACAAGGAGAGATTTCGGAAGAAATGAGAAGAAAAGCTAAAGCAATTAACTTTGGAATTATTTACGGTATTTCTTCCTACGGTCTTGCCAAACAAATTTCTGTTTCAAATGCTGAGGCTGAAACTTTTTTAAAATCTTATTTTAAAAAATTTCCAGAAATAAAAGACTACATGAACGAAACATTAAAAAATTGCAGGAAATTTGGATATGTAAAAACAGTTTTTGGAAGAAAATGTAATTTTCCAAATATTAACGACAAAAATCATACATTAAGAACTTTCCAAGAGAGGGCTTCTATCAATGCTCCAATTCAAGGAAGCGCAGCAGACCTTTTGAGACTTGCAATGATTAGAATGGATAGAAAAATTATTGATAAGGAACTAAATTGCAAGATGCTTTTACAAATCCACGATGAACTTGTGCTTGAAGCTCCAAATAAAAATCTTGAGGAGTTGAAAAAAGATATTGTCGAAATCATGTCCAAGGCATCAGAGCCTGACTATAAATTCTCAGTTCCTTTGAGCGTAGATATTAAAGAAGGCTTAAATTGGAGTACGGCACATTAAAACTTTTGATTATATAAATATTATTATAAAATACTTCATATGAGCAAAATAATTGCACTCGTTGATGATGATAGAAATATTTTAACAAGTGTTTCAATGGCGCTTGAGAACGAGGGATTTAAAGTTCACACATATCTTGACGGCGAAAGTGCTTATATAGGCATGACACGCAATCCACCTGATTTAGCAGTTATAGATTTGAAAATGCCAAAAATGAATGGCGAGGAACTTTTAGAAAAATTAAGAAAAAAATCTACGATACCTATAATTTTATTAACATCTAAAGATGACGAGGTAGATGAATTGTTAGGCTTAAAGCTCGGAGCCGATGATTACGTAAAAAAATCTGGCGGCTTTTCAATTAAAGTATTAATCGAGAGAATTCGTGTTCAATTTAGAAAATTAGAACCTAAAAATAATATCCAGCCTAAAAATATATTAACTGTTGGAAAATTAACTTTAGATTCTGAGCAATTAGAATGTCAGTGGGGAGGTAAATCTTTGCCTGAAAAACTTACCACAACTGAATTTAAAATTATCTATGAACTTGCAAAGCGACCAGGCGTTCTTAAGGAAAGAGCTTATTTAATGAATATTGCCTACAAGAATGAAGAGGGTGATATCGAGGACAGAACTATTGATAGTCACATAAAAAGAATAAGAAAGAAATTTAAAAAAATTGATCCCAATTTTTCAGCGATTGAAACAAGATATGGCAGTGGCTACCGCTGGAATATTAGTTAAATATAATGAAGCTTCCATCAGTAAATTTTAAATCTTTACTAACAAGATTTTTATTTATAAATATTTTTTTTTTCTTAGTTCTGCTCTTTGTTACATTCACTTATCTGCAATCCATTGAACCTGAGCTTGTTAGCAATAAGAAGAGAGAGCACTCTAAATTAATTAGCAATATAGCCTTAAATATGGAATTGCAGAATATTCCTTACAAAAAAGAGAACCTTAAAGTTTTTTTAACAAATTATAAATTTTTATTACCTAATATTAATCAAATTAGAATTTATGATTTAAAAAAATCAATTATAGTTGATACGCACTCATTAGATATAAATTCAAAACCTTTTTATAAATTGCCAAATGTTCAGGAAAAAAAATTAGAAAAAGATAACATTCCGGACACATCAGATTTAACCACTAAAGGAGAAGAGCGTTTATTTAATAGGTTTATCAATGAAAATTTAGACAGCGCCACTCCCTCAAGATTAATAACGGTTACAAGAAAAATTAAAAATAATTTTATGGTTTTTAGTTTTGCACCATTATCATTTCATAATGAGCAGAAGGGATTTATTGTTATTGCAGAAGAAGCTAACGAAATTGAAAATGCAGTACGTGAAAGAAAAAACTTCGTCACAAGAACAGCATTAAGCGTAGCTGTAATTATATTAATTTTTTCAATATTTTTGAATGCCAATATCATTAAGCCAATAGGAATTTTAGGACGTTACACTTCAAAAGCAAGCTCTGATAATCCTGATAATAAAATTATAGATAGGATTAATTTAAGAGAAGATGAGATTGGCAATTTATCTAGATCACTCTCAAGTATGACCAATAATCTTTATCAAAGAATTGAATTTGCAGAGAGATTTGCATCGGATCTTACTCATGAAATTAGAAATCCATTAGCATCTTTAAAAGCAGCCTCAGAGCTTTTACCCGATGCTAAAGATGTAAAAAAAAAGAATAGATTATTAAATATCTTGAGTGACGATGTAGTTAGGATTGAAAGATTAATTACTGACTACTCTAAGATGTTAAAAGGAGAAGCTTTGGAAGTTAAACTGCAATTAAAAAAATTTGATTTAATTGAATTAATAAAAAATGTTGCAGAGGAATATCAGCAAGTAATTAATAATAATAAAAAAAATATTTCTATAGAAGTAAAGAATTTAGCTGATAAAAAAATATTAATTTTGGGTTTCGAAAGTAGAATAGATCAGGTTATTTCCAATATATTAGAGAACGCAGTTTCTTTCAGTCCGGAAAACAGCAAGGTAAGAGTTAGTATTGAAAAAGTTAAAAACAATGCAAAGATTCTTATTACTGATGAAGGTCCTGGATTTAATGAAACTAATATAGGAAAAGTTTTTGAAAGATTTTACAGTAACAGACCTAAAGAAATGTTTGGTCTTCATTCTGGATTAGGTTTGAATATTGTTAAGAATATTGTTGAGTCTCATAAAGGTGAAATTAAAGCCTACAATTTAGAAGAAGCAGGGAAAAAAGGCGCTGTTATTGAAATTGATTTACCTGTAGCTGGTTAAGATTTGTTAAATAAAATTGATATATCTAGATTTTATTGTTAGTTAACTTTTCAAATGTCTCAAGATTTTAAAGTAAAAGATTTGCAGTTAGCTGACTTTGGTAACAAAGAAATATCTTTAGCTGAAACAGAAATGCCTGGTTTAATGGCAATTAGAAAAGAATATCAGTCTGTTCAGCCTTTAAAAGGAGCTAAAATAATTGGTTGTCTGCATATGACAATTCAAACAGCGGTTTTAATAGAAACATTAGTGGCTTTAGGAGCCGACGTTAGATGGTCTTCTTGCAATATTTTTTCAACTCAAGATCATGCCGCAGCAGCAATTGCAAAAAAAGGCATTCCAGTTTTTGCATGGAAAGGCGAAACTGAAGAAGAATATTGGTGGTGTATTGAACAGACAATTAATGGAAAGAGAGATTGGAAACCAAATCTTTTATTAGACGATGGTGGAGATCTAACAATGTTGATCCACGATAAATACAAAGATTTATTAAAAAATATTAAGGGCGTTTCAGAAGAAACAACCACAGGAGTTAAGGCTTTAAAAAAATTAGAGAAGGATAACAAATTATTAATCCCGGCAATTAACGTAAACGACTCAGTAACCAAATCTAAATTTGATAATTTGTATGGGTGCAGAGAAAGCTTGGTGGACTCAATAAGAAGAGCAACGGATGTCATGATGTCAGGAAAAGTTGCTATTGTTGCAGGTTTTGGAGACGTTGGAAAGGGTAGCGCAGCATCTCTTAGACAAAGTGGCGCAAGAGTTTTAGTTACAGAAACAGACCCAATTTGTGCATTACAAGCAGCTATGGAAGGCTATGAAGTTGTACTGATGGATGAAGCAATCTCATCTGCGGATATTGTTGTAACTGCAACAGGCAATAAAGACATCGTTACCATCGAGCATATGAGAAAGATGAAAGACAGATCTATTCTTTGTAATATTGGACACTTTGACAATGAAATTCAAGTAAGCGCGTTAAAAAATTATAAGTGGAATGAAGTAAAACCGCAGGTTCATGAAATTGAATTTCCGGATAAAAAAAGAATTATTTTATTAGCAGAGGGAAGGCTAGTAAATCTTGGTTGCGCAACTGGACATCCTAGCTTTGTAATGAGCGCTTCATTTACAAATCAAGTTATTGCGCAAATAGAACTATGGAATAGTAACGGAAAATATCAAAACAAAGTTTATGTACTTCCAAAACACTTAGATGAAAAAGTTGCGATGTTGCACCTTGCAAAAGTTGGAGCAAAACTTACTCAATTAAGTAAAGAACAGGCTGATTATATTAGTGTTTCACAAAAAGGACCTTTTAAACCAGACACTTATCGTTATTAATTTCAATTAAATGGAATTAAAATCTTTAGATTCCACTAAAAAAATTGCTGAAGCTATCGCAATTAATTTACAGAAAAATGATTTTATATTACTCAGCGGAAACCTGGGTTCAGGAAAGACAACTTTTACAAGGTTTTTAATAAATTTTTTACAAGAAAAAAATAATCGTCCTTTAGAAGAAATACTAAGTCCAACTTTTAATATAGTTCAATATTACGATTTAGGTAAAGATTTAAGAATTGCTCATTATGATTTTTATAGATTAAAAAGAGAAAGTGAGATTTCAAATATTGGCTTACTAGATACGGCAAAAGAATTTATTAATATTGTTGAATGGCCAGAATTTATTGTGAAATCATTAAATGATTTTTTACAAATTAGTTTTACTTATAATATCGAAAAAGATTTAAGATCTTTAACGTTTAATGGCAAAGGGAAGTGGTTAGGTTTTAATATTAATGATTAATAAAAATAAATTAAAAATAATAAAAACCTTTCTTCATAAGAATCGTATTGAGAATTATAAAATAAAAGAAATAAAGGGAGACGCCTCCTTTAGAAAATATTTTAGAATTTCTTATAAAAAAAATTCATATGTCTTGGCTTTAGCAGAAAAAGAAAAAGAATCTAATATTTTAAATTACGTTTTAATAAATAAATTTTTGCGAAACAAGGGTATCAATTCGCCAACAGTTATAGATTATAATTATAAAAATGGTCTAGCTTTATTAGAGGATTTTGGAGATAAAACTTATCTTCAGTTAATTAGTAAATCAAAAAATAAATTTAATGTTTATAAATCGTTAATTAAGTATTTAATAAAATTACAAAGAATTAAATTTAAGCAGAATATATTTCGATTTAAAAAATATAATTTTAAAGTTTTAAAAAAAGAAATTGATTTATTTTTTATTTGGTATTTGCCTCATGTTCTTAAAATCAAAAGTAACTCTCAAATATTAAAATTAAGAAGACTATTATTGTCTATTTTGAGAAATAATTTTATTAAAAATAATTATTTTGTTCATAGAGATTTTCATATTTCAAATTTGATGGCATATGAAAGTGGATCTAAGAATAAAATTGGAGTTATTGACAGCCAAGATGCCTTGATTGGCTCAAAAGCTTATGACGTTGTATCGATAATAGATGATGTTAGGATTAAGACTGATTTTCTTTTAAAACAAAAATTATTTAATTTTTATTTATCTTTAGCAAAGAGAGAGAAAAATTTTAATACTAATCAATTTAAAAAAGAATTCTCCATCTTATCAGTGCAAAGAGCGATGAAAATCATTGGAATATTTTCACGGCTTTTCAAGCGGGATAAGAAAAGCAGATATTTAAAATTAATCCCTTACACTTGGACAATACTTAATAAAAGGTTAGAAGATCCAATGTTTAATGAGGTAAGAGTTATTATTAATAAAGAAATTAAACCAAGATTAAAAAATGTTAATCGATAAAAAATTTTTTGAAGATTCGGAGGCCTGGCCTTTTGCAGAATCAAGGGAGATTTTAAAAAAAAGATCAAAGATAATAGAAAAAAAAGGTTACGTTTTATTTCAAACGGGTTATGGTCCCAGCGGACTTCCTCACATTGGAACTTTTGGTGAAGTGTGCAGAACTACTATGGTTATGCATGCTTTTCAAAAATTATCTAATATTCCAGTTAAATTGTTTACGTTTTCAGATGACATGGATGGACTTAGAAAAGTTCCAGACAATATTCCTAATAAATCAATTTTAGAAGAAAATTTAAATAAACCGCTAACAGTAATTCCAGATCCATTTAAAAAATTTAAAAGCTTTGGAGAGCATAATAATAATATGCTTAAAAAATTTTTAGATGAATTTAATTTTAAATATGAATTTAAAAGCTCCACAGAATTATACACTAAGGGTGAGTTTGATGATGCATTAACTGAAGTGTTAAAAAATTATGATAAAATCATGGAAGTGGTTCTGCCAACACTTGGACCTGAAAGAAGAAAGACTTATAGCCCATTTTTACCAGTATGCCCCGAAACTGGAAAGGTGCTCGAAGTTGCTGTTGTTGAAAGAAATTTAGATACAAAAACTATAATTTATCAAAACGGAAATAAAAAGGTTGAAACAAAGATCACGGGTGGAGCTTGTAAACTGCAGTGGAAAGTAGATTGGGCAATGCGTTGGTTTGCTTTAGGAGTTGATTTTGAAATGTACGGTAAAGATTTAATTCCGAGCGCAGAATTATCAAATAAAATTTGTAAGATTTTAGGCGGAAACCCTCCGAGTGGTTTTGCTTATGAATTATTTTTAGATGAACATGGAGAAAAAATATCAAAATCAAAAGGCAACGGAATATCTATCGAGCAGTGGTTAAAATATGCCTCTCCAGAAAGCTTATCACTTTATATGTATCAAAACCCTACTCGAGCAAAAAAATTATATTTTCAGGTTATTCCAAAAGCAGTTGATGAGTATTTGTCGTTCTTAGAAAAATTTGAAAAACAAGAACCGAAAGAAAAACTAGGTAATCCAGTTTGGCATGTTCATAATGGCAATCCCCCTAAAGAGGAAATCATTATATCTTTTAATATTTTGCTTAACTTGGTCAGCGTTAGTAACACTGACAAAGAAGAAGTGATTTGGAAATTTATCAAAAACTTTAGTCCTAATTTAGTTAAAGAAAAACACCCAATTCTCGGAAGGCTTATTTTAAATGCAATTAATTATTTTAATGATGTTGTAAAAATTAATAAAAAATTTAGAAAACCGGACGACAGTGAGAAAAAAGCGCTACAAGACCTTTCAGAACAAATATCTAAAATGACACTAACTATGACGCCTGAAGAAATGCAGACCATCGTTTATTCCGTTGGTAAAGTTCACTATTCAAAAGAAAGATTAAGAGAGTGGTTTAAAATGATCTATGAAGTGCTTTTTGGTGATGAACAAGGGCCTAGAATGGGATCTTTTATAAGTTTTTATGGTATTAAAGAAACAGTAAACTTAATTAATAAGTCTATTAGTGATTAAATACAAAAATGAATTATCAATTTATTAATAGTTTTATTAATAAGCTTGATCCCGAATTAGCCCATTCTCTAGCAATTCAATTTTTAAAAAATCTTTATATACCAATCTTTCCATCAAAAGATGATGAAATTTTAAAAATTAATATTTTTGGAAAAGAGTTTTCAAACCCTATTGGTCTAGCAGCAGGTTTTGATAAAAATGCTGATGTGTATGACAAAATGTTTGCCTTGGGTTTTGGTTTTGCAGAAGTTGGCACAATCACGCCAAAACCTCAGGAAGGAAACCCGAAACCTAGAGTATTTAGATTAATAGAAGATGAGGCAATTATTAATCGACTTGGATTTCCAAGCCAAGGATTAGTCAGAGTTAAAAATAGAATTGAAATTAAAAAATCAAATGGAATTTTAGGGATTAATATCGGTCCAAACAAAGATAGCGTTTCGCGTATAGATGATTATGTAGAGTGTTTTAAAAATCTTCATAATTTATGCAGTTATATATGCATAAATATTTCTTCACCTAACACTGAAAATTTAAGAAATTTTCATCAACAAGAGAATCTAAAAAATCTTTTAAGAGAAATATCAAATATAAAAAAACAAATTAATAGCAAAACTCCAGTTGTTTTAAAAATATCACCAGACATAAACGAAACAGATATCGACGCAATCTGTAGTAATATTTTAGAATTTAATTTAGATGGTTTGGTTTTGACTAACACATCAGTGAGTTTAAGAGAAAATTTAATAAATCAAAAAAAGACAGAACAAGGAGGGCTATCGGGAATGCCAATAAAAAACACATCTAATCTGATTATTAAAAAATTTTTTAAAAAAGTTGGGAAAAATATTCCATTAATAGGGGTTGGTGGAATTAACTCAGGAGCTACAGCTTATGAAAGAATTAGATCAGGAGCTTCTTTATTGCAGTTGTATACAGGGCTAGTTTTTAAGGGACCTTTTGTTGTAACCTCTATTAAACAAGAGTTAGCTCAATTATTAAAAAAAGATGGTTTTTCTTCTTTAAAAGAAGCGATAGGCGTTGATTGCAAATAAATTAATCACCTGACTTAAAATTACTAAAAAAGTTAATCTTTTTCTCAGAGTTGCGTACCAGAGATTGGTCGTTTCTTTAAAGATTTTTGAATCAATAAGATTTACTGCAAAGAAAGCGATTATATAGAAAACAATATTTACATTTTGATTGGAAAAAAAATCCAAAACAAATGCTGCCATTGGAATGGTAACACTAGCAGTTAAAATTAAGTTAGAATTAGGTAGGTTGCTATTAAGTATTTTGCTCCATTGGCTCCCGCAAATAAAAGCTAAGATAATATTGGAATAAAATAAGTGCACTTCAACAACGTAATCATTAAAATTTGATAAAAAATAAAAAATGGCTAGAGCGTAAAAAGGAATAAGCCCAAGATATCCCAAAATTATCGCTAATTTTTTTTTCTCTATTTTCATTTATTGTTACTCACTATCATTTTTTGTTTATTTTTCTAAATAAAAAAGAACCTAGAAATCCAAATAATAAAGCTAGCCCTATGGCTGTCATCGAATAAATTATTTTATGTTGATATAAAAAATTAGTTATAAATTTATTTAAAGCAACAAACTGGTTATCAATTTCTATTTTCCTTAAAAATCTGATTTTTTTTTCTCCTAAAAATAAAGATTTACCAAATTTTAATCCAAACATAATAATAAGTATCGACATAAGAAATTTTAATTCTTCATTTCTTAGTTTGTTTGAGATTCTGGTTCCTATTTGAACTCCAATGACTGAACCTGTCATTAGTAAAATAATTAGGATTAGATCTATGTTACGATTGGCTATTGAGTGGAAAAAAGTTGCAAAAGTCATAGTAAACACAACAACTAATAATGAAGTTCCACGCACAACTTTTATAGGTACTCTTATTATATAAATCATAGCCGGTATTAAAAGAAATGCACCTCCAACCCCAAGTAACGCAGATATAATTCCGGCTAAAAATCCAAAAAATATTGGTGGAATAACACTAGTGTATAATCTGGATGTTGGCATTCGAACTTTAAACGGAAGAGCGTGAATCCAGCTATGTTTATTTCTTTTTTTTAAAATAATTTTTTTTTCTTTTCTTTTATAAATTTCAATAATGCTTTCAGTAAGCATCAGTCCACCAAAACTTGTTAATAATAAAAAAAATAGAACTGCTGTAATTTCATCTATAATTCCAATTCTAATTAAAATTTTAAAAACTAAAGTTCCAAAAGTGACACCGAGGAAGGCTCCAATCAAAATGAAATATCCCATTTTGAGATCTAACTCTTTTTTATACCAAGAATTTAATGTTCCAGAGACTGATGATGCTAAAATATTATTAGAACCATTTGCGATTGCATAGCTTGGAGGAATTCCTAAAAAAATTAATACTGGGGTCATTAAAAATCCTCCGCCTATACCTATTATTCCGCCAACTATGCCGATGGAGGCGCTAATAAGCAGAATATAAATGTAATTAACGTGAATTTGGACGACGGGTAAAAAAATTTCGAACATGAAATCTACTGTTAAGTAATACTTAGTTTATAAAGTATCTTTGCTAAAACAGCATACTAAATAAGTAAAAAAACGCCAAAAATAATAAATATCTTGACGTAAATTCATCATCTAAATATATCCCTTGCAGGAGAAATTATGTCACAACTTTGCGAACTGACAGGTAAGAGACCACAAACAGGTAATAATGTCAGTCATGCCAACAATAAAACTAAAAGAAGATTTTTTCCAAATCTTAAAAAAGTTTCTTTTAAGAGCGAGAAATTAAAGCGTGATATTAGAATTAAAATTTGTACACGCGCAATTAAAGCTGTAGATTTTAGAGGTGGTATTGATGAGTTTTTATTAAGAGCTAAGAATAAAAATTTATCTCCTAGAGTTAAAAAGTTAAGAAAGCTTTTATTAACAATTGTTCCGCACGTTAAAAGACCAAAAAAAGAAGTAAAAGCTAAAAAACAAATAAAAGCTAAAGTTAATTAAGTCTTTTGGTTTATTCAAAACAGATATTTTTTTTGTACTCGGCCCTAATGGCCTTTGTTATCTGCATCTCAAATTATTTAGTACAGTTTCCTTTTGAGTATTTTGGACTTAATGAAATATTAACTTGGGGAGCTTTTACTTACCCAGTAACTTTCTTAGTTACCGATCTTGCAAATAGATTTTTTGGAAAAGAATTTGCAAAAAAAATTGTATTTTTTGGATTTGTTTTAGGAATTACTTTATCGTTTATTTTAACTTTTGAAGGATTTAATTTAATTGTTCTAAGAATTGTTGTAGCATCAGGAGCAGCTTTTCTTGCAGGACAGCTTTTAGATATAAGAGTTTTTGATATTTTAAGAAATAAATTATGGTTTATTCCTCCTATTGTTTCATCAATTCTTGGCTCAATATTAGATACAGTAATATTTTTTAGTATTGCTTTTTATGGAACCGATTCTTCTTGGGTTGTATTAGCTCTTGGAGATTTGGCTGTTAAATTATTTGTCGATTTTGCAATGTTGCTACCGTTTAGAATTGCAATTGCTAGATTTAATTAATAGTTTTTTTTCTTTTGGGATTTTCAATAAATAAATCTGCAAGCTGATCAATTAAAGCATCACCAAGTTCTTGCACATCTCCGATTTTTAAAGCTTTACTGTAATAGTTACTAACATCATGACCAATGCCAATTGCATTAATTTCAACATCTTTATTATTTTCAATCCATCTTACAGTATTCTTTAAGTGTCTTTCTAAATAGTTTCCAGGGTTTACCGAAAGAGTTGAATCGTCAACTGGAGCTCCATCAGAAATTACCATTAATATTTTTCTTTCTTCGCTTCTTTTTTTTAATCTGTGGTAAGCCCACAAAATAGCTTCGCCATCTATGTTTTCTTTTAAAATTCCCTCTTTTAACATTAGACCTAAATTATTTTTTCCTCTTCTCCATGGCGTGTCGGCAGATTTGTAGATTATGTGGGATAAATCATTTAATCTTCCAGGGTTATTTGTTTTATTTCTTAACCATAATTCTCTACTTTTTCCGCCTTTCCAATTTAGTGTAGTAAAACCTAACACCTCAACTTTTACAGAACATCTCTCAAGGGTACGCGATAAAATATCAGCGCAAATGGCCGCAATAGAAATAGGCCTACCTCGCATTGAGCCAGAATTGTCAATCAACAAAGTAACGACTGTATCTTTAAAATTTGTATTTTTTTCTTTTTTATAAGAAAGGGAGTTATGTGGATCTATAATAATTCTTGTTAACTTTGCTGTATCAAGCATTCCTTCTTCAAGATCAAATTCCCAAGATCTGTTTTGTACCGCTAATAATTTTCTTTGTAATTTATTTGCAAGTCTTGAGATAAAATTATGTAAAGATTTTAATTGATTGTCTAGGTTTTCTCTAAATTTATGCATTTCTGTATGATCAACCATTTCTTCGGCATTAATAATTTTATCAAATTTGTTTGTAAAAACTTTATACTTTGCTTCGTTATTATTTTTTTTAATATTAGAAGACATAATCTCATCGCTAGAACTATTCTCATCTTCGATTAAAGTTTCTTGTTCACTTAGATTTGAATCAATTTCAACGTCTGGAATTACGCTTTCAATATTAAAATCTTGTTTATTAGAATTTTTATCTTGATTAACTTCATTATTGTTTTGATCTTTGAGTTTATTTTCGTCCTTTTGTTCATTATCATTATCATTCTCATTAGGACTTAATTTTTCTTCTAGTTTTAAATCTTGAATAATAGAGTTCAGAATATTTGAGAATTTTTCTTGATTAGAAATATTTTCTTTCAACAAATCTATTTTATCTTTAATTTGTTCATCAATAATTTTATTCCACTTTTGTAGGCTCTTTTTTTCATCAATATTTAAGTTTAAATTTAATAGGCGATTTCCTAGAATAATATCAAATGCTTTTTCAATACTATTATACATATCATCATTTTGTTCTTTAAATTTCTTTTGGTAATAATTTTTAAAATTGAGTTTTATTCCCTCAAAGTTTTCTGAGCCTAATTTTTCATAACGAATTTTTTCTGCACTTTTATAAATATTTTTTGCAACAATGCCTCTAGGTTCAAATTTTCTAGAAAGTTCTTGATTACTATATTTTATTTTGAGAGCCTCTGAATCAGCAAGAGCTCTAATATTTTGATATTCATTTAAAGACTCAAAACTAATTTTAGGAAGATTGATTGTATTATTTTCTTTGGTAGGGGCGTCTGAGAATAAAATATTAAGATCTTGTTTTTTGGCTAAGGCCTTTATGGTTGATGAGATGGCTATTTTGAAATTCTCAGCCTGCTTTTCATTTTCCATTTTTTAGATTAATTTTTACACTTGCCGATGTTTGTGTAAGTTCTTGAGCAAAACATCTTTGAAAATATTCTGCTATAATTGTTCTTTCTAATTCATCACAACGATTTAAAAATGATATTTTGAAAGAATAACCAATGTCTTTAAAAATTTTATAGTTATCAGCCCACGTCATTACTGTTCTTGGACTCATGACTGTCGAAATATCACCATTAGCAAGACCTGCCCTTGTTAGATCGGCTACTTGAATCATTTTTTGAGCAATTTTTTTCCCTTCAGCTGTATTTAAGTGTGGACACTTTGATAATACAATCTCGAGTTCATTCTCTTGCGATAAATAATTAAGTGTTGTTACGATATTCCACCGGTCCATCTGTCCTTGGTTAATCTGTTGAGTGCCATGATAAAGTCCAGAAGTGTCACCAAGACCAATAGTGTTAGCAGTTGCAAATAATCTAAAATATTTATGTTGCTGTATGACTTTGTTCTTATCAAGCAAAGTTAATTTCCCATCACTCTCAAGTAACCTTTGAATTACAAACATCACATCCGGTCTACCAGCGTCGTATTCATCAAAAACTAAAGCTACGGGATTTTGTAATGCCCATGGAAGAATACCTTCCCTAAATTCTGTAACTTGTTTATTATCTTTTATTACGATTGCATCTTTTCCTAAAAGATCAATTCTGCTTACATGACTATCTAAGTTTACACGAACACAAGGCCAATTTAATCTTGCCGCAACTTGTTCGATATGAGTTGATTTTCCAGTGCCGTGAAATCCTTGAATTAAAACTCTTTTATTAAAAACAAATCCTGCAAGGATGGCAAGTGTAGTGTCTCGATCAAATTTATAAGCACTATCAAGTTCTGGAACAAATTGATTTCTTTTTGAAAAACCTTCAACCATCATATCAGTGTCGATATTAAAAGTTTGCTTTACAGAAATTTTTATATCTGGGGTATTCTCAAAAATATTATTTTCCATGATTTACGTTTTTTTGATTATTCCTTAAAAAAGTATATGCGATAGTTATTTCTTTTAGTTTATTTTCAAATTTTTTATCTCCGGAATTTGTATCTGGGTGATATTTTTTTACAAGTTTTTTAAATTGTTCTCTAATTTCACTCCATTTTACATTAGTTTTTAAATCGAGTTTTTTAAGAGCCTCTATTTCTTTGGAGCTATAAATAGTTTTATTTTCAAATTGTTTAAAAAAATCTGCAGAAAAGTTTGATATATCATGTTCTTCTAAAATATTTCTCCAAACTTTATTAAAAAAATTATCTTTTGAACCTAGTTTAGAAGTGGGTTTATGCCAGGTAATGTCTGAATAAATAAATTCTTCAATCTTATCCTGAGCCATTCCGGAAAAAAAATCCCACTCATGATTGTAAATCTTTATATGTTCTGAGCAGAACCATTTGTATTCACCAGGAGCTTTAGAGGGAGCTTTAAATTCTCCAGGATGTTTGCATCTTTTCCAATCACATGAATTATCGTTGATCTTGTTATGAATTTTTAGGTGCTCAGCACAAAACCATTTATATTGTTTGTTAATATCTTTTTTTATAAGACCCTCACCAGTCGCAAGCTCTTTGCAATTACTCCATTCACAGATCTTTCTCATTTGCGTAATTTTTTAAATTGATTAAAATTATTTTATGTCAGATCTAAAATATATTATCTTAGACAAAATTAAACAAAATATCCGTTGTGAAAGCGTAGAAGTGAATAATAAATCGCATCTGCATCAACATCACGCTCAATCACCAAAAAACAATAATAGTCATTTCGAGGTAATTATTTCTTCCGCTGAGCTTAAAAAATTAAAAACAATTGATGCGCATAAAAAAATTTATGCAATTTTATATGACGAGATGAAAAATATTATTCATTCTCTTGAAATCAAGATTAATTAAATTGTTCAGCTAAAATAGATTTTATATTTTTATTTAGATCTGAAGGATGGATTTTAGCTTTTCCAATTTTGCTCAATAATATTAAATTAATCTTAGAGCCAGAATTTTTTTTATCATGTTTCATGTAATCTAAGATTTTATTTATATCTTTTTTCTTAAAAAGATTTTTAATTTGATAATTAATATTTAGTCTTCGATATAAATGTCTGATGCGTTGATATTCATTGATATGCATGATTTTCATTTTGACAGACAAAGAAGATGCAATCATCATTCCATATAACACTGCTTCTCCGTGAATCAATTCTTCTGAGTATTTTTTTAGAGCCTCAAATGCGTGAGCAAATGTGTGACCAAAATTAAGTATAGCTCTTAAATTTTTTTCTTTTTCATCTTTTTGCACAATAATAGTTTTGCTTTTGCAACTTTCTTTAATCGCGTACATTACTGCATTTAAATCAGTTAGATTAATTATTGTATGAGAATTTTTTTCTAACCAAGCAAAGAATTTAGAATTCATGATTAATGCGTATTTTAAAATTTCAGCATAACCAGCAACTAAATGTCTATGAGGTAAACTTTTTAGTGTTGTTGGATCAATCAGAACAAGTTTGGGTTGATAAAATGTTCCAATCATATTTTTACCTTCTTCAGAATTAATTCCAGTTTTTCCACCGATTGAAGAGTCGACCTGAGCTAACAATGTTGTTGGGATTTGAACTAGATTTAAACCTCTCTTAAAAATACTGCTGGCAAATCCTGATAAATCACCAATAACACCACCTCCCAATGCGATGACACAGTCATCACGATTAAAATTATATTTAAATAATTTTTTTATAATAGCATTGGTGAAATTCATATTTTTTAATTTTTCACCAGCGCTTAACGTTAATATATATTTTTTGTTAGATTTTAATGAAGATAGAATTGCGCGAGCATAAGATTTTGGAATATTTTTATCAGTAATTAAAAGAAATTTTTGTGCTTTTGGAATTATTTTTTTTATTTCTGTTCCTGCGTTTTTCAGCAAATAATTACTAATAACAATAGGGTAGTTGTTATTCTTTAAATTTACTTTAATTGTTATTTTTTTCATAAATATTTATAATTTTTTCAATAATTTTACCTTTGCTGCTTAAACTACAATTTATTTCATAGTCGGCCAATTTATATATTGGGTCTCTATTTTTTTTTAGATTTACAATGCTTTTTTCAATATTATTCTGATCTAACATTGGTCTTTTTTTAGCATTACGCTTAATACGATCAATAATCAAATCTTCGTCCATATTAAGCCAAATAGATAAGTATTCTTTTAAAATTTTATTTCTAATAGCATTATTAATAAAAGCTCCACCACCTACAGAAATTATTTTTTCTTTATCATTCTTTATTTTTAGAAAAATCTTTTCTTCTAATTCACGAAAATATTTCTCGCCATTCTTTTTAAAAATTTCAGCAATAGCAAGATTAGCTTCTTTTTCTATTAATTGATCAGTATCGATAAAATCAATTTTTAATTTTTTTGCGACTTCTTTTCCAATAGTACTTTTCCCTGTACCCATCATTCCAACTAATACTAAGCTTTTATGCGTTGCCATTATTGAATGAATAATTTATTAGCATAATTCTAGTTGAAATATTATATAATTAATCAGAAATGCCTTTTAGAACTTCAATACTAATTATCTTAGCAGCAATAGCTAGCTTAGTAGCAGTGCTTTGTATTCTCTATTACTTTGGCTCAACAGATATTGTTTTAGAAAAAACAAAAATAATCGAAAAGATCCCAGCAGATAAATTAACTATTATTAAGTAAGCTGTTATTTCGCTTCAGATCTTACGATCTCGTTGTAAGCAGGAACGGTTAAAAAATCCTCAAATTGATTAGCAATTGACATTTCTTCAAACATTTTTGCAGCCCGCTCGTAATTACCTTTAGCAAATTTTTGTTCTCCAACTTCTTTTTTAATTTGCATCATTTCTTCTTTGACAATTTTTTTTACATATACAGTATCAATTTCTTTGCCAGCAGAAGTTTTACAGTGGTGCTTATTCCATTGCCAAACTTGTGCTCTTGAAATTTCAGCAGTAGCCGCATCCTCCATTAAATTATAAATAGGTACACAGCCATTACCACCAAGCCATGCTGCTAAATATTGGATGCCTACGGAAATATTTTTTCTAACACCTTCTTCAGTAATGTCTCCTTTTTCGGCAACTAATAAATCATTAGCTTCTATTTTTATGTTGCTAGGAATTTTATTAATTTGGTTTGGTTGTGGCATTTTTTCATCGAAAATATCTTTTGCAATTTTAACCAGACCCGGATGAGCAACCCAAGTACCATCATGACCATCGTTCGCTTCTCTTAATTTATCCTGTTTTACAGCTTCCATTGCTTTTTGATTTAAAGCTTCATTGTCTTTAATTGGAATTTGAGCTGCCATTCCGCCCATTGCGTGAGCACCTCTACGATGACATGTTTTGATTAACAATAAACTATAGGATCTTAAGAAATGAGAAGTCATCTTAACGATAGATCGATCTGGCAATAAAAAGTCTTTAAAGTTTTTAAATTTTTTAATGTAGCTAAAAATGTAATCCCATCTTCCGCAGTTAAGACCTACAATATGATCTTTTAATTCAAATAAAATCTCATCCATTTCAAAAGAAGCTAGTATCGTTTCAATTAAAACGGTTGCTTTAATAGTTCCGTGTGGGACGCCT
>Ga0209499_1000781_pt1 | contig 23169 bp, 24 predicted proteins | sample C_130208_EF_Meta_FD_187306 | JGI IMG/M metagenome (GOLD analysis project Ga0209499, IMG submission 187306) | Freshwater microbial communities from Lake Croche, Canada to study carbon cycling - C_130208_EF_MetaG (SPAdes) (version 2) | ecosystem: Environmental > Aquatic > Freshwater > Lake... | reverse complement strand
ACAAGAAGCGCGGGCGCAAGGCGTCCAGCCGGATCGTAGCATGCTCTCCCGGCAAGACCTACAACCGCACCCTCAAGGCGTGCCGTACATTGAAGCGTCGTGGTCGCCCCGCAAAGAAGGCGTAAACAACTAAGCTATAACTTTTTAGATGTTAAACCCTAGAGTTTAACATCTAAAATTCTCGCTTTAAATTAGAAATGCCCAAGTGCCAACCCGGCGAAACGTACAACACCACATTGAAGGCGTGCCGCCCCTTAAAGAAGCGCGGTCGTAAGCCCGGCTCACGTAAGTCAAAATGCCCTGAAGGCCAGACTTACAATCGCACAATCAAGGCATGCCGTGCAATGAAGAAGCGTGGTCGCCCTACAAAGAAGTCATCAGGTTCACCTATGCTACCTATGCCTCCTACACCCACCAAGATGTCATCCAAGTCATCTGTAAAGAGCCACCCAGCATTACCAAAGTCATCGTCACCAAAGCGTATTCTGTTTTCAATGGCTGTAAGCCCATCGGCGAATGAAGTTGGTGAGGATAAAATCATTGAATGGTATAAGCCATATTTCGGGGATTTTGGGCTAACAAATCCAGTTATGACCTATGATAGAAAGCAGAGGGTATACCTAGTTAGTTTCCTACCTGGCCCAGACTTTCCTACAGATCCAAAGGATCAACTCTTTGAACTTGAGATGTTTGCAGATCCCGATGATGACGCTAACTACCCCATAAAGGTGGGCAAGAATAAGTATTTAGTGTCAGGCGAAGTGTTGACATTGAATGGTGAGAAGGTATAATGATCATAGTACTACTTTTGAAACAACCTAGTTGGTTCGAAAATAGTTTGCCTCAGTCGTGGATTGAACACGAGACCTTCACTTTACAAGAGTGATGCTCTACCACTGAGCTACGAAGGCTTCACTCATACCGGAGTTTTTTCCTTCGATGTTTTAACGCATCGCGTGTACTTACAAAATAGTTTGAATTCATCTCTCGGATATCGCTGGAGCAACGGATACCTTTCTAGCATCATACATAGTTTAACCCATCTGGTCAGTGCGGCATCCAGATGGATCCGTCATATCCAGTCGTATAATTTTTTATAGTGAAGTAGAAATCTAATTTCCATATCACTAGTATTAATGTTAGAATTTAAGGTTTCCTTCCACCGCTTTCTGAAATCGGTGGAGGAAGAGAGCGAACTGGTATTGCGACAGCCGGAGCTGCTGGAGGCGCGACACCAATGCCTTGCCACGTACTATAGATATTACTCTGTACACCATAATAGAATGCTGGGAATGCTAGGCCTGGTAGAGTTCTTTGGAAATGGGATGTGTACTGTTTAGGTAGATATAAATACCCAACTGAAATAATAACAGCTGATATAATTATTTGAAATATACTTATGGGAATTTTATGATTCGGGTATTTATCATTTAGGCTAATGCACATTCTATCAACGGCGCTACCTAATACAAGCCCGGCTATGCCAAAGACTAACGATTCGACTACAAATGTAGGAACGCTTTTTGTATCGTGCACTTTAGTTACAAAAGGAGTGAACGCTTCTGCAGGCATCTATATACTATGGTAAAAGAAAAAAAATGAATTGCTATTTTAAAGAGAAGATAGTTTAAAATGGGTCAATACTATTATCCGATATTTCTAAAAGTTCCGGCGCGCAACGTAGAAGAAATCAAAGCATGGATGAATGCGCATGAGTATAATGATGGTCTTAAGCTGATGGAGCATTCTTATATCGATAACAATTTTATGAATACTGTAGAGCACGAACTCGGCCCTAATGGCGCGCATTTTATGTCGCGCGTCGTATGGGCGGGGGATTATGCCGATGTAGAACAAGACTTTGATGCAAACTTGTATCATCTATGTGAAGAGAATACTCACATCATACCAACTGAAAAGGCGGCGTCTATTTATCAGTACGTGGTCAACCATACGAAGAAGCAGTTTGTAGATAAGGCAAAAGTTCCTGAAAGAGAAGGAAGTCGCATTCACCCGTTGTCTATTCTGACGTGCGAAGGGAATGGGCGTGGTAATGGAGATTTCCGTGGCGAACATGAACTTATAGGATACTGGGCCAGAGATGTTATCTCAATGCATTTCAAAAGACCGGTTGGATTTATCGAGATTGTATTTGATTTGCTTGAGGGTTAAATAAACCTATGCGTTTTTAGAATGAATATTGCGTTTAAAAAAGAACTAAAAACGCTCGCAATTATTTTAATCGAGGCCTATCGCGTTTGCAGTGGCACTTTGCTAGTGCTTTTTGTGCCCGGCGTATGCAATGGTCGTGCATGTCTGCCTATAGACAATTTTACCAACGGTAGCACCTTTTACAGAGGGATTGTATTCGTAAATGTTATCACGCTCTTATGTTTTCTTTCGTTATATGGCATTGAAGTGCGTCGCGAGATAAGGTTAAACAAGTATTTACTTATTGATAACTCACTACCCACAGATAGTGAAACAGTTGCTAACTCCATTGACCGACTACGCGAAGATAAAAAAGTTAAACTTAATACTCTGACTAATTTGTATAAAGTTATAGGAATAACAACAGTTGTTGTGTTTGCTATTAATACAGTACTTAGTGGATATATTATTATAACGGAATATGGTAATGACAAAGGCCCAGCGATGTTTGCCGCTAATACTGTATTAATTAGTGGAAAACTATATGATATTTATACTATTGTGACAGCAGAGAAAAACGTATATCTTTCAGCCTATGAAAAAAACCACAAACAGTTTAACATTGCAAACCCGGTTAAGTGTGAACCGATTATCTAATTCCTTTATAGAATTATGGCATATGATTTAACGAGCTATGGTCTCAGAACGACTATTGAAACGGGCAAACCTACACCGCCTTTAACTATAGATGATATAGCAACATCTGTAAGAAGCGAAGAAGGATTAAAAATAAATATGTTAGACGGAACTGAAACTAACTTTACATTTCATTCAAAATTAGCAGAAGGTTCTTATGGTAAAGTTTTTTTGTTGAATGAAAGAATAGATGGTTTAGAATTGATTGCAAAATTCATCAAAATAACTATTCCTAAAAACATTAACACCGATGAAGCGTTAAAAGCGCATGAACTTCGATGGGTTACTAGTATATGCAAAGAATTCATAGTTCAGTATTATTTAAGCGCAAAAACAAAAATGCTTGGATCATTAGTTCCACTTCCTTTTATCTTTTCATACAATAAAGAAAATCATGAGGTTTGTATCGTAATGGAAAGAATAGGAAAGACTTTATGGCAGGAGTTGCAATCAAATAAAGACCCTAATTTTTTAAAAGAGAATCTATATCAGATTTGTTTACGGTTTGCTTTTTTAGAAACGGAAAAGGTTGGTATTCGGTTTGGACATCGCGATTTAAAAAGTAATAATATTATGATAAATTACGTCGATGGAAAACCAAAATTTAAAATTATAGATTTTGGATATTCTTGCATTGAAGACGTAATTGATGCTCAACCGCGCTTTAGAGTATGCTTTAGCCCTTCAAGAGATATTAGTACATTATTGCTAGATTTATTAAGGACTACTTATCTATCAAGATTGACGAACGAAGAGAGTGCTATACGAAGGATTTTTATCGCTCTTCTTCTAGAACGACCCGAATCGTTCAATGCATCGTATTTATTTTACAATAGACCGTATAAAAACAATAATCTTTTATATAAACAATTTGCAAATATTGTTAATAATCTTACATTTAAAAACGTTCAACTGGAAACAGGAGCTAGCGAAGTAGAGCCTACTTGGACTAGCAATATTAACATATTATATCCAACCATGGTTGAATATTTGACAGATGAAGAAATAAGAAATATAAGAGAAACAGTATTACAAAAATATATGAAGTCTGATATAGGCTCAAATAGTAAGGAGAGAATAAAGTCACTACTCCCACAATTGGCTGGAAGTTACCGTCGAAAGACAAGGAAGTATAGATTTACAGTATCCCGGAAATAAATATCTATATATTGTTTAAAGATGGACGCCGCTAATCAAACCAGTCTTCATATTAACCATCCAATCGGTGCGGCAGCGGAAGTATCAGGCACAGTTTCAACGCCCAAGGCAGAACCAAGATATAAAACTGGACCAGTACTTCCCCCTAGTCCAGATAGATCTAAAATTTCTGCATTGGTTCAGCGTATTCTTCCTAAAAAATCGCCAAACGCTCGAGTAACTGATATGTATGAAAAAGCATTACAACTACTTATTAATTCAGGGCTAAAATCTATATATAATAATGAAGAGTTTAAAATCGGCAAGTATACGTTAAAACAAATTCTCACTGTAGCTATAGTTAATTTATGGGAGAATAAAACGCCAGCTACTTATAACTTGATATATAATAGTTCTAAGAGCCCTTGCACAAAGGGGCAAATTAACCATAGATTAGACTTATATAGGAGGGCGTTGTTAGATTTCGAGGATATATATTCTCCATTGCCTGAAGACAAGGAACAAGCCGCGGTCGCATATTCAATTAAAGAATTCAAAAAAGGAGCCAAGGCAAAAGAAATCTATGATAATTTAAGTTCTAATGCAAATTTTTATGTAAAAATGCGCGATGAACCTGATAAAAAGTCAAAGGTTATCTATAAATGGGAAATGGTTGAAATAATTGCCAATTTGCTGGCATTTGGATTTATTGACGCTAATAGGAATTGGTTCACTATAGACAACTCAGGAAATAAACCAGTCATTACGTCGATTTTAGATAAATCGCGATTTGCCGAGGCGTGCGGCATCAAAATTGTCGATAATGAAAATTTTGAAGAGGAAGTGAAAAGAGAATTATCTCATCTCACAGCTGAAGATATTGTGCTTAGTTTGGATGAAGATGTTCAACATATGAGTTTGGATGACTTTGTAGAATTAAGTCCGCGCGCTGGAGGAACAAGGAAATATAATCGTAGACGTTCCATTCGCCGTAATAAAAGGGTGAATAGCAGGAAATATCGCACATTTAAAAAATGATTAGTATCGCCTCAGAAAAAGGTATGCACTGATGTTTACTGATGAATTAACATGCTTGTTCTGCTTAGAACAATCTACTAAAGACAATGAAGTTATTCAGTTTAGTCTACATAAAAAGTTACACGAAATGCCTTGCACATGTCGATTTAATACTCATGTGGAATGTTGGATGATTTATTTCCTTAAGAAAGGCGGGTACGAATGCCCTATTTGTCATGCTAAAATAGGATTTCCTCCTGATGCAACTAGACCTGTACAAAATATAACGTTTCAAACAAATACTAATTTATATTCTATTTCTGTGCCAGTTGACACTGAGCAGACTATTCATTTGGAAATTCCATCGAGTGCTAGAAGAGTTGGTTGTATAAATATCAAGCGAGTAATCATTTGGGGATTATGCGCATTACTACTAGTTGGCGTATTAACGTTGGTATTTACGCAGATTAGGTAATAGTAAAGTTGTCTAAAGAAAACTTTGGTATAATGAATAAATGGTTTACTCTGTCGGCGTTACAGCCTTTTTTAATCTTAAAAAAGCGGCCGATAGTACAAGTGATGTTAGACCTGAAGAGTTCTATAAGAAAAACTGTGAAGCGACATTAAGTATCCAATCACCATTGGTGATCTTTTGCGATACAGAAACAAGATCATGGATAGAACCTTTACGAGAGACATATGCTCCAACGATACAGACAATTTATGTAGAAAAGAATATTACAGAATATGAGTTTTTCAAAGAAACGTATACAATTATCGAAGAAAATAGAAGTATAAATCCGCCGAATGATAAACGCAATACAACATCCTATTTTCTTTTAACTATTTTTAAGTTTATTGCATTTAAGAAGGCTAAAGAACTTTTGCCTTTTGCATCACACTATATTTGGGTAGACTTTGGGGCGCAACATATAACATGGAAAGCTAAGGAATATCTACAGATAGCTTTTGAAAATCCTAAACCAAAAATAGCAGTAAATTATATACATTACCGTTCTAAGAAGGAGTTATGTGATATGAACAAGTATATGCCAAACTTTGGGCCTTGTGGTATTGCTGCAGGCTTTATGACTGTGGAAAGCAGCTTCGTATATCCACTATATACTAGAGCATTGTCGGTATTTTATGAGCAGCTTGCTAATGGCGTAGGTCATAGTGAAGAAACAGTGTTAGTTTTTTTGTTTGATAGGTGGCCAGAACTATTTACAATTTATTACGGTGATTATTATTCAAATATAAGTAATTACCTTGAAGTTGTAAGAGATCATTGGTCTATACGATGGCATTTTATCCAAAATGCTTGGAACGCAGGTAGAAAAGATGTAGCAATAATTGCAGCTAAGGCTGTTTTAGCTTCGTCGTCTTTAGAGGCAAATTTGAGCAACGAAGATATTGATGCATTAAAGCTAATGATTAATAATGAGTAAGTTAATTACTACGCTATTTTAATATGTATTTATAACCTTAATATTTAGCTACGAAATAATTATGTTATTCATAATAAATTGCTACGCTAATTTTTTTTATACTTATTTTGCTACGAAATTTCTACGCTATTTTTGAGCGCAATTTCTAAGCTAATTTTTGCGCGCTATTTCTTGTTTTAATTTCTACGCTAATTTTTGCGCGCTAATTCTTATAATACAAGAAATAGCGTGAAATCTAAAAATAAGAAATATTTCTAAAAAACGCCGAATTTTCGCGTTTTTTTTAATATCAATTCAGAAACCGTACGGTTTCTGAATTGATTTTATTTTAGCGGCCGCAGATTTTGAATATTTTTGGATATTTTTGATATTTCTGCGTATTTATTTTTGCGCGCTGTTTCTGTATATAAAAAATAGCGCAGTTTTTCAAATACAGAAATAGCGCGCAAAAATAACGTAGAAAATACGTAGCTAAATAAGTACTTTTAAAAATATCACAATAATTTCTTAGGAAAATATTAATTTAGTAGCGAAATAAGTACTATAAAAAACTTAGAAATTTCGTAGCGAAATAAGTACTATAAAAAAACTTAGAAATTTCGTAGCGAAATTAAAATATCGTATCAATATTTGTATTCAGTGTCTTTTATAAACGAGAATATTTTATTAGTATAGTTTGGGCGTAAATTTTAATCAAATATTAAAAAAATATTTTGATTGATATTGTATTTTTTATTATATTTGTCTAATCCCCGGCTGAACAGCCATCTACATAGTTTTTTATATTTATGATCTATAGAATGGAAAATAACGGAGTTTGTCTATTATTGAAAGAAGATGAAACAAAAAATATGTTATATGCGTTTAATGATCAACTCAATGGTGAAATAGAGCAGGTCTCGACGACTTGTTCTTTGAATAACGTACAAAGTGGTGGCGGTATATCAAAAGTTCAAATAAAAAGTGCAATTTATATAATAATTTCTATATTAGCTCCTTTGAAACTATTTGGTGGCGCCGCAATATATAATGGAATAAATTTAATCATTCGTGGCTCTTGCTGGCCCACATTCGTTAATTTGGTTGGAAATTTATGGGATCAAAATCCAGTTTGTTACTCTTTTATGGCTACAATAAAAACTTTGTTAGATGCTATAAATAGAGACCCAACAGCGTTATTTATTTTAGGATCTCTTGTAGCAGCAGGAAAAGCTGTTGATAAGTATGCTATAGATAAATTAGTTGATATAGTATTCAATTTGGTAAACAAGAAACAAAAAACGATAAATACGTCAGACTATAAAAAACAAAAGGGGCAAAGACAGAATGCAAAAAATAATACTCACAAATGGGGGAAAGGGAAGCAATTAGGAAAAGGTAGAGGAAAAACTAGAAGACAATAAACAATTTTTTTTTTTCTAAACATAAAGAATACTTATTCTTTGTATTTATAAGCATACATGACGTCAAAAATTGAACCAGGGTCGACCGATGTTGTAACGGCATCGCTACCTTTGTTCTTGCTTTCCTCCCTTTCCAAATGTCTGCTGCTATTCCGAGTGAGCTCCTCTGCCCTATCACTGGCGAGTTGATGCGTGACCCTGTTATGGGCACTGACGGACACTCCTACGAGCGAAGTGCGATTTCTGCTTGGCTTGCCTCGCATACCACGTCGCCAATCACTCGTGATCCAATGTATATCGCAAACCTAACACCTAACTACGCGCTGCGTTCTCAGATTGAACGGCTTATTGGCTCTTCATCATCTGGCAGCGCTGTGCCCAAGTTCAAGGATGCCACACTCTCTGTCGACGCTGAGGTGCACGAGAAGACCCTCCATCTGCGCGTGACCGCTACTGGTGACCAGAAGCGACAGCCTATTGTTCTTATTGGTATTATCGATAAAAGTGGAAGCATGGATAGCGAGGCAGGCCTAGCTACTGATGCTGAGACCCAGGGCTTTACTCGTATGGACCTGGTGAAGCATGCAGTCCGTGCGCAGGCTAGTGTGCTTGGGGATGAGGACATGTTTGGTCTTATCGCGTTCAACAATGCTGCCTCAGTCGAGCTACGCCCTACGCTGATGACGGCTTCAGGTAAGCGTGACCTGTTTAATGCGCTAGACCGCATCCGGCCTGATGGCGGCACCAATATTTGGGACGGTGTGCGTCAGGCATCTCTTCTTGCAAATGAGCCCCAGTTTGCCGGCAGCAATATCGTTGCTATGCTTCTTACGGACGGCCTTCCTAATGAGAACCCGCCGCGTGGCATCCTGCCTACGATGCAGATGCTTAAGAAGACAAATCCATGGACACTTCATGCCTTTGGATTTGGCTATCAGCTGGATAGTGACCTGCTTGCTCAGATTGCTTCGTGGGGGTCAGGCATCTTCGGCTTCATCCCTGACTGTAGCATGGTAGGAACTGTCATGATTAACTTTATGGCGACTTCTCTGGCGACTGCATCTCGTGGTTCTGTTCTACGCATCCAGGACGGCGACGTGGCCACCGAGTTCAGTACTGGTGCTATTATCCACGGTCAGCCTCGTGACTTCTACTTGCCGATTACGTCTGATGCAGTTATGGTCAATGGGGCTCCAGTTGGCCGTCGTATGATTGCTCCTGAGGACTATGGACGGGCTCTTTACGCTAGGACCCTAGTAAATGCGATTTCGCATGCTAAGGCGGGTAACGTGGCGGCGGCGGCGACAGAGCTGTCGTCCTTTGAGGTCGCGCAAGCGCCTATCGCCAACGATGCTATGAAGGCCTATCTTCGAGACGTTCGGTCTACAAAGGACGGTGAAGGCCAAATTGGCATGGCGCCTCAGTACTTCCAGAAGTGGGGTGAGCACTACATGCGCTCATATCTGTCTGCGCAGAACCTGCAGCAGTGTATGAACTTCAAAGATCCTGGTCTTCAGATTTATGGTGGCGACCTCTTCCGCTCTCTCCAGGACGCAGGTGACACCGCTTTCGTGACGCTGCCTGCGCCCAAGCCTAGTCGGCGCGCTCAGGTGTATGGTGGAGGCTACGCTGCTGCTGTCCCTGTCAGCATGGCTGCCTTTCACAATCAGAGCGGCGGTTGCTTTGCTGGCTCTTGTCGTGTTCAGATGGCGAATGGTGACTATAAGGCAATTAAGGATATTGCGCCAGGTGAGATGGTCTGGACACCGTCAGGACCGGCACAGGTTCTGGCTCTAGTAACTTGCGGTTCTTATAAGCGTTCGCAGCCTATGGTCCAGCTCGGTCAGCTTTGTATTACGCCATACCATCCTATCCTTGATGACGCTACTGGCAACTGGAATTTCCCTTGTAACGTCTCGCCACTTCACGACCGTCTTATCAGCACCGTATACAATCTAGTGCTGTCAAATGGTCATATTGTGAATGTGGAAGGTTATCGGTGCATTACTCTGGCTCACGGGTTTACTGAGCCAGTGGCTGCACACTCGTACTTTGGCACTGGTGCAGTTATTGATGACCTATCGAAGCAGCCTGGTTGGGCTGAGGGTCGTCCTGAGTACAAGAACCTTGTGGCAACACGAGATGTAGTTACAGGGCTGATTAACGGCTGGATTGATGAGATTGAGTAGCTCTCATCGTCGTCGTCATGAGAGTGACCACCTCCTCCGCCACCACCGGCACCCGAGAACCCTGGTCTCAACGGGTCCACTAATTCGGGGCATTTCGTAGCAGCATGACCTTGTTCCTTACATAGAGAACAGGTGGCGAAATTCATATCTAAAAATAATAAATAATGTGTTCCTTAAACAGTTAACAAAGAACACTATCTAGCTTTTTTTGTTAACTATTTGCACACGCCTTATTAAATTCCCTACATAGAGTAGAATGATCCCCGTAAAACCTCAGCCTGGTAGAGCTGGTAGCGTCCGACGCTTTACAGTCGACCACACCTTTACAGAAACGATTGTTCTTTTACGTCGCGTTTGGATGCTTATTGGTCGGCCTTGGCGTTAAAACTTTATACGTTCTTTCCTAAACTCTTGCACAGTTATCCCTGCATTTTCAAAGTCTGATACGGTAGGACCAATCTCTCTATAATAATTTAAAATCTGTTGCGTATCCAAATGTAAATGAACTATAGCACATGTATCTTCATTCGCATAGTACAGTTCAACAACAGTAATTTTCATATCTTCATGATCAAATGATGCAAATAAGATAATATCCTCTGTTAGCTCTTCGCCTCGACATAAACGAAATGAACAATTATCTATATCCCAATTTAATATATTAAATCCTGGTTTATAAAAAACACATTGTAATAAGACAGACGTCGTGTTTTTTGGATACATTTTAAGAATTTTTCTAATCTCTTCGAATGTCCATCTTCCGCTAGAGAAAGATGACATACCCTAATCGGGATTTTAAAAAATTGAACCTAGTATGACTTGTTAAGCTTAAACAGATGTTACTATGTACTCTTTTACTCCACTTCGGTGGAACCATTATGCTAGTTTAAGATTACTTTTCGAAGATGCATTTGATATCTCAGAAATACCTTGGTTCATAAAGTCATGGCGTGAACGAAGTGACTGTTCTATTGGATTATTCTATCGTGGTTCTCTAGTTGGCTTTGCGCTGATTGATACAAAGATGTTTCTTCGTTATCTTTGTATCAATCCTGACTTTCAGAACTGTGGTTTAGGTTCTAAGCTTCTAACAAAAGTATTGGAGACGTGTGCAGATGCTCGTAGCATCTGGTTGACCACTGCAGGGGACGAACGTCTTGTAGGCTGGTATAGTCGTTTCGGCTTTAGTGTTGTGGAAACAAGATCTGATGACGGCGAGTTCATAGGTGCTGATATGGTTCGGCGGACGCGTTGCCGTAGTGCAAGTAAACAGTCTGGATTCTTATGAGTTAACACAAATATTTGCTATATTTTTTGCTGTAAGAATCCAGAATGGCTACGATATTGCTTTCCCCCACGACATCCATAGTATTAAAATACCTTTTTATTCTTTTTAGGAACAAAAAAGTATTATTATAGTCACACTTATTTATCGAATAAGGCTCTATAATTTGCGATATTACATATGGTTTGCTGTATGGATGTCGTGGGGAATGAGAGATTTAGGAGGAAGTTGGTACTACCCTCTTCCTAAGGTGTAGATGTTCGTATCCTTTAGGTTCTAACAAAAAGTTGAACTACTCTTCTTTTTTCCTTGTCTCTGTATGGCTCTTAATCCGCTATTCGACAATCGATATGTCATCGGCAAATACAAAGTGCGCGTTACTCTCATATATGATTGGGGACACGACTGTAACTTTGCCGAATACCAACCTATAAAAGACTTTTGTTGTCGAAATAATATTGCATTCGGTGCTCGAGGCTTTGATACATTCAGATACTTTGAGGATCGTGAATACGTTCTCAAGTTACCTGCATTCCAAGTATATGTGTTAGATGAATATGAACGCACAATTTATCCTAGTGCTGAATCGCTACAAGAACTACAGGCTGTAATTCTTGGAGTAAAAGTTATGGAAGCCGAAGAAAAACGTCGACGGATATTATTTTACCAAAGGCTGAGTCAGGCATGGTCATGTCTCACGTGGATAATACCCAAGCGTCGCGAACAAGGTCATACCTTGGAACATCCAGAAGTTCGCGCAAAGCCTCGTAAGGAGACTGTATCACGACACCCTTCGTTTGCAGGGTCTGAAGAGCGGAAGGGCTCCAGCCACTAAGAATGACTACACCCTCTGTGTCCGCCTTGGCATGGAAGTCTCTGTATTCCGAACGTAAATTCCATAAAATGATACGAGGTGCGGTGTAGCCATTGGCTTGGAATGCTTTTTTGATTGTTGTGAGCTGAGTTTCCCAGAGATCTTGGCCGCGAGTGTGGCCTGCAGCGGCGTCAAATCCCATATCTGTAAAGACTATCAGGTCCTTTGGCGCCTGGTCGGGCGCCACTGAGTAGTCCACGAGCTTTCTAAGTATGAGAGACGTCGCCCTAAAGAAGTCCGTATTCAGACCCTGTGCAAATTGTAGTCCATAGTTGACTTTCTCTCTCAGAGTAGTCATACCAGTGAAGTTAATCCACGATGGATCTGCATCGAACCCTAGAAGATAGTCCTTGAATGCCGGCTCGTTGATTTCGCTCAAAAGGATACCGAGCGCCAAGCTCACATAGAGAGGAGTGCCTGCCATAGAGCCACTAAAGTCACTCATGGGCACACAACCACGTAGCATGCCAGCTTCTTTCGCCTTGTCACGAAGTGCATTCCATTGCGCCTGTAGTAGTTGTTCTTCTTCATTTGAAAGATAGTTATTCAAAAGAGCCTCAACAATTTCGTGGGGATAGACGACATTTGCGGCTCTTACGGTCGCCTTACCACTTAGGGCTTTTAGTGTATGGTCCATAAAGTGCTGGCGACACTCCATGCGGTCTACGTTCGAAGGACGACGAAGATGACCGCCACGTAGTTCTTCATTCAAGAACGCCTTGCGGTTTTTCTTCAGGAGACGCCCTGGAACCGTGGCAGGGTTTATCTTTGCCCACGTCTTTCGGCACATGTCGACTTCGACTGTCTTTAACAGCGCATTTAGCTTGGAACAGTCTTTACGGTACTGACGCAGACGATCGTCCTGGAGTTCGATTCCAGGATAAAAGTCATTCGCAAACTCTTTGGCGATTGCGTCATATTTTGACCCCTCACGAGGCATCCATTTACCTAGTACACTAGGCTGGGGTTTTGCCAGGTCTTCAAAGAAGATCCATCGCACGAGTTCCACGATTGTTTCCTGTATTTCCTCACCGAACGGATGAGTGGTAGAGAGATTCCAAAGCTTCCAACAGTCCTGCCAGCACCCGTATTCTGGAATTAGGTTAATCGTCTTCTTAATGAGTTGCGGTCTTTCCTTGAAAATCGATAAAAGGAGGGTATAAAAGAGGTCGCGCTCTCCCTTACCACCACGAATGTCACGTGTCTGAAAGGCTAGAACAAGGTAGTCTCGTAGCTCTTCGCTTGTGGCTGTTGGGCGATTGAAGGCCTTGTGTATCTGTTCACTAATGTAGTAGGATGGACAATGGCGAACTAGCAACTGGTAGAGTACTAGTCTCTGGTCACCTACACCTTCTTCAGTGTAGACTGTAGCGCCATTCACGCCTTGCGTTGTCAGTAGCTTTGCGTTCATAGCGTCTATGAATGCGGCCATTACTGATGTATTTATGAAATATCTTTAGACCCTAGACCATTAATTCAATCAGTTTTTTGGTATGATTAACTATATTATGAAATCTGTAAGCCTTCTGGAAGAGTGCTTTAGCGTTCTTTATAATAAGTTCGCATTCTTCAGGGTTTGCTTCGCACCATGCGAACTTTTCGTCTATGTCTGAGAAGTCGTCCTTTATTGGTACATAATGCATCCAAGGTTTATAGTCCTCGTAAAACCATTGCTGCCAACGACTATCGGATTTCATTATGACTGATCCTGAATTTAGCTTCCATGCCGTGCCATCCCATGTACTTCCGTGACCATCAATATCCAAAATATACTTATAGTTCACCATTTCTTTGTCCTTAATCCAAACATCTGGTGAGCAAACGATATTTGTTTTAGGAACAGCATCGCTGTAAAAGTACTGACGCGGGTTCATTTGGATATCTGTTCTTTCGGTGAAGTTTTGAGGTGATCCACGAGGAACACGGCCGCCATAAATAATCTTATTTATCTTTGATTGAAATGGGATGCCTCTGTGAAATGAACGAAGATGATGGTATCCTTCACAAAGATGGAGAACATGCCTATCGGCCATACCAATTGTGTAAGGCATTTTTATAGGCGCTGAATTACAGAATATCCATCGTTTAGAATGCCATATTGGATACGATCCTTGGTCCTCAGAACGTATTTCTTCCATATATCCATCACTGCTACATACAATAAAATAGAAATGCTTTATTTGTGTAAATGTCAAAGCAACAGATATGATATGACGCCATGCAGGCATAAGTTCAAACCACATGTTTCTTACATCGTTATAAATATATACATTGCCGTCATGCAATCCAACTGCATACAAATCGGCAGGCAAAGGTTTTATATCAGTCTGGAATTTTTCATTAAACTCTTCTCTACTAATACAGGAATTTGGCGGGCAGGGCGCAAAACGATATACAGGTAAAAGAGTTGTAGGTTTTAACGATGGATAAATAGGGGTTTCAGTATTTACTTTAACTTCCTTTTCGTTTACAAAAGACTTTCCAATTTTAAGTGTCGTTGTGTTTGCTAATTTTAAATAATGCACTAGAACTTCAAGCTCGTCCTCCCAACCTTCATTTTCATCTAATCGTTTCACTATACATGTAAACGAATGTTCATCATTATATCGTGTGGTTACTTGAAAATCTTTCACAACGTACCGGGATAGATTTGCGTAAGCGCAACCCAGCGGCTCTCTATAATTGATTAAATCGACTTCAATATCAGCAACTTCCATTAAATTCAGTTTAGTTTTAAATAAGGTTCTTAGAACGAAATCGGTCTAAAAAATTTGAAGTATAGAAGGTGGCACTGCTAGTAAGTCACATTATGACTACACCAAGCGGTCTTTCCGTGACCGAAATCGAGGATTATTGCAGGGATTTACCTTTGAAGCATACATGGGCAGACATTTCAGTGCCGGCAGGCGATGTTGAAGTACTTGAGAAAATGCTAGGTTCTTATTCTAGGCTTCTGGCGAAGGGAATGTCAGCAGATGCTGTACGAAAGGCTGTGCAAAAGGAACATCGCCATGCTGTAAAGCCAGCTCATATGAATACAGTCTATCAGAAGGCGGTGTCAGAAGGACGAATGGTAAAAGATATGGCTGTCGAGGATGCTCTAGTATCCAAGGCCTGTCGCGGTCTGAGTGGTGTTTCTGTTGTGACTGTGTTTCTTTCACCCTATCCTGAGGGTCAGACGTTTACCTGCAAGTGGAATTGTGCGTATTGCCCCAATGAACCAGGGCAACCACGGTCATATCTGTTTGGTGAACCTGGTGTCCTACGCGCGAACCAGACGAAGTTTGACTGTGCGGCACAGATGTGGAACCGCATTATGGCCTATCGCGTCAATGGACATCCAATCGATAAGTTCGAGGTGCTGATTTTGGGCGGAACAATTCATTCGTATCCTAAATCCTACTTGGAGAACTTTATGCGTGATATTTATTATGCTGCAAATGTCTGTATGGACGATGCGCCAAGGCTTCCTACTAGTTTGAAAGAGGAACAGGATTTGAATACTGTAGGAAAGCATAAGGTCATTGGCGTTACTGTGGAAACAAGGCCAGATTGCATTACGGCAGCGGAACTCGTGGAGTTTCGTCGTTGGGGCGTTACTCGAGTACAGATTGGTGTTCAGCATACCGATGATGCTATCCTGCGTGGGGTGAACCGTGGATGCGGCCATAAGCATACTGTTTCTGCTCTAAAGATGCTCAAGGACGCCTGTTTCAAGGTCGATGTGCATCTTATGCCGAACCTACCTGGTGCTACGCCTGATGGTGATCGTGCAATGTTTGATATTGTTCTAAAAGACCTACATCCTGACCAGGTGAAGATTTATCCCTGTGAGACTACACCGTTTACTAAGATTTTGGAAGATTTCAAGTCAGGGTCCTATGTTCCTTACAGTAATGATGAATTGCTCGAAGTTGTGTTGTACTGGAAGACGAGGGTGCATCCTTGGATTCGTAACAATCGTATTATTCGTGATATTCCTGAGAAGTATATTGTGGCAGGAGTGCCGTCATCTTCAGAGCGGAATGTCTATCATGACACTATGAAGGCACGGGGGTTAACATGTCGCTGCATTCGGTGTAGGGAGGCTGGACGGTGGCCAAAGGCTAAGGTGGCCGATGGTAGGCTTATAGTTCGACCCTATGAGGCCCAAAGCGGAAAGGAATACTTTATCTCTTGGGAAAGCGCTGACGAGCAGGTCCTCTTTGGGTTTTGCCGTCTACGGCTGTGTAGAGATACGAGTGTATTTCCTGAATTGACTGACTTAGGACTAGTAAGAGAGCTCCACGTGTATGGTCGCACGTTTGCTACCGGCACTACGTCAGCGAATGCAAGCACTGGCTACATCGCTGCAGTTCAGCATACTGGTATTGGAGGACGATTATTGTTGGAAGCAGAGAGGATTGCTTGGTTACAAGGATATTCAGGTGCCGCTGTGATTGCTGGTATTGGCACTAGGGCTTATTATGCTCGAACTGGGTATAAGCTTCATGAAGGTAAGGGCGGATTTATGATTAAGAGATGGTTCGATATTTGGTACTGCATTATTGGGAATGCTTTGCTTTGTATGGCTGGCTATCTGTTGTTTATGATGAAAAATTGAACCGATACGTACTATTGTTTTTTAAAGCAACAATGGCACACATTTATTATTCCGCGGCTCACCGAGCTCATGCTTGGAGAGCAGCGCATCCTGAAAATCCTCTACGTGTTGAAACGATTATGGAGGCATTAAAACCTGTGATTGAGAAGGGAGTTGCTGTGCTTCATACATTTCGTCCTAGTTCGGCTGTAGAGGGTTCGGCTGTAGAGGGTTCGGCTGCATGGATGCTCGATGAGTATGGCGATACGTATGCAACTCATGGAACGGCTGATGTACTTTTGGTGACAAAAGACATGATTTCTACTGCTGTGAAGGACGGTAACGCGTGTTCGTTTGTTCTTTGTCGTCCTCCAGGACATCATGCGTCTTTTCGTCCTAGTGGCTTTTGCCACGAGAACAATGCCTGGTTTGCAGCGACGGAGCTAAAGAAGAAGGGGTTCAAGGATATTTGCATCTTTGATATGGATGCGCACCATGGTGATGGCACAGAGGCTTGCGTTCGTGGTGGTAAAGGTGTGCGATTTGTATCGACCCATGCCTTTGGAAAGGGGATTTATCCTGGCACTGGCGCCGCCTGTGCTGAGAAGCGGGTGCTGAACCTGCCTCTTCCAAGAAGAACAGGGTCTTCGGCCTATTTACGTGTTCTACGCAATGACGTGTTGCCGTTTATTGGAAAGCCTGATGCACTTATTGTATCTGCAGGATACGATACACATGCTAAAGATCCTATGAAGCTAATGAACCTGAAGACTGAAACGTATGGAGAAATTGGACGGCTATTGAAAGGTGTAGGATGTCCTACGTTATTTCTGTTGGAAGGCGGATACAACACGAATGTTTTGGGTGAGTGTGTTGTGGAGACGCTGACGCCGTGGCTTTTATAGTGACCCATAGTATAAACAATGTCTTCGATGCGTGCTCAAGATGGTGTGCCTGGAGGCGCTCGCCGATCCTACATGTCTACAGACGTGTTCTGTCAGTATTTTTTTTCCTACTTGAATACAGGCACATCCACTGTTCCTAATTGGGTATTAACACCTGTCACATATGATGTTACAAAGTGTCCGGCGGCTCGCGTTTTACGTGAAAATGGCCGTAAGTTGTATCCAGGTGTCAATCCAGGTATTACACAGTATTGGGTAGGTGTCTTTGATGCGAAAACATTCCTCAACGGTTTTATTGATCCGAATGCGTATCTGTTTACTGAGTACAACAACGATAAGCCAATCTATGTAGATGATACAGGTAGTGTTGGAAGCCAGGACGCAGATCTTGATGAATTAGGTGAACCCATCTTGACAAATGGCAATGTGGTTGTCAATGCGAATGGAAGCAACTACATATCCGTTCAGGATACCTTGCCTGGAGATGTGAGGTCAAATGCTGCATATCTAACCATTGGAAATGATTTTACGCCGTATGTGGGCGTTGAAGGCACGACCGTGGAATACGAACCGTACATAATAACTACACAACAGGCGTATTTGGGTACAAATCTATATTGTTCTTATTTGGATTTAGAGTACAACAACAGCACTATCGTGGCTCTTTGTGCTACTACGCAGTATGGAGGACCTGGTGGGCCTGGTGGACCGTTCGGAACTAATGCGGGCGTATTTGTAAATTCTGGCTATACACCTGCTTATATCTCAGTCCAAAATGATATTTCTGGAGACAACGCGGCGTATTTGGGTATGACACAAATCCCATGGGAGCCCTATTTTGGTATAGTTGCTACATCGACCACGACGACAGAAGCCTACTTCGGTGGAACTTCTGATGAGACCTACTTACAATTACAGGATCCTGTGGCGATAACAACTGTTTACTTAACCTCTGGAGATGGCACACTTGAGTATCCTCCCCAGGTTTACACAACAGGCGTCTTAAACCCAGTGAATACGTGCGGACAGGTTCAGCTCAGTGGCAGCGGCGGTGTTGTCACATTTGACAATCCTTATGCGTCTGTAGCTGGAGCCCTTATCTTTTTGACACGCTCTGGCGGAGGCGCACACATAGGAAATTTGTTTTATACAATTGGCGGACCAGGTAATTCAACCATTACTATACAATCTACAAATAATCAAGATGATAGCTACGTCAATTACATGATTGTAAGTAATAACACATTTGGTTAAAAAGTGAATTGCCTAAAGTTTTCAAAATAAGATACATTAAAAATGCATCCTGTTCTGGTGGCTCTAACGCCTGTTGCGACTGTGTTTGCGACCCACTATGCTGCGTCTAATATCTACAGTTATGTCTGCGCACCCATGAGCTTCGAAGGCCTGATAACTTCTTTGTTCACAACAGCGAGCCCTGTTTGCGCCGGCATTCTGAATGTCATGACCCTAAGCTCCCAGTCCTATTCTCTAGCGATTGGGGGCGGCATGGCACTTCTGGCTTCGAACCTAGGAATGGGTGTGTCTAAGGTTGCTTAGATTGCCGTCATTGTGGACTTCAATTGTAAACCTTGTATACGTGCGGGATTTTTTCCTTTGTTAGGGATTAATGCGGCATCCGAAAGTAGACCACGAATATGGTCTCTAACTGTATCTCTAGTCAAATTCATACGTTCAGCCACAGCCTGTGCCACATCATTGAGAACACACGACTCATCTTTGCTGACTGTTGTGACCTCCAAGACATGACGAATACACTCCATAGCTTTGTCATCTGTGACATCACGAAAGATGCGTGGCGGAACCACTAGAGGTGTCTTTGTTACGCCGCCTTGCAATGTTTGGAGAGCAGTCTTAAGACTGGCTTCTGTACGCTCCACAGTTTCAGCCATCCAACGCACCATAGCGTCATTATGGGACTTGTGCTGCTTCCACTCCGTCTTGGCCTTTACTGCATCTCCATGCAGCTTCTCAATCATTCTTACGGCGGTTTCAATAGTCTCTTGGCTCTCAAAGTTCCTGCTAATCAGCCAATAGGTCTTGAATAGAAGCATAAGACCAGGCAATGTGTCCTCGTTCATTGCATCGAAATTGTTAAGATAAATATACATCTTATCGTTCAAGAACTCAATATGCTTTGATCCTGAACTATTCTTTCCTGTTATGTGGGTGTAACGACTTACCATAACACCAATTGAAATTGTTGAATTCTCGTTCATATCACGATGGAACTTGTCAACTTCCTTAGGTGGCACAGGATAATCGTAATTCTTAACTTCCCACATGATCTGCTTATTGTCCCAATTCATGATTAAGTCGGCTTGGTGACCGAACCCGTTTTTTGCTGTTTCTTCAACGCTGAAATGGGGGCCAGTGCCAAACGCCTGAATTAGCTTCTCTCTAAAGACAGCTTCATATTCGTCGCCTTTCGCTTTGGAGTTCTGTAGGCGCTTTGCGAGTTGGGCTTCTCTAAGTCTGCAGAGTTCTTCAGAATTCTTTTCTAGGGTTGCATTAAGTTTATCGTACAAGAGTTGCTGGCGCTCAATTGTACGTTCCTTTTCCTTTAGGGCGAGTTCTAAGGCGGCTTTTGTACGCTCCTCGGCCTTCTGAATATCATTGTCCCGTTCCGCTGTAGCGAGTTGCATTCTATGCTGGAGGGACGCGATCGTTTCCAGTTGGCGTTGGACCTGGGCTTCATACGTTGCTTTCACTGTGTTTCTTTCCGATTGGACAGCTGATGCTAGGCGTTCCTGCTGCTGCTTTTGCAGGGCTGTGTACGCCTGGTCAGCTTCAAAGAGCTGATCCTGCAACTGTTTCAGATTAGTATTGGCCTGTTCTCTGATGCGTGCAACATCAGCTTGTTTTTTGGCTTCGAGCTCAGCTAGGGCAGCATTGCTTTCATCGGCTTTCATTTCCTTCAATGTTTCGTACAGAGTTGCACCAATTCGTAGTGCTTCGGCTACAGCATCTGGCGGGGCTATCGAGTAGAAGTCTGGTAGTTCATAGCTTGAAGGAATAACTACGGATACTGTAGTTGTTCCTTTTCGAGGAGGCATTTAGGATTAGTTATGAAACCAGCCTTAAGTCATTTTTTAGACCATGTGCAAAAAATGAAATATTCGCTTGACTTTAAGGGGTTGTAGTACTATGGAAATCGTTCCCAAGGATAGTGTGTTATTTAAGGCGGCAGTCGACGCTCTAGTCGCCTTTCTGCCTCAGGCCCAGCTTCGGTTTTCCGAAGAAGGCCTAGCCATCAATGGTATGGACACAAGCCATGTAGGCTTCGTTGATTACTTTCTTTCCGCCGCCGAATGTTCTGTTTGGACGCTTCCTTTGCCTCTAACAATTGGTATCTCAACTCCTGTGTTGGCCAGGGCTCTGTCGGCTGTCGGTGCGGGTGAAAAGGTTACGTTGTCTGTGAACAAGGCTAAGGATACGTTGACAGTCTCCTATGTAAATGAGAAGCTGGCCAAGAAGGCGGTGTACAGCATCCACACACTTGATATTGACGAAGAGGCTATGAATTTGCCAGAAATTACCTATGCGGCTCTAGTTGTGGCGAAGACAGCTGATATTCTGAGTGTGGCAAAGGAGGTTGCTGCGTTTGCTGACGCAATGACGTTGAACCTGGACGAGGATGGCTTTCATCTGTCGGCAAGCGGGGATAGCGGAACAGTCAAGCAGACCCTTGTGAATACTGAAGATCGTACAATGGAACTTGTTGATGATACTGTGATGGCGACCTATGGAACGAAGTATCTTATGACCATTCTGAAGGGTGGCGGGCCTATGAGTGCGATGACGAAGCTGGAGTTTGATCCTATGCAGCCGTTGCGTGCTTCCTTCGCATTTGGGACTGGTTCACGGTTCGTATCGTATCTTGCGCCCAAGATTGTGGAGTAGCATGTTCGGTCTTTAAAAATATTTTTATATACTAATGGGTCAGTACAGTTTCTTTTTGACAACACGAGGTGGCGCTGAAGATTGTGTTGTTGATTGGGATGCAATAGATAAAAGTGTATTGTTTTATAGTTTTGTTTTAAAAGAATGCTATGAAAATAAAGATAACTGTAAAACTCTTAAACAAATTGCTGAACGGTTTCATGAAACTAAATTTATAGGATACATAGGTCAGCCTATGATATCTGCACTTATTGAATTGAATAGACATTTAGTGCCGTTCGGTTCTTTACCAAGGATTTACTATGACTATGAAGGGGCCGATGAAGTATGGTGTGTAGAGTTTACTCCTGGGGCGGATTTTATTCATCTATTACTCTTTAATTATGGACATTTGCTTCCTGCTGGTGACGAATATGGTTACGGAACTGCAAGACGGCGGATTTTTTTAACAATACCTGAACTAGCAAATTGGAAGCGGATACGGCTTCAATAAAAAATGATAGAGCTTAGCGTTTCTAGGAATATTGTAAACAAATGTGGAAGACATCCGATGGCATCGGTGGTATCGAAGTACTCGAAGTGTTTGGGAACGACCTCACGGTAGTCAATGCTGCGCGTGTATCGTTCGCCAAGGAGGCGCTCGAATTTACCGACAGAGATGCAGGTCTAATCCGCTATCTAGCGAAGCATCATCATATTTCACCCTTCTTTCATCCGCAGGTTAGGCTTCGGATCAAGATGCCAATCTTTGTGGCTCGTGAGTGGTTTCGTCATACTGTAGGATTATCGCGCAATGAAGTATCAAGACGGTATGTTGATACTGAACCTGAACTATGGTGGCCGGATTCCGAAGGTCTACGAGAGCGTGACCCGAAGCTGAAGCAGGGGTCAAAGCCCAATCCTGTAGAAGACGCCGATCTGATTGCAGCAGAACTCCATGCGTTTGGTGATGTAAGTATGAATTTGTATAAGTCTATCATGGCGCGTGGTGTTGCGCCAGAGATTGCTCGTTGTGTTCTTCCTCAAGGGATGTATACAGAGTTTATTGAAACTGGCAGTCTAGCTGCCTATGCTCGCATTTGGGCACTACGCACTGATCCTGGTGCACAGGCTGAAATCAAGGCTTATGCTACAGCATTGGAGACGTTGTTGCTTCCGCACTTTCCCGTCTCTTGGGGCGCGTTGACGAAGAAGGAGTAAAAACCAAGGACCTAGTAAAGGATGAGTTCTTCAGTTAGCACACAAATTGCTATTGCTGAACTTAATAATTTAAATCATGGATTTTGCGGCGGATGTTGCGGTGGCGGCGCAACAGCTACCGGTGTGCCTTTTCCATGTCTGCAGTACAGCACAATCATTGCTAAAGTTGGCGTTTTTCAACGCATTATTGAAGGCAGTAATTGGAACTTACATAATACATATGCATCTAACTACAACGGATATGGTATGCCATCGGTTTATAGTACGTTAGCAGCTGGAACAGGCGTGTTCAGCACAATTGTAATTACAAATACGTTTGCGTGCGACTATGCAACTATACCTTCATTGACAGATGAGAATG
>Ga0209499_1000780_pt1 | contig 23211 bp, 22 predicted proteins | sample C_130208_EF_Meta_FD_187306 | JGI IMG/M metagenome (GOLD analysis project Ga0209499, IMG submission 187306) | Freshwater microbial communities from Lake Croche, Canada to study carbon cycling - C_130208_EF_MetaG (SPAdes) (version 2) | ecosystem: Environmental > Aquatic > Freshwater > Lake... | reverse complement strand
CAAAGAAGCTGTTGGCGTTAAAGACGGATACTTTAATATCGACTGGTCGGCAAATGCCAAGTTGATTTGGAGTAATGATCTAAAACTAGATAACACCATTCTTTTTCGAAAAGTAGTTTCGGAGCCTAAAGTATTTCCAAATAGTGCATCAAATGTTGATTTACCTCTGATTTTGACTAGTCCCGATTTCACAAATGGCGGAAAATTACTAGTAGATAACACATGCGACGGAAAAGGAATTTCACCAGGTTTTTCTTGGACAGGTGGATCAAGCAAGATTATGTCGTACGTAATAATTATGGACACAGTTCCAGGACCGCTTAGACCAGGTGAAGTAGATATTGGTAATCACTTTTATCTAACGGTATATAACATTCCAGTATCGATTAAATCATTACCGGCAGGTGCTACGAATATTGGAACTCTAGGACAGAATTTCCAAGGTAAAAAACTTGGCTATACGCCACCTTGTTCTCAAGGGCCAGGTTCAAAGAGTTACACCATAAATTTATATGGTTTATCTGAAAACTTAACGCTGAAAAATACTGAAGCAACAGAGAAGAATTTGCTAGCGGCTATGAATGGAAAAATTATTTCGTCAAGCTCTATAACAGTTCAGTATGAACGATCTTGAGTGTTATCCCTCATTCAATAACGCTTTAATTATCTTCGTTTTCTTGTGATCTAGTAATCACTCTGGAAAGGGTTAACCCTCAGCTTTTTAACTTTATTGATTTTTTCGAGTGCCAAGATTCTCTTGTAAATAAGTATTTATTTACGGAGAGAACGAGGCAACAAAATGAACTCAAAAAAATTATCGAAAGTTAAGAAGTTTGCCCGCACCAGACATGGGTTTATGATTACGGCATGAACCAGATTGCGGTAGAACTATTAACTGCTGAAGAGTGGGCTCGCGCTAAAGAATCACGGCTAGCTTCTTTGAGAGATAGCGCTCATGCTTTTGGTGGAAATTTAGAAACCGAAAGTGCACAAAGTGAAACTGTGTGGCGAGCTAAATTTGAGAAACTAAATTATCTAGTTGCATCTGTCGATGGCGTTGATTGCGCGATCATGACGGTTGAAAATCTGGTTGGTGATTTCGGGGCGACTGCGTGGGTAGGCGGCTGTTGGACTGATCCAAAGTTTCGCGGCCGAGGCGCATTACGGGCAATGTTCGAATTTGTTGACCTTCATGCAGAAGAAAAGAGCTGGCAACGCCATGGTTTAGGCGTTTGGGAAGATAACTATCCAGCTATCGCAGCATATGAAAAGTTGGGCTTTGAAGCGATGGGGGACCCGCAACTAAGTTCACGAGTGGCAAATAAATTTTATATTCGCATGATTCGCGATGCGGTTATTTTGTAAGTTTCTTGGCCTCACGTACTGCAACAGAATTTAGGTCCGGATGCTCAGCTAAAAACCTAATGACTTCGCGGTTATCAATTCGGGACAAATCTCGTAACGCCCAACCAATTGCTTTGGCGATAAAAAACTCTTTCTTTGAAACATGCGGCGCACAGAGCTCGAAGAGCAGATCAACATCTGTCTCGTATTTACGTCCGCGTTGATGCTGTATTGATGCGCGTATCAGCCAAATATCAGTGCTCTTATTCCATTTGCGCATGAGTGAAATGGCAGGATACTTCATGGTTAATGGTGAAACTACGGCACTTCCTAAACCATCAACTGTGTCCCACCAAGATTTAGTTTTAATCAGATATTCGCAATGATCAGCCAGGAACTTCTTATCTAGTTGCATGTTGTATTTGGCTAATAAGTCATTTGCCGCGTATTGATACTCCCGTTCATCTAACTTCCAGAGCGTTCGCACAGTTTCAGCGATTTCAGTTGAAGTTGGCACCGGCAACTTAGACAGGATTGATTTAACTAGCATTCGTCGCTCTGGGGTCATTACGCCGAAGAATGGGGCAATATCTTTCATATATGCCTGCGCCCCAATAGCTCGCTTGTGATTGCCCAGAACTGGAAGTTCTCGCTTTAATTGCTTGATTACTTCAGTTTTGAAAGAACTCATTACTTAGTCAAGCGATTGGCTAACCAATAAGCGAAGAATCGCGCTTTTTCGATAAATCATGTTCGCAACCATTTGAGCGATCTTTGGCTGCACATGTTTCGCAGAGTAAAACCAGCTTGTGGCAAGCGATATTTGAGCAGTTAACGAAGATTTTGGTAGGTGCAGAACAAGATTCGCATTCACCAATAGTTTTAGCTTTTGAAGAAAAGTCCATTGCCATGCGGTCATCAAATACATAGAGCGACCCGTCCCAAAGTCCATCATCGCCAAATTTGTTTCCGTAACGAACAATTCCGCCCTTAATTTGATAAACCTCTTCGAAGCCACGAGTCTTCATGACTGCGGATAAAACTTCGCACCGAATTCCGCCAGTGCAGTAAGTAACGATCGGCTTATCTTTCAGGTGGTCGTATTTACCACTTTCAATTTCGGCAACGAAGTCGCGTGAGGTCTCGACATCAGGCACGATTGCGTTTCTAAATTTACCAATCTTTGCTTCGAAAGCATTGCGCCCATCAAAGAAAACTACGTCATCGCCACGTTCGGCAACTAACTCATTAACTTGTTCAGGGCGTAAATGAATTCCGCCACCAACTACGCCATTTTCATCAACTTTAATTTCATCTGGGTGGCCAAAAGCGACCAGCTCTTTACGAACTTTAACCGATAATTTAGGAAACTCGGTGCCATCGCCGGCTGACCATTTGAAATCAACTTTGCGAAATCCGTCGTACTTTTTAGTTTTCTTAACATAAGTGCGAAGCGCTTCAATTTCGCCACCCAAAGTGCCATTAATTCCATGTTTAGAAATAATGATGCGTCCAGTTAAGCCTAGGGATTCACAAAGGGTGCGCTGCCATAACTTAACTGCGGCAGGGTCAGATATCGGCGTGAAGCCGTAATACAAAATGACCTTGTGTAAATCCATAGCGCGATTGTATCTCGCCTACTTTGACCTTAAGAAATCAGCAGATCTAGCGTCCATGGCTGACCATCGGCGGGCGGAAGCAGCTCGCATTCAAATAACTGTGCCGTTATGCGCTGCACATCTGCCGGGGTTGCGGGGTCACGGTCCTGCAAAAGCAAGTGCCTAGTTAACTCACCCCGATATTTCTTAGACATATGAGTAATCACGGTTCGTTTGCCCGCTACAACTTGAAAAACTCGTACCTCAATCGTGCTTGCTGGATTTATCGGCCAAACACCTTTATATGTTGAAGAACGACAGTCGATAATTAATTCATCTGAATACTTTGCTGCGACTTGGGCAATTGCATCACGCCATAACTTGTTATCAATTTTCTCTTTATAGCTAAAGATCCGATCTAGCGGTTTAACTAAGCCAAAGAGCGCTGAAACAATTAATATTTTTGAGTTGGCTCGCGTTTGTTCGGCACTCGAAAGTGATTCCCAGCCCAGTCCTTGATAAAGAACTCCGTTATATATTTCAATAGCTGGCAAGGTTTGCGATGAGTCATAACCGGACGTGATTTGGTTTCTGGCTTCAGATAACTCAGATGCGAAAACTAGTGAACTTAATTCCAATTTCTCAGGGTTAGTGGCTGTTCTTTTCTTCTCACTAGGAGGCAAGAGGATTAGCATTAGGCGATGCTATTAGAGAGGCAAAGATAATGATGGCTGAAGGCGACAAAGTTCGAGCTGAGATTTTCGAGACGGGCAACCACAAGATCAAATCCGCTCGAATTGTTATTGATGCACCAGCTGCAAAAATCTTTGATCTGTTGGCAAATCCAGCTCGTCATAAAGAAATTGACGGCTCAGGCACTATTCAAAATAGCATCAGTGGACCTGAACGCTTATTTCTGGGTGCAAAATTCGGCATGGCAATGCATCTGGGCATTGATTACAAAATCAGGAATACCGTTGTTGAATTCGAAGAGAATAAACTTATTGCTTGGTGCCATCTGGGTCGCTGGCGTTGGCGCTATGAAATTCGCGAAATCAGCCCAAATCAATGCGAAGTAACCGAAACTTTTGATGGCCGCAAATCAATTTCACAAGCCTGGTTAAAGTTTCGTAATGCGTACCCCTGGACTCAAATGGTTGTTGCTAAGACTTTGGTGCGCTTAAAAGAGGTTATGGAAGCTCGCTAAAGACTGTGGGAAGATAGCGTCATGAATACGGGAAATGAGGCTTTAGGCGCTGTCATGGCCTCGGAGATTTCTGAGACCCCGAAGGTATTCCGTCGCATTTTAAGCAACCTCGATGCGCTAGCACCAATTAAAGATATTTTGACTGCGAATCAGATTTCTTCAATTTTGATTCTTGCCCGCGGCACTTCAGATAACGCCGCACATTTCTTAAAGTATTTAATTGAAACCAAACTTGGTCTGCCTTGTGGTCTTACCTCACCATCTTCGGTAACTATTTATGATGCGAAACTTCATTATCAAGGCGTTCTAGTAGTTGCGCTAAGCCAAAGTGGGCAGTCACCAGACTTGGTTGCTTTTGCAAATTCAGCAAAGCGCGCAGGAGCTAAATTAATTTCATTAACTAATGATGCTAATTCACCGCTAGCAAAAGCAGCAAATCATCATTTAGATCTGCAGGCCGGCGCCGAATTAGCCGTTGCCGCCACTAAGAGTTATTCAGCTCAACTGCTTACCTCATATTTACTGGTCGCAACTTGGGCAAACTTAAAAATTGATGGCGACTTATTAATCGCACAAGCAGAAAAACTAACCGGCAACACTTCATTAGTCTCTGAGGCAGTAGCAGCATGTAGTCGCGAAAATGAAAGCGTGGTTCTTGGCCGTGGCTTTGCATATCCAAATGCCCGCGAAGCAGCACTTAAGATTCAAGAGACTTGCAAAGTTTCAGTACAAGGTCTTTCAACTGCTGATTATTTACATGGTCCAATCTCTGCCCTTACTCCGCAAACTCAAGTATTTATCTTGGCCCCAGCGCATTTGCCACTTAACTCAATTTCTGAAGCAACTACCCGCATTCGCGCCATTACCGGGCGTATCTTCTGGGTGGGCAACGGTGGTTCACCCGAAGCCGGTGACATAGTCATTGCTGGCTCTGATTGCCGTGATGAAATGGAATCAACCATTGTTGATGCAATTTCGCTACAGCGCTTCTCGCTTGAATTTGCTAAGAAATCTGGCTTTGATCCAGATGCCCCAGTAGGTCTTTCTAAAGTAACGCTTACTCACTGACCTATTTGATTTTTCCAAGATGAACCGCGACTACTTAGTTATCGTTCCAACGTATAACGAGATAACCAGCGTTGGTCATTTATTGCCGCAGTTACTTGAACTCAACCTAGATATTTTGGTAGTAGATGATGGCTCACCTGATGGCACCGCAGATGCTTGTCGTGCATTCGGTCTAGAAAGTGGCCATATCGTGGTAGTCGAGCGGAAGAAAAAATTAGGTTTAGGTAGCGCTTATAAAGCTGGTTTCAAATACGGCGAAGATCGCGGCTATAAGTTTTTAATTGAGATGGATGCTGATGGTTCACACCAAGTCAGTGATCTTCTAACTTTAATGAACGCCATGAACGATTCAGAGGTAGATTTAATTATCGGATCACGCTGGATTTCTGGTGGTGCAGTTCAAAACTGGGCCAGGCGACGGGAATGGCTTTCTAGGTCTGCCAATGTTTATGCCCGGTTATTACTTGGCGGCAAAGTAAAAGATATGACCGCTGGCTTTCGAATTTATCGCACGGCTAAGTTGATGCAAATTGATTTAGCCTCAGTAAAAAGTGAGGGCTACTGCTTTCAAATCGAGATGACTAAGCGCATGGCCCAAATTGACGGCACTATCTTGGAGGTGCCAATTACTTTTATTGAACGTAAATATGGCATTAGCAAAATGTCGAAAAAGATCGTCTTTGAGGCTATTTATCGCGTAACCGCTTGGGGTTTAAGCGCGAAATTCCGAAGAAAGCGCCCTTCATAGCCACATGCGATTGGCCGTGATAAGTTCAGCGCACTTGATCTAAGCGGCTTAGTCATTCGTGGTTATGGCCGTCATTGAACAAGTGGCGTTGCGTTTAGCGAAATCCGGTTTGATTCCGGTGCTGTCCCGCAACTGTAAAGGTCGCAAGATCTAAGCCAGGTCGCCTGGCGTGACGCCGAAAGTGTTATCCAACCTCGGAGGAAGGTTGGGCCTTTACGCGGAACTTCTCGTTTAATTGCCCCCTTTCTCCCTCAAAAATCTTGAGGGAGTATTTTTATGTTTAAAAGGTTTACTCGACCGACTGCACTTTTGGTCACGGCGTTATTACTTGCGCCGATCTCGCCCGTTAACGCGGCTAGCACGTCTACAAAATATCCACTAATAATTTCATCTGGTGGCTACTCAACCACAATTCCTAAAAAACCAACTCGCATTATTTCGTTATCGCCAAGTGCTACCGAATCTCTATTTGAAATAGATGCTGGCAAACAAGTACTAGCCGTTGATTCACTTTCGAATTTTCCCAAGTCAGCGCCAATTACCGAGCTAAGTGCGTTTGAGCCAAATGTTGAAGCGATTGCAGCGCTGAAACCAGATCTGGTGGTCTTATCTGTCGATGCTATGAAATCTATGGTGGTCAAAGAAGCACTTGAAAAGTTAAAGATCCCGGTCTTGATGGAGAAAGCACCAGAGAACTTAGCTCAGGCATATAAAGAAATTGAAGTACTTGGCGCAGTAACTGATCGATCAGCTGAAGCCAAAAAAGTCACCTTCAAGATGGCTGCGCTAATCAAATCAATTGTTAACCGAACCAAGAGAACCGTAAAGATAACCTTCTTCCATGAGCTAGATAACACGCTTTATTCAGTTACTTCAGATACTTTTATTGGCAGGGTTTATAAAGACTTTGGCCTGATTAATATCGCAGATAAGGCTGCTGGGGCTGATTCTTATGGTTATCCGCAATTATCAGCTGAATATCTATTGAAAACTAACCCCGATGTTATTTTCTTAGCCGATGCTGAGTATGGAGAAAGTACCGCAACCGTTAAAGCGCGACCAGGATATTCTTCTATAACCGCAGTTTCTAGGAAGAATGTATTTGCGCTACCAAACGATATTCCTTCTAGATGGGGGCCACGCCTGGTTGATTTCTATCGCTATGTTGCTGCCTCATTGTTAAAGGTGAAGAAGTAAGTAGATGAAGAAAAATCAGATCGATCGTGTGTGGCGTTGGCATATTACTGCCAGCGCTGCCGCGGCGTTACTGATTGCTTGTTTACTTGCCGTGGGCTTTGGTCCAGTCAATTTAAATTTCGGATCAATCATTAGAACTTTATTAGGGCTACCTAACGGCCTTGAAAATGAAGACCGCACCTTGCTGCTTCAATTGAGATTACCGCGAGTTGTTTTGGGAGCGCTAGTTGGCGCGGCCCTTGCGACTAGCGGCGCGGTTTATCAAAGTGTTTTTAGAAACCCACTTGCTGATCCGTATTTACTTGGTGCCGCATCTGGGGCTGGGTTAGGTGCAACGATTGCTATTACAAACGGTGGCGGAAATCTTCATGCCTTGCTACCAATTTTTGCTTTCCTGGGGGGAGTGCTTGCAGTTGCGGCAACTTTCTTAGTTGCCGGTAGGTTGTTTGCAGACCCCAGCACTTTGTTATTGGCTGGAATTGCAGTTGGCTCATTTGCAACTGCGTTTCAAACTTATTTGCAACAACGAAATAGCGCCGCCCTGCGCCCGGTTTATTCCTGGATTCTGGGCGAGCTAACAGTTGCCAATTGGGATGTAGTTAAGTGGGCTGGCTTTTATATTCTCATCGCTTTAATCGTATTAATCCGCATTTCCAAAGTCCTTGATGCGTTGATGCTAAGTGATGAAGAGGCTTATTCCTTAGGGGTTTCACCTCAGAAAATCCGCTTGATTGCCGTAGCTGCAGCTACTCTAGCTACTGCCACAGCAGTATCTGCCAGTGGTCTCATTGGCTTCGTGGGAATCGTGGTTCCGCACTTAGTTAGAGGACTAACTAAGCGGGCCACAAACCGCTCGCTACTTTCAATTGCATTTGTGGGTGCTGCATTTCTAGTAATTGCCGACCTTGGCGCCCGTACTTTGCTCTCACCAGCAGAGCTACCTATCGGAGTCATTACCGCTTTTGTCGGTGCACCATTTTTCTTATTCGTCCTACGAGCTCGCAATCGAGGTAGCCAATGATAAATATTGAAAATCTCTCAGTGCGTTTTGATAATACTGAAGTTCTTCAATCGATTAGTTTAGATATTCCGGAAGGAACCTGGAGCTGCTTAGTTGGGCCTAATGGCGCTGGTAAAACAACCCTGCTGCGCACAATGCTGGGCATGCAACCTTATTCAGGTTCAATTAAATATAACGGCCGCGAAATTGCTAAGAACAAATCACTCAACATTGCTTTTGTTCCGCAACGCCCCTCAATTCCAGCAGCCATGAGTGTCGCCGAATATGTGATGTTAGGTCGCGCAAAGTTAGATGGCTGGGGGAAAGAATCAGCGCATAGTCGCAATATTGTGCACGAAATGCTTGAGGCCACTCAACTATTAGGAATGCAAAACCAGTTAGTAAATACGCTTTCCGGTGGTGAAATGCAGCGGGTATTAATCGCTCGAGCACTTGTTCAGGAACCTGAAGTGATGTTGCTTGATGAACCAACGAGTGCTCTTGATCTTCATCATCAGATTTCAGTACTCAACAAAGTTGAGGAAATAAAGGCCACCGGCGTCACTATTATTTCGACCATGCACGACATCACATTGGGCGCTATGTATGCAGAGCGAATCATCATCATGCAAAGCGGGCGAGTGCTCCTTGACGGTGAATCACAATCAGTGATTCACTCACCTGAACTACGAAGCGCCTTTGACGACCGTATTAGCGTGCACATGCTTGAGAACGGGCGCCCCGTAATCATTGCTGCCAAGCGTGACCTTACAATTTAGGTATGGATAACGAGCTTTTTCTAACTCAACCAGTTATCGAAACTGAGCGTCTGGAATTGCATCACATAAGTGGCGCAAATCTGATCACGCTTTTTGAACAACGTGATGATTCACCAATTCTAAAGAGCGCCAATTTCACTAATCCTCACCGAGTTTTAGTTGATTTTCAAGGCCCACTTCATTGGCGAGTGCCGCAAGTTAAAGCTGATCCCAGCTGCAATAAATGGTTTGTGCGCCAGATCGTGTTGAAGCAAAGTCGCGAAATTATTGGTAGTACCAGTTTTCACGGAGTACCAGACGAGAATGGCATGATCGAGATTGGTTTAGGAATTGAGCCAGAATTTCATAATCAGGGTTTTGCCAAAGAAGCTTTGATGGCGATGTGGACTTGGGCGATGGACCAACCAGGCGTTAAATCATTTAGATATACCGTCAGCCCAGATAACGCACCTTCAATAAAAGTAATTGAATATTTTGGTTTTCCATTTACTGGAGTTCAGATAGATGAAGAAGATGGCCCCGAGAATGTTTATGAAATTTCAGTTGTGGAATTCAGAAAGAAGTTTCCAACACCTTAAATCTAAAATGGATCAGTCGTGGTGTTGACCAGATTTATGTTTAAAGCGGCCCATAAATTCATCCTTTAGATCAAAGAAGTGACCGGTCTTAAGAGCTACTCGCATTTGATCAACTAAGCGCACCACAAAACGTTCATTGTGAATTGTGGCAAGCGTTGCTGCAATCATCTCTTTGCCGTGGAATAAGTGGTTTAAATATGCGCGAGTGTAGTTCTGGCAGGTGTAGCAATCGCATTCGCTATCAATTGGGTTGAAATCTCGCTTATATGTGGCATTAGTTAAGTTGTAGCGACCAGTCATTGTGTAGACGGCACTAGAACGAGCGATCCGTGATGCGAGCACGCAATCGAAGGTATCGATGCCACTTTCAACGCCCACAAATAGATCTTCCGGGGCGCCAATACCCAGCAAATGCTTAGGTTTTTCTTCAGGTAGTTCGCTATTTACCCATTGCACAATGGTGCCGAGGGAATCTTTATCGAGAGCTCCACCGATACCGAAACCATCAAATGAGATACCGGATGATTCAAGTGAACCTAAATCTTTGGCAGCTTTGCGGCGAAGATCTTCGTATTGCGCACCTTGAATAACGCCAAAGAGAGCTTGGTAAGGCTTATCGGCTCGCTCAATTGTTAAACGTTTATGTTCATCTAAACAACGAATTGCCCAGGCATAAGTTCGATCCATTGCGCGCTCTTGATAGCCACGAGTGTTATGAAGCGTGGTGCATTCATCGAAGGCGAACATTACATCGGCGCCAATTTGATGTTGAATCTGCATTGATACTTCTGGCGTAAAGCGATGCATCGAACCATTTAAATGCGATTTGAAAGTAACACCTTCGTCATCTACATGAGCTAGACGTTGCTTGTTATCAGCAATCACATCATCGGCACGAAAAGTTTTGGAATCCATCGCCAGAACTTTTTTAAAGCCCACCCCAAGTGATAAAACTTGGAAACCACCGCTGTCGGTAAAAGTTGGGCCATTCCAATTCATAAACTTTGATAAGCCGCCAGCTGCATCAAGAATTTCTGGGCCGGGCTGTAAGTACAAGTGATAAGCATTTGAAAGAAGCGCTTGTGCACCTAGTTCGCGCATTGCTTCAGGTAAAACTGATTTAACTGTCGCTTTGGTACCTACCGGAATAAAAGCAGGTGTTTCTACTACGCCATTTGGAGTCGTTAGCGTGCCAGTTCGGGCAAATAAATTTTCCGCCGACTTGTTGATTTCAAATTTGAAACCAGGGCTCGCATTAATGGACATGACAGGTATTGTCGCAGAGTTATAGGCTCGCTCAATGCGCTATTTCACCGAGTATTTCGATTTACTATCGCCGAAAGCGCGCCGCCTAGTAATAGGTGTTGGGTTTAATGCCATTGGCGGGGGAATGACGATGTCATTGCTCTTGGTCTATCTGCACGACATGCGGGGATTCACCACAACTTTTGGCGGGTTACTGCTGGCCTGGAGTGCAGCCATGTCATTAATCATTGGTGGCCCAAGTGGTGCGCTAATTGATCGAATTGGCCCTAAGAAAGTTATTTTGACCGGCTTGTTCTTGAAAATTTGCGCAACTGCCTCATGGGCATTTGTTGATAACAAAACAACTGCCATCATCGTGGCAACTCTAAGCGCCCTCGGCGACAGCACTACTTGGCCAGGACAAACTGTGATGCTAACTCGCATGACCAAGCCGGAAGATCGACAGAAGATTTTCGGACTTAATTTTATGTTACTTAATTTAGGGCTTGGTCTAGGTGGCTTGATTTCATCGCTAATAGTTTCAAATAGTTCGCTGCGCTCTTATCAAATTCTTTATCTAGTTGATACCTGCACTTTCATTGTTTTCTTTCTTGCAATTTTTTCCTTGCATGGCCCCGAAGTTAGCAAATACGTAGCAAAAGAAAATGAACCACAAACAGGTTCTTATGCTGAGCTGCTTAAAATTCCTAGCTTGATGCGGTTATCTCTCGGTGGTTTAATTTTGATGATCTTTGGTTATGGCGCCACGATGTCGGGTATTCCATTATTTGCTACGCAAGTTTTAGATCTCTCGCCAAAATGGTTAGGCGTGATTTTTGCGGCCAACACAATCACTATTTTTGTTCTGCAACCACTTGTTTTGAAATTCCTGGCCCGCATTTCAAAGCAGCGAGCTTTAGTTTCAGTTTCTTTTATTTGGGCACTTTCCTGGATATTCGTGGGCGTTGCACCGCTAGCTCCACTTTTTGTTGCGGGCATTTTGCTTTCAATCAGCCAAATAGTTTTCGCATTTGGGGAAATGGTTTGGTCACCAACTTCGCCAGCCCTGGCAAATGAACTTTCACCGGAACATTTGCGAGGTCGTACAAATGCGTTAATGGGTATGCAATGGGGAGTTTCTGGAGTTATCGGGCCAGCTGTTGCCGGTGTCATGATTGATGCGAACTTGGGCGTTCTCTGGGTAGTACTGATGACCTTTGGGGCCCTGATCCCGATCCAACTATTCCGAGGCGTCAGATCTGCAGGTTCGGCTACCCATAGATAGCCCCTGATTAGCGCCCAATAGATATGAATCGTTATCTAACTGAAGCCCAAAAAACGGGTAATTCGGACATATGGGGTTTCCATTCACCGAGAGTTTTAGTACCGTTCACACCTTGCCGAAACATTGCGTGGCGTGAGCTACCGTGTGGTAACTCGTACTTGCCTCTTGGTTGCAAGAACGTGATCGTATTAAATGAAGTTAGTGGAGAGGTTTCAATCAATTGGCTGACAACGCCGTTCTCGAAGTTGAAGATAGCGCTCAAGAGTTCGCGCAACGTACACCCAAGCAAATTGCTTGGACTCGTTTTCGCCGTAACAAGGTTGGCGTATTTAGCGCATGGGTTGCGATCTTCTTCATTATGGCCGCAGTTCTCGCACCAATCATTGTTCGCTTACTTGGCTTAAGCAATGTAAATACCTATCCAGAAACTTTAAATGATTATGCAATGCCAGTCGGAAAATTTGGCGGCATGTCACTCGATCACCCACTTGGCGTCGAACCGGGTACCGGTCGCGACGTTCTTTCTCTGCTGCTTTACGGCTCTCGAATCTCTTACACCGTTGCGGTTATTACCAGCGTTACTTCAATTGGTCTGGGCATGGTAATTGGAATTTCAACTGGTTACTTCCGTGGTCGAGTAGATGCAATTGTTGGTCGCTTCTCTGACTTCCTGCTTTCTTTCCCAGGTACTTTTATGATCATCGCTCTTAGCTTGCCGTTAACTCAGCGTGTTGAAGCAATGGGAATCGCAAAAGATAATGCAGCGCGCATTGTTGTATTAGTTACATTCTTTGTATTTTTCGGCTGGCCAGGATTTGCTCGTTTGATCCGTTCGCAGGCAATGTCAATGCGCGAGCGCGATTTCGTTATGGCTGCTCAAGCAATGGGCGCATCAAGTTGGCGCATTATTACTAAAGAACTACTGCCAAACCTGTGGCCAACTGCCATTGTTTTTCTTTCACTTTCATTACCTGGCTTCTTATCTGCCGAAGCAGTTTTCTCATTCTTAGGCGTCGGCGTGCAGGCACCTGCTTCGACTTTTGGTCTAGTGCTATCCGATGCTGTCGGTTACTGGCGCGATGACCCGACTTATCTTCTAATCCCATCAATTATGTTGGTGACAATCGTGTTATCGCTAAACCTATTAGGTGATGCGATTCGCGATGCGTTAGATCCCAAGGGCAGTAGATAACCAGGCAGCCGCTAACTAAGAGCGGCAAAAACAACTAAATAAAAAGGTTTCCGTAGCAATACGGGGAAAACAGTTCAACAAAGCAGTTGAGATCTCGCGAGATCAATTGCGAACTGTTTAAAAACTGGTTCGCGGCCGCGGATCAGCAAACTCATCTACAAGGAGGACAAATGTCCAAAATGACTTCACGTCATTTGCGTCGTCGCCTTCTAGCAACAACAGCTGCAACTGCACTTCTTGCTGCTGGCGTTCTAGTAGGTACCGCAGGTACTGCAAATGCAGCCGCCAAGACTGGTGGAACTCTGTATTTCATTACCCATGCAGAACAATTCGAACAGCTAGATCCGGCCCGTATGTATACAGGTCGCGATATCGCTTTCTTCAACTCATTCCTACACCGCAACTTGGTTTCTTATAAGCCAGTTCCAGGTGCAGCTGGCTCATCTCTAGTCGGTGACTTGGCAACCAATACTGGTGTTCCAAGCAATGCCGCTAAGACATGGACATTCACACTTCGTCCAGGAATTACTTGGGAAGATGGCTCAGCAATTACTTGCGCAGATGTTAAGTATGGCGTTTCACGTCCATTCGCAACTGACGTAATTACTGATGGTCCTACTTACCTAGTTAATTCACTAGATATTCCACTAAATGCAGATGGAACTTCAAAGTACGCAGGTCCATACAAGAAGACTGGCCAAGAACTATACGACAAGGCAGTTATCTGTAAGGGCAGCACAATTACTTTCAAGCTAAATCGTTCATTTGCTGACTTCAACTACGCACTTACTTACCCAGCAGGTGCTCCAGTTAAGCAGTCAAAGGACACCGGTGATAAGTACACATTGGCACCAGTTTCATCTGGTCCATACAAGGTTGAGTCTTACAAGATCGGTGACGAACTAGTTATGGTTCGTAACACTGCTTGGAAGAAGTCTTCAGACCCTGTTCGTACTCCATATGCAGATAACATCGTTGTTCGCTTCGGCTTAGCTGAAGATGTTCGCGACTCAATCATGCTTGATGACTCAATTCCAAATACAGTAAACCTTGATGGATTGATGCCAGCAAACAACCGCTTATTCTTTGATGATCCAAAGAAGGCCAACCAGCGTATGAACGTTTACGATCCATATGTACGTTATGGAGCAATGAACGTTTCTGCTGGCCACATGGATTGCTTAGATATTCGTAAGGCTGTCTTCTTCGGTGTTAACACCCAAGCTCTGATCGACCTTTCAGGTGGATCTGTTTACTACGGTGACCCTGGCGATAGCCCTGTTAAGCCAGTTCTAGGTCTTGACTACAAGCCAACAACTGGAAATATTCACGATCCAGCTTGGAAGATTACTGGTAACCCAGATAAGGCTAAGGCACTCCTAGCATCTGCTAAGACTGCTTGCCCTGCGGCTTACGATCGTGCAACTAACCCAGATAAGGGAATCATCTGGGATATTTCAAACACAGCAACAAATAAGAAGGCATCAGTTCTGATCCAGACAGCAATGACTGCTGCTGGAATCAACATGAAGTTCAACTTCATTCCTTCTGGGCAGTACTACGCAACAGTTCAGGACAACGCTAAGCAGAATGACATTTCATCTGTTGGCTGGGGTGCTGACTGGGCAAATGCGTCAACCGTTATCCCCGAACTCTTTATTAAGGGTCACGGATTCGCGTTGTCACAGAACTGGAATGATCCTGTTTACCCAGCATTCGAGAAGAAGTCGAATGCTGCTCTAAACGAAACTAACCGTGCTAAGCAAGCCAAGATGTGGCAAGAGCTTGCACAGGTAGTTATGGATCAATACTGGATTATTCGTCCAGTGTTCTCCAAGGGCCAGTTCGACTGGGGCTCACAAGTTGGCGGCGTTTACTACTGGGAGCCACAGGGAACCTACGGTTTCGGACAGCTCTACGTTAAGTAAGCAATAGCTAACTAAACAACTGTGTGAAGTTGAGGGTGGCTCCGTAAGGGGTCACCCTCAACCACGCACTAGTTATCAGATGTTTTAGGCAAGATCACGTTAATAAATTTTAGGAAAACTAGGAGTTACCAAAATGCTGAAGTATTTAGTTAAACGCATAAGTGCCACGATTGTGGTGCTTACCTTAATCAGCATGTCGGTATTTTTAATTTTTGATGTTCTACCAATGGATCCAGCTCGTTTAACTTGCGGCAAGTCATGCTCACCTGCAATTGTTGAAGGTAATCGTCATCGCCTTGGTTTAGATGTACCGCTACAAGTTCAATATGGCCGGTGGGCTAAAGGACTTTTCGTGGGTCGCACATATGGTGAAGGGCAAGCAGAATTCACTTGTTCGGCGCCTGCATTTGGTTATTCATTTAACCGCCATGAATGTGTAACTGATCTATTAAAAACTGCATTTCCGATCACGCTTTCACTGGCAATCGGCTCCTTTATTTTATGGCTATTAGTAGGTGTTTCCCTCGGCATTGTCGCGGCGAGATTTAAGAATCGATGGCCCGATAGGTTAAGTAACGTCTTCGTTTTGGTGGGCACATCGCTACCTACCTTTATTTCCGGTATTTTGATTCTGCTCTTTGTGGCGCTGAAATTCGGTTTCATCAACGCCATCGACTTAGGTAAATGGCATAGTCCATTTACTGATCCAATTGGCTGGCTCAATACCTTTATCTTCCCTTGGATTACATTGGCACTTGCCTATGCAGCGACCTACACTCGATTTACTCGTTCAAATGTAATTGAAACTTCGAGTGAGGATTACATCCGTACGGCTCGCGCTAAAGGTTTGAGTGAAAAAGTCATTCTGCGCAAGCACACGCTACGTGCCGCTCTTGCGCCAATTGTGACAATTGCCGGTCTTGATTTCGCTGGCCTTCTTGGTGGCGCCATCATCACTGAAGGAATCTTCAATTTGCCCGGCCTTGGTCGCTTATCAATTCGTGCGGTATTAAATGATTATGATCTGCCAGTAATTGTTGCGACCACAATGTTGGCAGCAACCTTCGTGGTAGTTATGAACTTGGTGGTAGATATCTTGTATGCATATATCGACCCACGGGTGCGTGTCGCATGAGCGCCTTCCTGGAAGTTAAGAACCTCAATGTCAGTTTCCCAACTGAAGATGGTTTGGTGCAAGCATCAAATGACATTTCATTTAGCGTTGATCGTGGTGAGACTCTCGCCGTAGTGGGCGAATCAGGTTCGGGTAAATCAGTTACCTCCCTTGCTGTAATGGGTCTACATAATCGAAGCAGTACAAATATCAGTGGTTCAGCTTTCCTTAATTTAGAAAGTGGCCCGATAGATGTAATTTCAGCGCCGGAAGAGCAAGTGCGCCGCCTACGCGGCAAGTCCATGTCGATGATCTTCCAAGATCCAATGTCAGCTCTGCATCCGTATTACTCAATTGGCGATCAGTTATCTGAAGCTTGGCGTCTATATAACAATGGCGATAAGAAGGCTGGCTTTAAGCGCGCAACTGAGATGCTTGAGTTAGTTGGAATTCCAGATGCTTCAAAACGCGTCAAAGAGTTTCCACATCAATTCTCTGGTGGTATGCGCCAACGCGTAATGATCGCAATGGCGTTGATAAATAACCCAGCTCTATTAATTGCCGATGAACCAACAACGGCACTTGATGTGACTGTGCAGTCACAGATTCTGCAACTGCTTAAAGATATGCAGAAAGAATTTAATATGGCAGTTATTTTGATTACCCACGATTTAGGTGTGGTTGCCGAAGTAGCCGATCGCGTAAATGTTATGTATGCGGGCAAAATTGTTGAACAAGGAGTTGCCGATAGCATTTATTACAAGCCAGATCACCCATACACAATCGGGCTTTTAAATTCGATTCCGCGAGTTGATCAACTAGAAGGTAAGCGTCTGATTGCAATTCCTGGCCAGCCACCTTCGCTCATTAACTTGCCGCAAGGTTGTTCATTCCGCAGCCGTTGTACATTTGCCGATCAAGTAGTTGGCAATCTATGCGCAACAGTTGCTCCGACACTGGATGAAAAAGATAGTGCGCACTTCTCTCGCTGCCACTTGACTGAAAAGCAACTTGTTGCAGCTCGGGGAGGAAAGTAAAAATGACTCAACCAATTTTAAAAATCACTGGCCTAAAGAAGCATTTCCCAGTTAGCACTGGCGGCGTATTTAGCAAAGGCAAAGGCGTTGTTAAGGCAGTAGATGGCGTTGACCTCGAAATTTTCCCAGGCCAAACAATTGGTCTAGTAGGCGAATCAGGTTGCGGTAAGACCACTGTTGGTCGCACTGTGCTAAAACTTTACGAGCCAACTGCTGGCACCATCGAATTCAATGGCGAAGACATCACTAACTTAACGCCACGTGAGATGAAGTCACGTCGTTCTCAGATGCAGATGATTTTCCAAGATCCATTTTCCTCATTAAATCCACGTCAGACCGTTGGTACCTTGATCGGTAATACCTTTGATATTCAGAGCATCACGCCCGTTGGTGGCAAGACTGAAGAGATTCAGCGTTTAATGAAGCGCGTTGGTTTAAACCCAGAGCACATCAACCGCTACCCACATGAGTTCTCTGGTGGTCAGCGCCAACGTATTGGCGTTGCTCGCGCAATTGCCCTCAAGCCAAAGCTAATCGTGGCTGATGAGCCAGTATCAGCCCTCGATGTGTCGATTCAAGCTCAGGTTGTTAACCTGCTTGAGGATCTACAAGAAGAGTTCAACTTGTCTTACCTTTTTGTGGCTCACGATTTATCTGTGGTGCAACATATTTCAGATCGCGTAGTTGTTATGTATTTGGGCAAGGTTATGGAAGATGCCGATAAGAAGGATCTCTTCTTGAACCCTCGTCACCCATATACCCGAGCCCTTCTTTCAGCAGTTCCAGTGCCTGATCCAAAGATTGGTCGCGCACGCGAACGTATTATTTTGCAAGGTGATCTGCCAAGCCCAGTTAATCCCCCAGCAGGTTGTGTATTTAATACTCGTTGCTGGAAAGCGCAAGATAAGTGCCGCACCGAAGTACCAGAGCTAGTACAAATTAGCGCTGGACATAAATTAGCTTGCCACTTCCCAGAACCGGCAAGTGCTTGAGTTAATATTTAAGAGATTGTTTGTTAATTAGAAAAGCCCCGGATCAATTGGCCCGGGGCTTTTCTGTTAAGAATTTACTAATTAAGCAAGAGTTCCATCAACTGAGATTACATTTGCGCCCAAAGTAATCTTTAAGTTAAGTGGAGCACCTTTCTTGGCGCTGCATGCGATGCCGTACTTAAAAGATGCGCTAGATCCAGCTGCTACTGGATCAAGTGGCGCACCAGTGATTCCGCTATCGCCATCTAGTACTTCATTACAGAAAGCTTTTCCAGATTCCACGATCAAACTCAACACTGAAAGATCTAGGGCTTTAGTGCTGCCATTTTTTACATCGATATTAAATGAATTCGCTACTTGTCCTTTTATGAAGTTGGAGGCAAAAACAGTTGGCGTAAATGAGGATGGTACTGAGACTGTGATGCTCACGCCATCGCCTAGATCAAGTGGCGAATCAAAACCGATCGTTGCAGTTGGTGCTGCTTCTTCGACCAAAGTCTTAGTTTCAGATGCGGGCAGTGCCTTAGGTGTCTTATTGCCACAGGCAGTCAAAGAAAGTGATGCCACAACAAGTGCGACAGCCGACAGAGCAGCTAATGACTTCTTATTCATAATTTCTCCTTGCTTAGTTAATCTCTATGGCAAAAGGGTAACAGCGAGATTTACCAGATGCTCACTCTGGACTCGGGATCGAGCCACATGGCATCACCACTTCTAACCTCAAATGCCTCATAAAAGACATCGAGGTTGCTAATGATTTGGTTGCATCTGAATTCCTCGGGCGAATGTGGGTCAACAGTGATGCGGACTCGACGAGTTTCAGGGCGCATTTTTTCGCGCCAACCCATGGCATGAGCGATGAAGAAGCGTTGATCACCAGTTAAGTCATCAATTATTGGTGCTTCGGCGCCCTGTAGAGACAATTTATAAGCCTGATAAGCGATTGCAAGACCGCCTAAGTCGCCAATGTTTTCTCCGACCGTTAGAGCGCCATTTACGGTCATTTCGGGGGTATCTGACGGATGTAGCGCATCAAATTGATCAATTAGTTGTTTGGTCCGCTTCTCGAATTCGGCGCGATCTGAATCTAGCCACCAGTCATTTAAATTTCCGTCACCGTCGTATTTAGATCCTTGATCATCAAAGCCGTGACCAAGTTCGTGGCCAATCGTTGCTCCGATGCCGGCATAGTTTACGGCAGCATCAGCATTGAGATCGAAGTATGGCCATTGTAAAAATCCGGCCGGGAATACGACTTCGTTACTGCGCGGGCTGTAGTACGCATTCACGGTTTGCGGCGGCATGTGCCATTCAGTGCGATCTACCGGAACTCCAATTTTGGCGAGCTCGAAGTCGCGTTCAAATTTTGCGACTCGCAAGATATTGCCCATTAGATCATCGGGGCTGATTTCGAGTGCGCTGTAGTCGCGCCATTTATCGGGGTAGCCGACTTTGGCAGTGAACTTATTTAGTTTCTCAATCGCTTTTACTTTAGTTTCCGCGGACATCCAATCCAGGTTTGTAATGCTAATTCGGTAAGCCTGCGTTAAATAATTAATAATTTCCGCCATGGCCGCTTTGGCAGCAGGTGGGAAATGGCGAGCTACGTACTCTTTGCCGATTTCTTCACCTAAGGCACCTTCGGTGACAGCCACTCCGCGCTTCCAACGTTCGCGCAGTTGCGGAGTGCCAGACAAAGTCGTGCCATAGAACTTAAAGTTCTGATTAACAATAGCTTGAGTTAAATATGGCGCAGCACCTGAGATAACTTCCCACTTAAGCCAGAGCTTCCAATCTTCCAGGGGTTCGGATTGAAGTAAGCCAGCGAGGCCCGTAAAGAAACTTGGCTCCATGACAATTACAGATTCAAAAGCTTTATCTGGAACTTCGCCAGCCGTTAAATATAAGGCCCAATCAAAGCCTGGCATAAGGGTTTCCAGCCCTGCTCTAGAAAATTTGTTATAGGTCAAAGTTGCATCACGATCTTTAACCGAATCCCAGTGGTGCACAGCAATTTTAGTTTCTAGATCGAGAATTCGTTGGCCATCGGCATCGATGCCAATTAACTTAAACATCGCAGTTACGTGTTCGGCGAAAGCACTTCGGATTTCGGCATGTTCGGCTTCGCGGTAATACTCTTCATCGGGTAAAGAAATCGCACCTTGCACCATATGCATGATGTTCGTTGTCGAATCTTTCGCATCAGCAACAACACCGGACCCAAAAATTCCACCGAGGCCGGCTGCCTCAAGTTTGGCCATCACTTCGGTGAACTCGGCCAAATTTGTGATGCCATCTACCTGAGCCAAGTAGCCCGCGATTGGCGAAATACCAAGGGCTTCAATTGCATCGGCTGCCATGAAAGATTTATAGAGCGCACCGATCTTGCCGTTGTCAGCTTCGATAATTGCGAGAACTTGTTTTTCAGATAGATCTCGCAGCTCATGAAAAACACCATGGACAGCCTTGTCGGCAGGAAGTTCGAAGTCGAGCAACCAAGTGCCATTTACATGGCGATAAAGGTCATCTTGAATTCGAACCGAGCGGTTAAAGTGCTCGAAGGCGATGCCAGAATTTGTTGTTGCCATGGGTAAATAGCACTCCTAACAAGTAGCCAATATAAGTAGTTGAAGGTTCAACTTTAATCTACACTTAACCTTATGGCACTAGAAAAAAGCGTTCAAGGTGAAAAGCTCAGCGGCGCGAGCAATAAAGGTGAGCCCAAATGGCTATCACCAACTGAGATGGCGGCTTGGCGAAGATACATCGTTGCTAGTCGCAGACTTTTAGAAGCACTCGATACTGATTTAGATCAGCACGATTTAACGATGGCCGACTATGAAATTTTGGCCCAATTAAGTGATGCCCCAGAACGCCGAATGCGGATGGCCGAATTGGCTGAAATTGCCATGCTTTCGCGCTCACGTCTTTCCCATCGAATGAAGGTTATGGAAGAAGCCGGTTGGGTTCGGCGCGAAGCTTGCCCAGATGACAAACGTGGTTTCTTCGCAGTCATGACACCTAAAGGCTGGAAAGCAATTGTTGCTGCAGCCCCTGATCATGTGGCCAGTGTGCGATCAAGATTTGTAGATAAATTAAGTAAGGCCGATCAAATTGTTTTAGCAGAAATATTTGAGCGAGTAGGAAATGAATTAAGGGCTGAGATTAAGTAACTAATTAGCTTGAAAATTTGCACAAAAAAATCCCCGCCACATAAAGTGGCGGGGATTTTTAATTGTTGATGACTACTTCTTCTTAGCAGCCTTCTTACGGCGCTTTGGAGCAGCCTTCTTTGCAGCTGGCTTAGCAGCTGCCTTCTTACGGCGCTTTGGAGCAGCCTTCTTAGCAGCTGGCTTAGCAGCTGCCTTCTTACGGCGCTTTGGAGCAGCCTTCTTAGCAGCTGCCTTCTTACGGCGCTTTGGAGCGGCTTTCTTTGCAGCAGCTGGCTTAGCAGCTGCCTTCTTGCGACGCTTTGGAGCGGCTTTCTTTGCAGCAGCTGGCTTAGCAGCTGCTTTCTTACGCTTCTTTGGGGCTGCTGCTGGTTTAGCAGCTGCCTTCTTGCGCTTCTTTGGAGCAGTTTTCTTTGCTGCGGCCACGTGTTACTCCTATCGGAATGGTTCGGATCCGTCACCCAAACCTGTTCGTGGATAAGCGTGACAGGTATTTGAAAAAAATGCCAACATTTTGCGACAAAAAAATGGCGCGTGTCGCAAATTAGTTTTTTGATTTTTTTATGCGTTATCGCGTTTTTTGCAAATTATTTTTAATTACTAATTCTGCAAAATCTTTTTTCAATTATTCAAATTTACAAATAATTAATTACTAATCAGTTTTTTCATGATTTTCAGCATCAGATGTCGCTTTTTCCCGTTTTAACCTTTCTTGAACGGCAAATTCGTTGGTTTGAACGTCATATTTTCGGAATTTGACGAAGAAAATGCCCAAAATTCCGACGATTGCCATGCAAATTAGGCCGCCTGAAGTTACCGAAAAGGTCAAGCTAGTAGCACTTGCAATACCTGCGGCCCGCATTTGTCCTGCTAATGGCCCGACTGAATATGAAAGTAATTCGATTCCAGCAAGGCGACCTCGAAGTTCATCAGGGACAGTTTGGTTCCAAATATTTCCACGGAAGAGTGCACTGACCATATCGGCGGCACCTGCCAAGGCCAAGCAAACTAAAACCAGAACCAACGAATTTGAGATTCCGGCTAAAGCGATTGCAGCACCCCAGCCGATGGCGCCCCAGATAACTGCCCGCCCGTGATAGCGATAAGTCGTTGTCCATTTACTTGTAAGAGTGACCGAAACTGCGCCAACAGTTCCGGCGGCATACAACATTCCGAGTGCCCATGGCGATCCAAGTTGATCTGCCCAGAATGGAAATAGCGCATTTGGCATGGCAAAAAACATGGCAGCTAAATCTATGAAGTAAGTTCCTAATAAATCTTGCCGACTAAATGCATATTGCACACCTGCCCAAAGTGAAGCCAGAGATGGCTTTTCGGCATCTTTGCTGCTGGGTACCTTTCCGACTTTGGCGATCAAGAGTAGGGAGATTACGTAAGTTGCAATGTCAAAGGCATATCCAACTGATATTGAAAATGTGGAAATTAAAATTCCGCCAATTGTGGGTCCGACAATTACGCCAAGTTGCCAACGAAGGGTCATCAAGGCACTGGCTGCCGGTAGATCGGCATGGCCAACTAATCTCGGCAAGATGGCACCGGCACTTGGTCGCTGTAATCCGTCAACGGCTGCGAACAAGCCAGTTACTAAATAGATCACCCAAATTCGAGGGGAGCCCGATAGCGAATTGATTAGCAAAATCGAGGTACATAACAGGGCGCCAAATTCAGTTGCCCAGATCATCTTTTTGCGATCGACGTAGTCGGCTAA
>Ga0209499_1000772_pt1 | contig 23310 bp, 24 predicted proteins | sample C_130208_EF_Meta_FD_187306 | JGI IMG/M metagenome (GOLD analysis project Ga0209499, IMG submission 187306) | Freshwater microbial communities from Lake Croche, Canada to study carbon cycling - C_130208_EF_MetaG (SPAdes) (version 2) | ecosystem: Environmental > Aquatic > Freshwater > Lake... | reverse complement strand
TAATTTTTCCCATCCTTTTTTGATAAATAAGAATATTTATTGCAAATTAAGTCAGTGATTTGTTTAGGAGGATTTAAAAGCAATTTAGATGTGAACAAACTCATTTGTGCATTTGCAGTATTAAGAGTTTCTTTTGAAAATCCACTTGACTTATCTATTTCAATATCTAGTGTTTTAGGTATTAAATTAACAGATTCTCTAAAAAAAATGAGATCTTTTTTTGGTTTAGAATTAAAAAGGTAGTTGTTTTTAATGTTCGCCTTAACTTTTGACATTATCTCATAAGGATTTAACTTTCTATTTAAGATAGCAACTTCGTTTAGTTCTATGTAACCTGGTTCTAATTTTATAATATTTTCTATTTCTTTTAATTCTTCAACAGTTATTTTTCTAGTAGTATAGCCGATGTATGAAATGAGGAGTGTAGTTTTATCGCCAAGATTGTTTTCTGACAATGTAAAGAATCCTTCTTCATTTGAAATAAGATTTTCTTTATCATTGATTAAAATATTAGCGTATGGAATAATTTCATTGGAATTTGAATCTATAACCTTACAAGTAATATTCTGGGAAAATGCAGAATAGGTAACAAAAAGAGAAATGAATAAAATGATATAGATTTTTTTCAAAGTAATAGTAAAGTTATGAATTGGTTTAAATTTAAATCCTCACAGAGTCCGGAACTAAAACCGTATAATCGCCATTATTTCTTATCACATCACGAACAATACTTGATGAAATATACGATGTTTTGGCAGCTGTCAATAGAAAAACTGTCTCAATTTTTGATAGTCTTCTGTTTGTATGTGCAATAGCTTTTTCAAATTCAAAATCGGCAGGATTACGCAAACCACGCAATATAAATTGAGCATCTAATTTGCGACATAAATCAATGGTTAACCCTTCATAAGTGATTACTTTTACTTTGGGTTCGTTTTTAAAAGATTCTTCAACAAAGCGTTTTCTATCTTCTAATGAAAACATGTATTTCTTTTCGGCATTGATTCCAATGGCAACAATCACTTCATCAAACAGAGAAATCCCTCTTTTGATAATATCATAATGTCCATTTGTAATTGGGTCGAATGAACCTGGAAATAGGGCTTTTTTCATTGTTTTAGTTATCAGTTATCGGTTGTCAGTTATCAGTTAACAGACAACAATTATTACTTTTTCCAAATTGGTTTTCTTTGTAAAGCTAAGTTAATTTCGTTATCCAACAAGTCACTCATTGCTATTTTTAAATGGTCAGCTTGTTGAGGAAAAATACTCTGAGGTGACAACCCCGGATTGGTATTGACTTCAATAAAATGCGGAATGTCGTTCATAATAATAAAATCAGTTCTGGAAAAACCGGTCATTCCTAATGCTTCATATATTTTTTTGGCGGTTTCTACCACACGGTTTTGTATTTCTTCTGATAAATTCGCTGGAGTAACTTCTTCTGATTTCCCTAAATATTTAGCTTCATAATCAAAGAAACTATTATGAGATAAAATTTCTGTAATTCCCATTACTTTAGTTTCTCCTTTGTATTTAATTACGCCAACCGAAACTTCTCGTCCGTTTAAATAGGATTCTATTAAAATATCGTTGTCTTCTTCGAAAGCAAAATCAAGAGCTATTTGAAAATCTTCCAAATTAGAAACCATTGAAACTCCCAAGGAACTTCCCGATTGGTTCGGCTTTACAAAAAAAGGCATTCCTAATTGCTCGACAACTTGTTTTCCGTCAATGGCATCTCCTTTAGATAAATAAATGGATTGCGCTTTTGGAATTTCAAATTTAGATAACACCGAAAGTGTATCCCTTTTGTTAAACGTTAAACTCGATTGATAGAAGCCACAACCAGTATATGGAATTTCTAATAATTCCCAGTATGCTTGCATGTGACCGTCTTCACCTGGAGTTCCGTGAATGGTATTTGAAATTACGTCAAATTTAACCACTTTACCGTCTTTTGCGAATGAAAAATCAGCTTTGTTAATAGGATATTTAACACCTTCTATTAAACAATACCATTCAAATAACAGAATATGAACCTCAAAAGGAGTGTATTTTGATCTGTCTAAATTGTTTAATATCAATTGACCACTTCGCAAAGATATTACAGACTCGTCTGAATATCCACCCATAACAACAGCTACGTTCATTGTGATTTTATTTTAATTACTATACAAAAATAGCACAAATGTTGAAACTAAAAATTATATCTTTGTCATAAATATTATTTTTATGAGTTTAAGAAAATATCTAACGAGTAAAGTTTTCGTTGCCCAAGTTTTAGCTGCTTTAGTTATTGTTGCTGCGGTTGCTTTTTTGTTTTTTCATTGGATAACTTTTATTACAAATCATGGCGATGAAATTACGGTTCCAAATTTAGCTAAAATGAATCCAGAACAAGTAGAACAGAAATTGGATGAGCTGGATTTAGATTATGAAATAATAGATACCGTTGATTACAACCCTAATTTTCCAAAGCTAACCGTGGTGCAACAAGAGCCGACTACTGGTTCAAAAGTTAAAGGTGGGAGAACGATTTATATAAAATTAAACGCCTCTACCTTCAAGATGGTCGCAATACCCGATTTAATTGAGAAAACTTACCGTCAAGCAGTACCAACATTAAAAGCTGTTGGTTTGCAAGAAGGAACTGTAAAATATGTCCCTTATATAGGAAAAGATATGGTGCTTGAAATGTGGATGAACGGAAATAAAATCAAACCAGGAACCAAAGTTTTAAAATCCTCTAAAATTGATTTAGTACTTGGCGATGGAAAAGTAGTATTTAACGAAACGGAATTAGATTCTATTCCAAATCAAACCCCTACAGATACTATTACAAATGAGCAATAATATCGATTTTCAAGAACCCGAAGAAGAACTTTTTGAACATTATCGATTTGATGTACCCAAAGGTCAAGCTTTTTTAAGAATTGATAAATACTTGATGTTAATGGTTCCTAATGCAACTCGAAATAAAATTCAAAATGCAGCTAACAACGGCGATATTTATGTAAATGATGTTCCTGTAAAATCGAATTATAAGGTAAAACCATTGGATATCATCCGCATCTTATTAGCGCATCCGCCTTTTGAAAATAGAGTAGACCCCGAAGACATTCCGTTGGACATTGTTTATGAAGATGAGGCATTATTATTAATTAATAAGCCACCAAATTTTGTGGTGCATCCAGGACATGGAAACTATACAGGTACTTTGGTCAACGCTTTGGCTTTTCATTTTAAGAATTTACCACTAAATAGTTCTGAACGTCCGGGTTTGGTTCATAGAATTGATAAAGATACTTCCGGTCTTTTGGTTGTTGCTAAAACCGAAGCGGCGATGACGCATTTGGCAAAGCAATTTGAAGACAAAACTTCTGAAAGAGAATATATTGCTTTGGTTTGGGGAAATGTTAAAGAAGACGAAGGAACTATTACAGGTAACATTGCGCGTCACGTAAAAGATAGAATGCAAATGGCGGTTTTTGCTGATCCTGAAATTGGAAAACATGCTGTTACTCATTATAAAGTTTTGGAACGTTTAGGTTATGTTACTTTAATTTCTTGTAAATTGGAAACAGGACGCACACACCAAATAAGAGTGCACCTTAAACACATTGGGCATACCTTATTTAATGATGAACGCTATGGTGGAGATTTAATTTTGAAAGGAACCACCTTTACCAAATACAAACAATTTATTGATAATTGTTTCAAAACCCTACCGCGTCAAGCCTTACACGCTAAAACACTCGGATTTATTCACCCCAATACAGGGGAAATGATGCGATTTGATACTGAAATTCCAAAAGACATGGCAGACTGCATTGAGAAATGGAGAAATTATTCAAAATCCAATGTTGCTGAAGAAGAGGAGTAAAAAAACTCAAAAATTTACTTTATAAAGTTTTAAAATTAAATAAAACAGATAATTCCAATTCACAATTTCAATTGCTTTTTACTAGATTTACGTTCTAAAAATAAATCCTATGCATTCTGATTATATCGTTGACCAAGAATTTAAAGATGAGATATTTGATGATACTAATACGAAATTTAAAGATTTTGAAAATTGTCTCTTTATCAATTGTGACTTTAGATCCTGCACTTTTCAGTCGGTTACTTTTATAGATACCAACTTTATCGATTGTAATTTTATGCAAACCAAAATTAATTATATTTCGTTGCGCGGTGTTTTTTTTACGAAATGTAATTTCACAGGGGTAAATTTTGCTATGACTGACCAAGTTATTTATGAGTTTCACTTTAAAGATAGCTTGTTAGATTATGCACAATTCTATGCTTTGAAACTGAAGAAAATGCAGTTCATTAATTGTAGTATGGTTTCGGTAGATTTTATGGGAAGCGATTTAACCGAAGCACTATTTGATAATTGCAATTTGAGAAAGGCCGTTTTTATGGATACTATTGCCAACAAAGCCGATTTCTATACTAGTTATGATTACACCATCGACCCGGATAAAAACAAACTTAAAAAGGCTATTTTCTCAGTTGAAGGGTTGAAAGGGTTGTTAGAGAAATATGATATTGTCGTTAAGTAAAGGTTATACTAAATCACAAATCCAATTCAATCTTGAGTTATATACTAATTGACCCTTTTTAATTTCTAATGGACAATCAAAATTATTGGTATATAAACCGCCTGTTCCAAGTCCCTGTGGCATTGAATTGTTTTGTAAAAAAGTCCATTGCGCAATCGCATTCAATCCAATATTGCTTTCTAAAGCAGATGTAATCCACCAGCCAATTTGGTGTTTTTTTGCTAAGTCAATCCATTCTTTTGTGCCTCGAAATCCACCTACAAAACTAGGTTTTAAAACAATGTATTGGGGTTTTATTTTTTGTAAAAGTTTTTCTTTTTCTTCATGCAAAAATACACCAATTAGCTCTTCGTCTAAAGCAATTGGAATCGGGGTGGTTTTACATAGTTCTGCCATCCTGTCAGTGTTATTTTTTTTTATAGGTTGCTCAATGCTATGAATATGATAACCAGATAATTGATTTAATTTATATAAAGTTTTATTTTCATCAAAAGCGCCATTAGCGTCTACTCGAATTTCTATGGTGTCGGCATCGAAATTTTGACGAATAAAGCGCAATAAATCGAGTTCTTTTTGAAAATCGATAGCGCCGATTTTAAGTTTGATGCAATGAAAACCTTGCGCTAGTTTTTCTTCGATTTGTTGCCTCATAAATTCTTCATCACCCATCCAAACCAAGCCATTAATATTGATGTTTTGTTTGCCTTGAGTAAATGCGGATGCAAATAGCATAAATGGATTTTCCGATGCTAGTGACTGAAAAGCCATTTCAATACCAAATTGTATGGAAGGAAACTCTAAAAGTGCCTCCCAAAGGCTATCTTTTCCGAGATGAATATTATCGCAGGTCCATTTTAGTTTTTCTTCATAATCCAGTCGATCGTCTGCCGAAAGCCCCCGAAGAATACCGCACTCGCCTATTCCTTTTTTACCGTTATCTTCCAAGATGATAAACCACGTTTCTTTTTCGTTTAAAACGCCTCTAGAAGTTCCAGAAGGACGTTTGAATTGAAGTAGGTATTTTTGGTAAGTGGCTTTCAATTTTTAGATTGTTGGATTGTTGGATTATTCTAAAACTCGCAGAATCTTTTTGAAGTTATCTTCAGGTAAACCGCTTTTTTTGAACAAATCAAAATCTGTTTTGGTTTGCTGAATCCAAGAGGTTTTGGCATTCACATTTTGATTTTTGTATTTTTTATGAATGTCTTTAGCTTCCGAAATTCTGTCGGTGAACATATACAAATGTGCTAATTGCAAATGCAAATTAATATCAGTTTTGTCTTTCGCAATCGCCTCATTTAATGTTTTTTCAGCTTTATCAAATTGTTTAGATAAAATATAATAATTACCTAAGGTTGAATAATCTATAGATTCTACTCTGTTTTTATTTATCAACTCCGATTGCATAATAGTAATGGCGTCTTCAAAGTTCCCTTTGTTAATTTCGGCATTTGCACGGTCTCTAAAAAGACTGTAATATTTTTTAGTTTCGCCTGTTTTCTTTAATGCGTCTTCGGTAGCTTGCTCTATAGCTGAACTTTTTTCAATTGGAAGCAAATTTGTAAATTCTTTATAAGAATATTTTTGAGCTATTTTTTCTAAAAAAGCTGCAGAAAATGCATCTTTACTAGTAAGATAATTATATACTTTAAGTGTTTTACTTAAGGCTAAGATTTCTTTTTTAGCATCAACATCCCAACCCCGACTGGCTTTAGCATCTATCCATGGCACTATTTCTAAGATGATTTTTTCTTTCATCACCCAATTGTCGCTTTGAAAGGCGAAAAACAGATTTTGTGTTTTCGCAGTAAAGCATTCCGAGCTTTTAGATTTTAAAATTCGAGCTTCTTTGTTAATTGGCGTATCTTGAATTAAACACGCTTTCTCTTTTTTGGCAGTCGTTAAAAACAAATCGGCTTCTTCAACATCGGCGAAAATGGCGTATTTGCATTTGTCATCGCCTGAAATGGTGGACAATAAGAAAATTGCTCCGGCAGTACCTTGACTAACTCCGGTAGGATCGGGAATGGCTTTTAAAACCGAAACCAAACTCGAAGACAGCTTTTGATTGTCGTCTAGAATGGTAATGCGATAGACTACTTCGGTGGTACCATCGGGAAAATCGGCCGATTTAATGACTTTCTTCTCTCCTGCACGAAGGTTTATGGTTTCGTTGGTGGTTCTAACATTATCCCAATACCCGTCTTTAGATTGTGCAGAAGAGCAGACAGCTGCAAGTATGGGTAGTATAAAATATAATTTCTTTAGCATTTTGATTGGATTCAATACAATTACAGATTAGCCCTGATGGAAGCGGCATCTTTTAAACCTCGGTTTAAAAATACAGCGAACAGCAGGAATAAGGTTTATTACAATTCGCATGCCATTCGCTACTATAAAATTTACAATGTGATGCTTTCACCAATTTCAAGCAGCATCAAGTCTTTTCCGGCGTCGAAGAATTTTTTTTTGGCGTCTTCGTGGTTGATTTCGATGTACCCAAACGTATCAAAATGAACGCCCAATATTTTATCACAAGCTACAAAATCGGCAGCAATAATAGCGTCTTCAACGTCCATAGTAAAATTATTCCCTATGGAAAGAATGGCTAAGTCAAGTTTGGTGCGCATTGGAATGAGTTTCATGTCCATAGAAAGCGCTGTATCTCCTGATATATAGATGTTTTTGTGCTCACTTTCGATTACGAATCCTACAGGGTTTCCACCGTAAGAACCATTAGGGAAGGAACTTGAATGAATAGCGTTTACTAATTTTACTTTACCGAAATCGAATTGCCAACTTCCTCCATGATTCATTGGATGGTATTTTAAGCCCTTGTTTCCGAAATATACTGCTACTTCATAGTTAGAAACAATTACTGCATCTGTGCGTCTAGCAATAGCTTCAGCATCGAGAATATGGTCTTGGTGTGCATGTGTAAGCAAGATATAATTTGCTTGAAGTACATTGATATCGATATGTGATGCTTTTGGGTTGGCCGTTATGAATGGATCAACGAGAATGTGTTTGCCGCTGACTTCTATACCGATGCACGCGTGGCCGTAGAATGTAATTTTCATATTAGTTGGTATAATAGATTATAATATCAGAAAAAAAATAAATTAGTGATAACGATAACAGAATAGATAATAAAAAAGTACTGAGTGCTAATTTTTTTAATTCGGGATCTAATAATTTAGGATTTTTATTTTTGGAAACTCTTTTTAAATGCGCTATTATTGGAATATAAGCCAAAAGAAAGAAGTAGATATCAAAATTAAATTTTTGTGGATTTGGGTCTCTGAAACTGAAATCAAAAATTAATGCGAAAACTAACATCAAAACCATTGCGGCAATAACAAGAAAGAAATGATATTTTTTTGCCCAAGCACCACCATTTTTAACTACTATGGTATTTTTTCCTGAATTTCTATCGGATTCTTCATCGCGCATGTTGTTTAAATTTAAAACTCCCACACTTAAAAAACCAATGGCAGTTGCAGGCAATAGTAACAACCAATCCATTTGTTTGGCAAACATAAAATAAATTCCAAACGTACTTACTATTCCAAAAAAGGTAAATACAAATACATCGCCTAGTCCACGGTATCCATATGGATTTCTACCAATGGTGTATCTAATGGCGGATGCAATAGCCAAAATTCCTAGTATAAAAAAAACAATAGAATATATAAAATACTTGCCTTTGAACGAGACATAAATTAATAACATTGCAGAAACCAACGTTAAAAAAGCAGTAATAAAAATAGCATAACGCATTGCGCCTGGTGTAATCAATCCGCTTTGTATGGCACGTTTTGGTCCGATTCGATCTTTATTGTCGGTTCCTTTCATTCCATCGCCATAATCGTTGGCAAAATTGGATAGAATTTGTAAACCCAAAGTCGTTGATAGTGCTAAGATTACAATTTTCCAATTGAATATCCCTTGAGACATAGCATAAAAACAACCAACTAGTATTCCGGAAACGGATAATGGTAGGGTTCTAACTCGTGCGGCTTCAATCCAGTGTTTCATTATTTTTGTTTATAAGTTTAGGAGTTTATAACGTATATCCAAATCCGATTGAAATTAAATGAGCGTTTATATTGGATTTAATAGGTAAATACTTGTAATCGGTTTGAAAATAAAGGTTTTTATTCATAAAAAGTCTAAAACCTGGATTAATAGACACACTGTCAAAATTATATTTTGCGGTATTTGGAATTGTATTAAATCCAGGATCATTCGGGTTAATAAAATTGTAGGATTGTTGAATAGTATATTTTGCTGTAAAAAAGGAGTATCCTAAATTTAAAAAAGGTTTTAATATTTTATTCACTTCCAAAATAATTCCAATATTCGGATTTACCATTAATGTATTTTTTAAGTCTAATTCATTCCCTATTTCTCTTGCTTTAAAATAGTCAAGACCTAAACCACCTTGTAAACTAAAATTGTCATTGCCATAAAAATTATATTTAGCATCTATTCCTACAATGCCATTATAATTATCACTAACAAAATTATGGTTTCGTAAGTTGCCTATGTAATAAATTGAAACAGAATATTTATTTTCTTTATTTGAATTAGTTGTTTTTGAATCTTGTGAATAAAATTTAATAGAAACAATGAGAACTAAACTTAATATTATTTTCTTTTTCATAATTAAAAAAATTAAAGATATTTAACAACAGACTATTTTATAAAACTACAATTTGATTTTTTAGAGATTCCTACGGAATGACTAACTAGGTGTGAACTTAGCGCGAAAACTGAACACTGTATACCGAACACTGACCACTAATTACTTCACTATGGTAACCATTTTTTTTCAAAATTTGGTTTTCTTTTTTCTAAGAAAGCATCCCTTCCTTCTTTAGCTTCATCGGTCATATAAGCCAAACGGGTGGCTTCTCCTGCAAACACTTGTTGTCCTACCATGCCGTCGTCTGTTAAATTCATTGCAAATTTAAGCATTTTGATGGATGTTGGCGATTTGGCTAGTATTTCTTGAGCCCACTCGTAAGCAGTATCTTCTAATCCATCGTGTGGAATTACGGCATTGACCATCCCCATATCAAAAGCTTCTTGAGCCGAATAGTTTCTTCCTAAAAAGAAGATTTCTCGCGCTTTTTTTTGACCTACCATTTTGGCTAGATATGCCGAACCATATCCGCCATCAAAACTGGTTACATCGGCATCGGTTTGTTTAAAAATAGCATGTTCTTTACTTGCCAAAGTTAAATCGCACACTACATGCAAACTGTGTCCACCACCAACTGCCCATCCAGGAACTACACAAATTACAGCTTTTGGCATGAATCGAATCAATCGTTGAACATCTAATATATTTAATCTATGGTAGCCATCATCGCCTACATATCCCTGTTGACCACGCGCTTTTTGATCGCCACCAGAACAAAATGAATAAACACCATCTTTAGAACTTGGTCCTTCTGCAGAGAGTAATACCACTCCAATTGAAGTGTCTTCTTGAGCATCGTGAAACGCTTGTAATAATTCTGTTGTAGTTTTTGGCCGAAATGCATTTCGCACATCCGGTCGATTGAATGCAATTCGGGCAACGCCATTACATTTTTTATAGGTAATATCTTCAAATTTTCGAACTGTTGACCAATTGATTGAACTCATTAAAAATTATTTTTTATTAAAATTCGATTGTGATACTAAATTGTATTAATTTAGCGTAAAATTAAATGATTTTTTAGTTTCTATCACTAAAAGCCCTTTTAAAAATATTATGAATCGATTTTTATCTTCCAAAAACACATTTACAATTGCTATTCTTTGGGGAATTGTATTATTTTTTATATTTATGTTAGTTTTGAACTATGAAAAAGGTAACTTTCCTCTAATTCCAATGATCATTATTTCATTGGTTACGGGTTTTGTACTTTGGGTTTTGCTAGATACTCGTTATGTCATTAAAAAGAAATTTTTATTGTACCGCTCCGGACCCATTCGGGGCAGAGTTGATATTACTAAAATCAAATCTATCAAACGTTTTTCGGGTTTAAATGTTCCTGTTATGTTAAAGCCAGCTTTAGATACAAAAGGTTTTATTATTACCTATAATTCTTTCGATGATTTGTTTATTTCCCCAAAAATGAGTGAAATTTTCATCGAAGAAATTACAAAAATAAATCCGCAAATTGAAGTGATTTAAGGTGAAAAAATAATCATAATTTTTACTCTTTTTTTCCAATTTTAAGGAAGTTTTTTTATTCAACTAAATGAATACCATCATCCTTAATTTCAATCAATTTTTCTTTATATAAAAGTCCGATAGCTTTTTTGAATGTTTTCTTACTCATCTTCAGAACTGTCTTAATGTCTTCGGGATTGGAATTGTCATTCAATCGTAAAAAACCACGACTGGCTCTCAATTCGTTCATAATTATTTCGGAATTAGGTTCAATGTTTTCAAAACCTTGTTTGTGTAACGAAACATCTATTTTCCCATCAGGACGAATGATTTTGATGTATCCTTTCATTTTATCTCCTGTTCGAATAGCGTCGTCATAAACCTCATCTTTATATACCAATCCTTTGTGTTGTTGATTGATAATCACATTGATTCCAATCTCGGTTATATGAGAGATAATTAAATCGACTTCTTCGCCTTTTTCAACCGTAATGTTATCGTTATCAAGAAACTGATTTGTTTTACTGGAAGCGACAAGCCTATTGGTCTTTTCATCCATATATAGATATACCAAATAGCGTTTTCCTTTTTCCATCGGCCGCGCTTGTTCTTTAAACGGAACCAGAATATCTTTTTCCATGCCCCAATCCATAAATGCCCCAATTTGATTAATGTAATTCACCCTCAAAAGCGCAAATTCATTAAGAAAAATATAAGGCACCAAAGTCGTCGCAACAGGGCGTTCTTCGTGGTCAAGATAAACAAAAACAGTAATTTCTTCGCCAATTTCGAATACTTTTGGGACGTATTTATTAGGCAATAAAACATCATCTGCTTCATTTCCGTTCCCTAAAAATAATCCCACTTTTGTATCTCTTAAAATGGTAAGTGTATTGTGTTGACCGATGTTAAGCATTTTTTTTAATTTGCTACAAAGGTACAAAAAGGAGTTGAAAGTTTTGGGTTGTGAGTTTTGGGTTTTGATATTGTAATTGATATTGTAATTGAAAATCTTATCTTTGATTAAAAAAGATGAATAGCTATGACATTGATGCTCCTGAATCGGATTATTTGTTCATTAAATTGTCTCAACTTCCCAATTCGGGTAGGGGTTTGTTTACGGTAATCGACATTTATAAAGATGAAATAATTTCGATTTTTAAAGGTGAAGTTTTATCCCATTCAGAAGCTGAAAATCGAATAAGAAGTTCCGCTGATGCTTATTTTATGAATCTTTTAAACGGAACCATTTTAGATTGTAGAAATACCGATGGGTTTGCAAAATACGCTAATGACGCTAATGGTTTTTCAAAATCATATTTTAAAAATAATGCCAAAATAACCTTGGACGAAAACCAAAATGTGTGTTTAATTGCAATTAGAAAAATAAAATCAGGGGAAGAAATTTTCTGTGATTATGGAAAAAAATATTGGAAGAAACATTCTTAAACCAACTCATTAAAATACTGTAACAAAACCTTATCATTTTCCAAAGTTGGTGTAAATACTTCTAATAAACTTGGATTTTCATCCCTGGAGAATAAAATTTTTAAACTCTCCTCTAAAGTAGTTTCGTTACTTGCTGTAAGATAGTTTAATTCGTACATTTTACATAAATGTTCTGCCGTCAAACAATGTGAGGTTTCAAAAAACGTATTGAAAACGGGGGTTTCATCATGGCCCGGAAGGATTCTGAAAATGCCGCCACCGCCATTATTAATTAAGATAATTTTGAAATTTTTCGGTATGTAATTATTCCAGAGCGCGTTGCTGTCGTATAAAAATCCGATATCACCAGCAATAAATACGTTGGGTTTTCCACTTCCTATAGCCGCTCCTATAGCTGTTGAGGTGCTACCGTCAATACCGCTTGTTCCTCTGTTACTGAACACTTCTATACTTTTTTCAATATCAAATAATTGTGCATAACGAATGGGAGAACTATTACTAATTTGCAATTGCGAATTCTTGGGTAAAGCGGGCAATACTTTTTCGAAAACTTTAAAATCGGTAAATGGAATTTTAGCTAAATATTCCAAACTTTTTCGCTGACGCAATGCTTTTATATCTTGCAAATTTTGATTGTAATTACTTTCACCAGTTTCTGTTAATTTAAAAAATGATTGAAAAAATAAATTGGGTTGTACTTCAAAATGTTTGGTCAAACAACCAAAAGTGTCGTAAGCTCTTAAACTATCAATGTGCCAATGGTGGTTGGGTTGGTATTTTCGTAAAAAGGCTTTAATACGTTTGGAAACAATCATTCCGCCAAAAGTCACTATTATTTCGGGTCGAAAATCTAGAAAATCTTCGTGAGTAAACGGAGTAATTATAGAATCAATGGTATTGATAAACTTTGGATGGTGCAAATTGGATGTTGTTTCAATCACCACCACAACCGATGGGTCATGGGCTAATTTATCTAGAAACTGTTGCTCTATTGCATTGGGTTCGTTTACGCCAACCAAGACTAATTTCTTTTTTGAAGCGTTCCAAATGTTAGCATATCCTGAAATCGGTTCGTCAAAAATAATATCGGTTTCAACTGGAGAACTAATTTTGGGTTTGACTGTCAATTCAGAAACCGTTTCATATAAAGGTTCTTCAAATGGTACGTTGATGTGTACCGGACCTTTTTTGGTGAAAGCCGTATTGATGGCTTCATTAATTAACAAATCATTTTTGTCAGAAGCATTTTCAGTAAGATTGGCATTAAATAATGAATGATTATCAAACACATTTTCTTGTCTAATGGTTTGTCCGTCGCCAATATCTATTTTGCTTTGTGGTCTATCAGCAGAAATTACAATAAATGAAATTTGACTGTAAAATGCTTCTGCGAAAGCAGGATAATAATTCAGCAATGCCGAACCAGAAGTGCAAACAACAACAACGGGTTTCTTGATTTGTTGCGCCATTCCAATAGCAAAAAATGCCGCCGAACGTTCATCCGCAATACTATAACAAGTAAAATTAGGATGACTTGCAAATCCAATAGTTAAAGGCGCATTTCGGGAGCCAGGAGAAATAATAATATTACTAATTCCTTTAGCGCGAAGTATTTCGATAATGGATTGTGCTAAAGGTATTTTTGGGTATATCATTTTAAAGGAGTTGCAAAGCTACAAAGTTACAAAGTTGTAAAGTATTTTCAAGAGGTTGGCTAAGTTTTATTATTTTTGAGCTCAATTCTCATGCTATGGAAATTATTATCAGAAACTATCACATAGAAGATGCATCAGCCATTTTAGAAATTATCAATTATAACATACTAAATTCGACGGCTTTGTATGATTATGAACCACGAACTTTAGCGAATCAATTGACTGTTTTTGAAGACAAACTCCAAAAAGGCTATCCAATAGTGGTTGCAACCGAAAAAGAAATCGTAGTTGGTTTCGGATATTACAGCGAATTTAGATTTCGGGAAGCGTATAAATTTACTGTTGAACATTCGGTATATGCACATCCAAACCACACGGGAAAGGGCATTGGTAAAATCATTTTAAATCAACTTATTCATTTGGCAAAATCACAAAATATTCACACCATGATTGGAGTTATTGATGCTGAAAACCAAAGTAGTATTGATTTTCATATGAAATTTGGATTTGAAATTTCGGGTATGATTAAAGAATCAGGATTCAAATTTGATCGCTGGTTGCACACTGTGTTTATGCAAAAGATGCTGTAAAATTCAAAAATAAGCTACTTCAAAATAGCTTCAAAATTCGGCTTGAAATAATTCGGGCCCTTTAAAACTTTTCCATCTTCTCTGTAAATGGGTTGTCCGTCTTCACCAAGTTTACTCATATTACTCCTTTGAATTTCATTAAAAACTTCTTCAATTTTGTGTTGTAATCCGTGTTCGATGATAGTCCCACAAAGGATGTAGAGCATATCGCCTAAAGCATCGGCAATTTCAATAATATCATTATTTTGTGCTGCTTCAAAATATTCTTCATTTTCTTCCTTCATTAAATTAAAGCGAAGTAAGTTTTTATTTTCGCCTAAACTGGCTTTCATTTTGTCACTATATCCGATTTTAAAAGCAGTGTGAAATTCTTTTACAGCGTTAAGTTTATCTTGCATTTTATTTGTAATTAATTTATGAAGCCAAAATACAAATTATGATTTCAATTGCATAAATTTGTTGAAAAATTACGGAATATGTTTACAACTGGCCAATTGCTTTTTGCAGGATTGTTTTTTGTAGCTTTTATTATTGCAATGGTATATGCTTACGGAAAAGACAAGACATTACACAATCAATTTTACAAAGGAAATTACAAAATTCTACTAGGTTTCTTCGGATTTATAATCATTCTTTTTTTGATAAAAATCTTTTTTAGACATTAAATAAATACAAAATAATTATAATATAGAAATGTTCACCGTTAGATTTATTTTAATATATTTACTTTAAAATTTCTTAATTTCTCATGAGAATACTAAAATATATATTTTTATTATTTTTTCTATTCCTGATCGGATTGACGGTTTTTGTTATGACACAAAACGCTTCATATGATGTTTCAGGAACTAAAGTAATTAAAAACCCAAAAAATACGGTGTTTAATTACATAAACGATTTCAGAAATTGGGAAACTTTTGCTTCTTGGATTCAAAATGACAAGTCAATAAAATTTGATTATCCAGAACTTACTATTGGTAAAGGCGCTACTTGCGCATGGACAAGTGATGACGGAGTTGGCAATTTAAAAACTTATTTTGTAAAAGAAAACGATAGTATTTCGCAAAAAATGTTTAAAAATGGCAAATATTCATCAATATATTGGAAATTTGAAGATACCATCGGCGGTACAAAAGTAACCTGGAGAAGTAAAGGAAAATTAGATTTTAACTCTAAAATAATAGCTTTTTTTAAAGGTGGAATCAATTCGGCGGTTGGTGATTCTTATAAAAAAAGTTTAGAAAACTTGAATAAAACTCTAGAATACGAAATCAACACTTACGCTATTAAAATTAATGGGATTGTGAATAGACCTGGGGGATTTTATTTAAAGCAATTCATGCATTGTAAACAAAAAGATGTTGAACGATATATTAAAGTTCTAGTTCCTAGAATGGAGCGGTTTTTTGAGAAAAATAAGATGGTGAAAAACGGAAAATTATTTATTATATATCACAAATACGATCGATCTCATGATGATGTAGAATTTTCGGTTTGCATGCCGGTTAGAGATTCTATTTATATTATGCCAGGCAGTGACATACAATCGAGTAAAATTGCAAATTATACGTCATTAAAAACAACCCTAGTTGGAGATTATTCCCATACTCAAAAGGCTTGGAAAAAAGCTTTTGATTATATTTCTAAAAATCATTACGATAGAAACAAATCAGGACAAGTAATTGAAGTTTATGTTAAAGATCGAAATGATAGTAAAAGTCCTTCAAAATGGATTACAGAAATATACATGCCAGTTTATCCTAAAGCTTCTGAAGTTTCTGCCAACAAAAAAGAAGCTGATTCTATAATTGTAGTTCGTACAAAAGAGGATAACCTTAATCCTTAAAAATCTTCAAAAATAATTTGGAACAAATTCAAATTAAACCTTTTCGTTTAATTTTATTCATATATACAAATTTTAGCATTGCAAGACGAAAAGGATTTTATAAATGAACTTTTAGAACCTAAAACGCAAAATATTGCGTTTGAAAAACTTTTGCGTGACTATCAGAAACCTTTGTACAATCACATTCGGAATATAGTTTTGAATCACGATGATACTGATGATGTTTTACAAAACACCTTTTTAAAAGTATTCCAGCATTTGAAAAGTTTTAAAGGCGATAGTAAATTATTCTCATGGGTGTATCGAATTGCTACTAACGAAGCTATTACTTTTATTAACAATAAAGCGAAACGCAACGGAACTACAAGTGAAGCTATGCTAACCAAAATTGTAGAAAATTTACAATCAGATGTTTATTTTGACGGAAATGACATACAAATCAAATTGCAAAAAGCTATAGCGTTACTTCCAGAAAAACAACAATTGGTTTTCAAAATGAAATATTATGAAGAATTAAAATACGAAAATATGTCTGAGATTTTAGGAACTTCGGTAGGTGCTTTAAAAGCCTCGTATCATCATGCCGTAAAAAAAATAGAAGAATTTATGAAGTCACAATAAAATGAATTTTAAAGCCAAAACAATCAAAAAAAATCGATTCTATATGTTTCCTTCAATTTTTTTTTAAATAAATTAAACCTTTTTATCATATAATTGTCTAAACTACATGAAAGATTTTAAATTAGATATTCCCGAAAAAATAAATACAGGATTCATAATCCCGGATAATTATTTCGATAATTTTTCAGATAGAGTGTTGATACAATTACCAATCAAAGAAAGTAAAATAATTTCATTTTATGCTCGTAATAAAAAATGGATTTATTCGGCTGCAGCTATATTAATTCTGTCATTATCTTTACCATTGGTTTACAAAATGGATAACAGCGAAGAACAATTAAATGCAGTAGATATAGAAAATTATTTAACCCAACAAAGTACAATATCTGAGGATGAATTAATAAATTTATTAGAACAAGAAGATATAGATCAATTAAGAGAGAACGCTTTACATACCAATATAAAACAAAATCAAATAATCAATTTAAATTAAATAGCATGAAAAATTTCAACATTTTAATCGTTTCGGTATTCTTAATATCTGCCACTATTTATGGGCAACGAGGTCCTATTAGAGAGCGTTTTCAACAAAAGAAAGAACAAATAAAATCCTTAAAAGTTGCATTCATCACCACCGAATTGAACTTAACTACCGATGAGGCTGCTAAATTTTGGCCTGTCTTTAATGCATTTGAAGACAAACAACAAGAAATAAAAAGACAAAAAATAAAAGCATTTTTTGAACAATCCGAAGGTAATTCCTTGGATAAATTATCAGAAAAAGATGCTTCAGTATTAATAACTCAGATGGAAAGCTCCGAAGACGATTTATACCTATTAAAAAAGAAATTCATTTCTAATTTAAAAGGAGTTTTGCCATCGGTTAAAATTTTAAAACTAAAAAAAGCTGAAGAGCAATTTAATAAAAAACTATTGCAGCAATTCCGTGATAGAAGAGGTAAAGGCGATTATAGAGATAATAGATATAATAGAAGATAAAATTCTGTATTAAAACTTGATTTTAAGAAGTGATTTTTCATAAGAGAAATCACTTTTTATTTAAAAATCATTTTAATCACTTTGTCCTTTCCTGCTGCAATGGCTGTCGAATCATTAATAAATCGAAGGGTATATAATGATGAATCGCTGCTTAACTGTTTCCAAGATTCTCCTTTATTTTTGGAGTAAAAAAGACCACTCGTCCCTACACAAACCAATTTTTTTCCATTACTATTAGGGATAAATTGAATACAAGAGGCATATCCGAAACCTTTATTTTCTCCGACTAATTTCCAATTTTTTCCTCCATTGGTTGTTATGGCTTTGTTTTCAAAATTTTGATTGGGCTTATCATAATTTCCTCCTGCAATAAATCCGATTTTCTCATCATAGAAATCGGCTGTAAAAATCCCTGTCATGGATTTTCCTTGAACTATTGGAGTTTCGTATACGCTCCAAGTAATTCCCTTATCAGGCGAATAATAAACTCTCGATTTTTTCCCACCCGAAACAACCCAAGTGGCATTTCCTTTGCATACAATATTGGTGTTGCTTGCTGCAAAAGCTGCTTCTCCATCAACCAATTTTGGAAGATTGTTGCATGAAATTTTAATCCAAGTTTCACCACCATCACGGGTAATAATAATGGAAAGACAATCCTCTATCGGATCACCAACAGCAATACCTTCAGTATCATTCCAAAATTGCATGCTATCGTAAAATACTTTTTCATCATGTTCTTCATAAACTATTTTCTTCAAAGTTAATTCTTTAGAAAACTTATATAACAGAGCCGGATTTCCAACATTCAATACAAAAATTGAATTTGAGGTTTGTGCCATACTTCTAAATTCTAATTTTAAAGAATCTTTATTGATTTTGCTTTCCATTTTATTTGCTCCCGTCATACTCAAAAGCCCAACTCTATTTTTATCGGCAGCATACCAAACTTTATCAGAAGAAACTGCTATTGTGCGAATACTAATTTTATCCATTAAAATGGTATCGATTTGTACTCTTGTAAAAAAATTGACTTTCGCAATTTGAGTTGATTTGCACGATACAAGCAAATCAAGAAATAAAACTAAAATAATTACCTTTTTCATAATTTTTATTAAAGAAGTAGCTAAAATACAACTTTATTATGACTGATAATTTGATAAAATTTACTGTTGGAAAATATTCTTTACTTTTTTTATTTCAATTACCTAAAAGTAATACATTTGTACACTTTTTTAATAATTAATTATGAGTTCGCATAATCATCAAAATCTTCATAGCAAACTTTCTGCTGCTGGTTTATTAATAACTTTAGGAATTATATATGGAGATATTGGAACCTCGCCATTATATGTAATGAATTCCATTATTGGAGATAGTGTTATCTCTAAAGACTTAATTTTAGGAGGTTTATCATGTATTTTTTGGACATTAACACTTCAAACTACTCTTAAATACGTTATCATAACTTTGAGTGCAGATAATCACGGAGAGGGAGGAATTTTTGCATTGTATGCACTAGTAAAACGTACAAAAATTCAATGGTTAATTGTTCCTGCTATAATAGGTGGAAGTGCACTATTAGCTGATGGTATAATTACACCTCCAATATCTGTTTCATCAGCTGTTGAAGGATTACGAATATTTAAACCAGACATTCCTACGGTTCCGATTGTAATTGCAATTCTATTTGTATTATTCACCATTCAACAATTCGGAACAAAATTAGTTGGAAAATTTTTTGCACCAATGATGTTGGTGTGGTTCTCTATGTTGGGTATTTTAGGAGTACTTCAAATGGTAACTAATATTGAAGTTTTTAAAGCTTTAAATCCCTACTATGCTTACAATTTATTAACAAGCGATGTGAGTAGTCAAGGTTTCTTTATTCTTGGGGCAGTCTTTTTATGTACTACTGGAGCTGAAGCTTTATATTCAGATATGGGACATTGTGGACGAAAAAATATTAGAATTAGTTGGATTTTTGTGAAAACTACGTTAGTTTTAAATTATTTTGGACAGGGTGCATTTTTACTTTTACATGAGGGAAAAAAACTATCTGAACTAGGTGCTCATAATACCAATCCGTTTTATTTAATTATGGCGGAATGGTTCAAACCTATTGGAATTGTGGTAGCAACATTAGCCGCAGTTATTGCTTCCCAAGCATTGATTAGCGGTTCATTTACTCTTATCAATGAAGCAATGCGATTAAACTTTTGGCCAAAAGTAAAAATCAAATTTCCAACCGATGTCAAAGGTCAATTGTATATTCCATCTATTAATTGGTTGTTGTTTTTGGGATGCGTGGGTATTGTATGGCATTTTCAAGAATCAAGTAATATGGAACATGCTTATGGCTTAGCAATTATTTTATGCATGATTATGACGACGATTTTACTGAATTATTATTTAATTATGAAAAGAGTGAAATGGTACTTTATTGCCCCTTTAATTCTCTTGTATCTTGTGATTGAATTCAGTTTTCTAGCAGCAAATATTACTAAATTTATGGATGGTGGTTTTGTAACTTTATTCATTGCTATAGTTTTAATAAGTGTAATGTCAACATGGTATTTAGCTAAAAAAATTAGCAAAAATTATACTAAAATGGTTAAAATAGACAATTACAAAAAAGTTTTAGCCGAGTTGAGTGTTGATTTGTCAATTCCAAAATATGCTACCCATTTGGTTTATATGACCAATTCAAATAGAACCGATGAAATTGAAGAAAAAGTAATGTATTCTATTCTTCAAAAACGTCCCAAAAGAGCTGATTTATATTGGTTTCTTCACGTAAATATTTTAAATGAACCTTATAAAAAAGAATTTAAAGTAACTGAAATAATTAAAGATGATTTATATAGAGTTGATTTTTATTTAGGGTTTAGAGAACCTACAAAAATTAATTTAATGTTCAAAGAAGTTATTAAAGATATGGTAAGTAAAGGCGAAATGGATATCACAAGTCGTTATGAATCATTGAATAAAAACAATATTATTGGTGATTTTAAATTTGTGCTTTCTGAAAAATTCCTTTCCAATGACAGCGATTTAACTTTCTTTGAAAACATTGTTATGAATGCCTTTTTCTTTATGAAAAAGTTCAGTTTATCGGAAGAAAAAGGATTTGGATTGGACAGTAGTTCTGTGAAAGTGGAGCAATTTCCAATGGTACTTCATCCACCAGAAATTATAGACATGAAAAGAATTGATTGTCAAATAAGTCATTAATTCATAAAATAATAAATATTTGAAGCAGTATTCTCAATTCCGAAAGGTTTTTGAGAATATTTCTTTTGTTTCTACAAAATGCAATACCTTTGCGGGCTTATTTTTTAATACAATGAGATTACACCGAAATTTAGTTTATACCACTATCGATTCACTTAATGCTATTTTTAACGAAGGGGAATATGCCGATAAAGTAGTAGCAAGAGCTTTGAAAAAAGACAAACGTTGGGGAAGCTCAGACAGAAAATTTGTTGCCGAAACTATATATGAAGTTGTTCGTTGGAAACGTTTGTATGCAGAAATTGCTGAAGTAAAAGATCCCTACAACCGAGATGATATATGGAGAATGTTTGCTGTTTGGGCTGTTTTGCGTGGCTATCCAATTCCCGATTGGAGGCAATTGGAAGGAACCCCAGAGCGCAAAATTAAAGGACGTTTTGATGAATTATCCAAAATCAGAAAAATGCGGGAATCTATTCCGGATTGGATGGATGAAATGGGTATTCAAGAATTAGGTGAGGAACTTTGGACAAAAGAAATAGCCGCTCAAAACAAACAGGCACATGTAATATTGAGAGTTAATACCTTAAATACAACCAAAGAAAAGTTGCGTGCAATATTAATGGATTTGAATATTGAAACGGAGTTTTTGCCCAATCAACCAGATGCTTTAGTTCTTAAAGAAAGAGCCAACGTATTTATGACAGATGCATTTAAAGAAGGTTTGTTTGAAGTTCAAGATGCTTCTTCTCAATTGGTGGCTGCTTTTCTTGATGTGAAACCTGGAATGCGAGTGGTTGATACTTGTGCTGGTGCTGGTGGTAAAACATTACACATGGCTTCTTTAATGCAAAATAAAGGACAACTAATTGCAATGGATTTGTATGAGAGCAAATTAAAACAATTGAAACTAAGAGCCAAAAGAAATGGCGCTTTTAATATCGAATATAGAATTATCGATTCTACAAAAGTGATAAAAAAACTTTATGAAAAAGCCGATAGAGTACTAATTGACGCACCTTGTAGCGGATTGGGAGTGTTAAAAAGAAACCCAGATGCTAAATGGAAGTTGCAACCTGAATTTATTGATAATATCAGAAAGGTTCAGGCAGACGTTTTAGAGAGTTATTCAAGAATTGTTAAGCCTGGCGGTAAATTAGTATATGCTACATGCTCTATTTTACCATCGGAAAACCAAGAACAAATAAAAAAGTTTTTGGCAACTGAAAATGGAAAAAAATTTAACTTTGTTAAAGATTCTAAAGTTTTAGCTTCACAATCAGGATTTGACGGATTTTATATGGCGCTTTTAGAGCGAAAAGAATAATAAAATATGAGACAATTTTATATTTTACTTTTAACCTTAACCATAACTTTTGGGTTTTCTCAAATTCCAGCGGATTATTACATCGTGGCAACAGGAACTGGCTATACCTTAAAAACACAATTATTCAATAAAATTAGTCCTCATACTACTTTAATTTATGGATCAGGATTGTGGAATTTATTTCAAACTTCTGATAGTAGACCTGACGGTTATGTTTGGGAAATATATTCCAATTGTAATTTTGTGTTTGGATCGGTAGCTAATGGTGGTCAACAAGATGATGGAACGCTAGGTAATACCGAATGTCAACGATTTAATAAAGAACATACCTTTCCTCAAAGTTGGTTTGGTGGTCAGGTTTACCCCATGTATTCCGATGCTTTTATTGTGATGCCATCTGATAAAAAAGATAACGGCATGCGTGGAAATTTAGCTTATGCCAATGTCAATCCATCGGTTACAAATAATATAGGAAACGGTTGGAAAATAGGGTCTTGTGTTACAACAGACTATCCCTATTCTCTTGACGTTTTTGAGCCGATAGATCAGTTTAAAGGCGATTTTGCTCGTAATTATTTTTATGTAGCTACTTGCTATGAAAATGTAATTAGTTCATGGCAAACATTAAATCCTAGCGGAGATACTGTTCTAGATGGTAGTAGCGATAAAGTTTTTGAACAATGGTATCTGAATATGCTCTACAGTTGGCACGTTGCTGATCCGGTGAGTCAAAAAGAAATAGATAGAAACAATGCTATTTATACCATTCAGGGCAATAGAAATCCATTTATTGATCATCCCGAATATGTTTTACAAATTTGGGGTGATGCTTTAAAAACAAATTCTTTCGAT
>Ga0209499_1000771_pt1 | contig 23329 bp, 24 predicted proteins | sample C_130208_EF_Meta_FD_187306 | JGI IMG/M metagenome (GOLD analysis project Ga0209499, IMG submission 187306) | Freshwater microbial communities from Lake Croche, Canada to study carbon cycling - C_130208_EF_MetaG (SPAdes) (version 2) | ecosystem: Environmental > Aquatic > Freshwater > Lake... | reverse complement strand
AACAATTCCTGACAAGTTTGTCTCTGCTGAACAACGCGACCTGAAATCTGTTGGAATGTTTACAACCTCTGAAGCTAATTGTTTCGTTGACATTACTCAAGTTTTCGATAAAAAGTTACTTGCTGTATCTAGTTACAACAGTCAATTCTCCCCTGCAGATATGAAAAATTTATTAAATAACCTGAAGAATCGCGCGAAACACATCGCCAATCTTGGCAAGAGCGCCGGCAAATTGAATAGTGATGCCGAATATGCAGAATGCTTAAAGGTGCTCAGCCCTAACGCACTTCACGCGGCCCGCTAAATAGGATCTGGTAATTTTTTATAACTACTGGGTTAAGCCAGAGATTGCGTAATTGTTGATAATTTGGCGACGCATGATCAGAAACACTAGCAACGCTGGAACACACGCGAGTAACGAACCAGCAAAGATCGTTCCATAATTTGTCGCATAGGTTCCTTGAAGAAGAGACAACCCAACCGGAAGCGTGTACATGCTGACTTCCTGAGCCACCATTAGCGGCCACAGATAATTGTTCCAAACTCCCAAGAAAGAGACAGCTGCAAGAGTTGCGAGTGGACCTTTAGTAAGGGGAATAATGATTCTCCAAAACACAGCTAACTGAGAACAACCATCAATTAATGCAGCATCGATGAGGTCTCTGGGGGTGTTTAGCAAAAATTGCCTCATCATGAAAATTCCAAATGCACTCACAGCGGAGGGCAAAATTATGCCCATATGTGTGTTTATAAGTCCTGCTTTTGCTGTTCCTAGGAAAAGAGGAATCATAATTGCTTGAAAAGGCATAACTAAAGCCACTATCACTAGGGCGAAAAGGACGTTCTTCCCCTTAAATCTGAATTGAGAGAAACCATATCCGGCAGACAAGCTTGAAATCAAAATGATTACTGTGGAGGCAATCGAAATCAAAGTGCTATTTAAGAAGAATGTCATGAATGGCGCACTAGCAAAACCTTCACGAAAGTTCTGAAAAGTCCACGAGCCATTAAAGGACAATAAGTTGAGCTCAAAGATCTCAGATGAAGGCAGGAAAGCGGCTTTCCAAGACCATAGCAGCGGTACTGCTGTCAAACCTGTGATAAAAATTAGAAAAAAGTAATTCAAAATCTTATAGATATTTATCTTTTTTCTTTGAAACGGAATGTCTTGAATTACTAATTTGCCTCGCATCTGAGCATTTTTCATCGCTTGCTTCTTACTACTAGGTATTGGAGAACAGCAATAAATGCTGAGATTAGAGCCAGAGAAACAGCGATAGCTGATGCGATACCAATTTGGAGCCTTTCAAAAAGAACTTCGTAAATCAGTCCTGCTAATACTTTTGTTGACTCAATTGGACCACCACCTGTAAGCAAATACGGTTGTGTGAAAATCTGCATTGCATCAGAAGTAGCAATAATTCCAACAAATAGAATAACTGGCTTCATTAGTGGAAAAGTAATCCACCGCAATTTTTTCCATTCATTTGCTCCGTCTAGGCTGGCTGCTTCGTAGAAGGATGGTGAGACACCTCGAAGTCCAGTTAGCACAATAACAATATAGAAACCGATATTGGTCCAGAGTAAAACCAAAATTAAGGATGGCAAAGCAGTTGATACGCTATTTAGCCAATCATTGTGCAGACCTAGATACCGATTGATTAGGCCATCACCCTTTAGCGTGGCACCCCAAATAAATGCCGAAACAACCGATGGGTAAATTACTGGAATAAACAGAATCGTTGAGAAAATACCAGTTTTTGATCCCTTAGAGATTGCTAATGCAATTAGAAACGCAAGAAGGCTCCCTGGCAGAGCCAGACCAATTCCCATCTTTAACGTAACAATAAGAGCTTTTAGGAATTCAGAGTCTGTGGCTAGGAATTGATAATTTGCTAACCCCACAAATTTTGCTTTTGAACCTAGCGTAAAATCAGTAAGACTGTAAATGAAAGAAATAGCAACAGGTGTGGTGTTAATTAAAGCGAATAGAGCTAATACAGGTAATACAAACGAAAGACCAGCTCGAGCTTCTCTGCGAGCTAATTCACCGGCCATTAACAATCCTCTCGTTAAATATTAGGAAACTTTTTGATGTGAGAATATGGCATGTGCTTCGGGAATCTCACCCCTTCGCACATGCCATATTCTCAATCGATTAAATTGCTAACTGATTACTGATACAGCAATTTCACCGCAGCAGCTTGGCCAGTGGCTGCAGCAGCTTCTGGTGTAGTTGTTCCTAATATGACGGACTCAATCATCACTCTGACGAGATCTGTCCACTGAACATATGAGGTAACGCTAGGTAAAAATTCACCAGTATCAAGTGCTTCCTTGAAAACTGCCCAGCGTTCAGACTTAGTTGTCTCTGGGGAAGTTAATGTTTTCAAGTCACCTAGCCATACGCCAGTTGCATTGAAATAGTCTTGACCCTTACTTGAGAGCCAAATACCAAACTTCCATGCTTCCACACTTTGTTTTGATGTTTTTGGAACTAGTAATGAGTAAGAGTAGATAGCTCCACCAGCAGGTTTGTCGCTGGCATTAAACTTTGGAGACTGCCCTACATCGTAATTTGAGTAAACTTTTGGATAGTCACTCTTTAGATATGGTAAGTACCAAGATGCAGAACTTAGATTCATCGCTGACTTTCCCTGAGCGAATAAGTCAGATGCAGTTGCTCCTGCAATAGGTCCTATAGCAGGATCAATACAACCTTTTTTGACCAAGTCACGCCAAAGGGTTAACGCCTTAATTACCCCAGGAGTATCTAGTGATGGAGTCTTTCCATTAGATGTAATTAACTTGCCACCAGCAGCGCGAACTATTTGATCAAATACTTGATACATCTGACCTGAGCTATTTAGTGGAAGAACTATTGCAGTAACACCTGGATTTGCATCTGAGATTGCCTTACAAGATGCCATTACTTCATCCCAAGTCTTCGGGAATGTCTTAATGCCAGCCTTTGATGTATAGGTCGTATTAGTCCATGCTGTGTAAGAAGCAACTTCGTGTGGAATACCAATCTGTCGACCATTCCAGACGAAAGCATCTCGAACCTTTGCTGAATACAAAGTATCGAAATATTTCTTACCGGCTGTTGAGCCCTTGTATTGAGCTCCATAAACATCCGAAATAGATAAGAAATTAACTGGAGTTAGTAATCCCTTGGAAGCCAACTGCGGCATTGCTCTACGGATTACATTTACCAAGTCAGGTCCTGCGCCACCAGCAATAGAGGTAGCTAACTTAGTAACAATCGTGGCACCCGGAATGGGAAGATAATTAATCTTTACATTTGGATTCTCAGCTTCATACTGAGTAATAAGTTTCTTCTCAAAATCATTTGTAGGCCCATTATCATGAGTCCAATATGTAAGAGTTATTTGTTTTCCTGCGGCAAACACAGGACTCAAGCCAACTGGCAACAGTGCAATTACTAATGCAAAAGCTAATCTTTTTTTCATTTATGCCTCTCCTGTTACATTCGCGAATAAAAAAGTACACATGACGTTGTAGCTATGTTGCTGAGGTGAGTTTATGTGAATGAATTATTAAGTCAATGCTTAATGCATTATAAAAATCAATTAAATTGAATTTAATCTGGTCTAATTAACAGATTTTGAATTAACTTTTTTACACTTAATAAGCGTGTGAATAAACTCTTGTCTAAATAGTTATAGTTTTTTGCAAAATTAAACATGATTTGAAATGTAACAAATATTTACTTTCGATATCTGGTATAAATTTCTTTAGATTAACATTCGCAATTTCTGGATTTATCTAAATAAAGATCAAACTTGCTATTCCTAGGGCAATAAGAACAGCTGCTGTGGCAATTGATTTAGTCTTACCCAGTCGCTGAGGCAGCCCCTTAATTCCACTGGCTTGATCTTGATCCATATCCTTAATTACATTGATGAAGTGAGCGGCCATTCCAAATAGCGCTCCCCCTAATAGCATCCATAGGGGTGGATTTAAATCTTTGGAAATCACTACCGATGATGGCAAGGCTGCGAACGCAACGGCATATGGCAGCGGCGAGAGAAAATTGAACTTAAAGAAAAAGTTATATGCGACTCCACAAGCAATACCTAACATATAAACCGAACCACCTTTGATTCCAAGTGGGCCAAGTAAGTTTGCTATAAAGGAAAATGGCACCATAAAGCGCAACCATTTTTGTAAGTATTGCTTGGTAATTAGCCCAGAAACTAATGGCTTTTTAGTGCGTTGATGTTTTAAGTCATCTTCTAGATCGTATAGGTCATTACTCCAGCCGACTACGAGTTGGCCCGTAAATACAACGAATGCAATTACATAGGCCGGGCCTTCCCACCAGTAATAAGTGGCAAATCCAAACGAGATTGCCGTAACTATCAAGGTGGGGCCAAAGTGTGCGGCTTTAAGTAGGCCCTTTAACTTCTTCACTCCTAAATTCTAATGGAAGATTTAAAACGTCGCGAGTCAGCTAGTTTCCACTCGCTACATAATCGCTTAAAGCTTTACGCTCGGAATCTAATTCGCTGACATAGTTCTTAACAACATCGCCGATTGAAACTATAGAAATTAAGGAGCCATCTTTATCGATGACCGGAATATGGCGAATTCTATGTTCAGTCATCGTTTTCATAAGCTCGGCAAATGTTGAATCAGGTGTACAGGTATGAACACCAACTGTCATGATATCGCGAACGTGCATTCCACCAAGTTGATCTAGTTTTCCGGGCATAGCTCTAACAACATCACGCTCGGAGACGATTCCATCGATGCGCTTACCATCATTAGAGACAACTAGCGCCCCTATGTGATGCGTATTTAAAGTGTTGACAAGATCCTGAATACTTGCACTCGCGGAAATTGTCTCAACCCGCTTGCCTTTAATGATGCTACTAATTTTCATTTGGCACCTCTCATTAGAAGTTTCATTATGGTGCTCTCAAGCATGACAAATAGCAATAGTTAATTCCGTTGATTTGAGAGCAATTCCACTTCCTGGGCTTCTCTATTAACCTTTGACCATGGCCACCAAAGACCCAAGCCGCGAGGCGCATTTTCCAGCGATTGAAAAGAAATATGGCGAGAAAATGTCATATTGGTTCAAGGTGATGGCCGCTGTTGAAAGCAAGAAATACCCGGAACAGATTGCTCATTTGCGCGAGAATTATGGCTTTTCACAAGCTCATGCCAATGCGTTGGTGATGTATTCGCGCGGTTCGACATCGGCTCGTAGATTCGAAACGCCAGCGCAGTATTTCAAGAGCATTGATCAAACGCAGGCCAAGACAATTAAGAGGATGATCAAAGTGATTAGAGATAAATATCCAGATCTAGAACTTGTAATAGCTTGGAATCAGCCAATGCTGCGCAAGGGCACGATGTATGTGTTCGGGGCATCAGTTTCTAAAAACCACATCTCAATTGCGCCTTGGAGTACCGGAGTACTAGATAAGTTTCGCCCGAAATTAACTGAGTATCGGGTCACTAAGAAAATGTTTGCAGTGCCTAATAATTGGGATGTTGATGTTAAATTGCTACAGGAAATGGCTAAGGCACGGTTAGCTGAGGGCTAATTAGTTCTGAGGCTTCAAGTGAACCGCAGACTTGGTGCGCAGCCGATTATGGTGTCTAACTTTAAATACTTAAAGCGTGCACAATTTTATCCTCAGTATTCTGTGGAGTAAATAACTGCAGATTCAAATTGTATAAGTCGCTCCGATAATGACATATTGCTTTCATAACAATATTTCCATTTTGGTCGGCATCAATAACTCTCATTATAAGAGTTGGAACGCCTTCATCAATTTGTAACAAATTCTTCTCTACTTCATTTGGAATATGTGCTGAAATACGATTTTCTGCTGTTTTAATAACTATGTCATGCTTTTCTTTAAAGAAAGCGTATAAGGATCCAGTAAGTACGCTCTTGCTCAAGTCAGGCACAAGTTCTTTTGATATATACAGTTCTTCAATTGAAATAGGAGTATCGTTACCAAAACGAACCCGAGTTGCCTTGAACACGGTAGCGTGATTATTAATTCTAAGTATTTCTGCTAAATTCTTATCAGCCTTGATTTCTTTGAAAGAAACAACACGGCTGGTTACCTTAAACCCACGGTCGGTCATAGTGTTTGAAAAAGACTTAAGGCTTAAACCACTAGAAGTAATTGGTTTTACTACGAAGGTTCCTGATCTAGCACTTCTAAAAATTAGTCCTTCTTGAATCAAGATATCCATTGCCGCTCTTAAGGTCATTCGACTGACACCAAAGCGCTCAGATAACACGCGCTCGCCAGGTAACCTGCTTCCAAGTCGTAGTTCCCCTAGCAAAAGCAGTACTTGCTCTCTGGCTCTCATTATCCCGGCTTGCATTTTTTTAGTATATGCCTCTGATTCCTAGATTGGAATACCTCGCGCTTACCTATTCGCTAAGGCTTAAGCCGTAACTAGCACACATAAGCAGTTCGATAAAATTTCGTTTTCTGAAGAAATTAGATCACGAAAGGTTATCAAGTAGCTTTAGAGCAGCCTGCATCATTTTCTCTGTTGAACCTTCCCCATAAATTGAGCGGCCAACTTCATAGCCATGTTCCTTAAAATCTTTCTGAAGAGGAAAATAATCAAAATATCCGTTGGCATAACCGATAATTATTGTATTTTTGAATGGAGATTTACTACGAATCTGCTCGCCTACTTCAACCAAATATTCACCTGGTAGCCCAAGAAAAACTAGGTCTTTAGAAAGTTTAATTGCTTGAATTTCCAAGTTATCTGAACCTGCTTGATATCTTGGATTTGGGTGGGTCCAGCCATATCTTTTGGCTTTTAGGAAAGCCAAGCGGGGCTGATAAATCTTTTTATTAGCCAAACTTGAATCTAGCTGAAGATTTTTCTCAAGAGCCGCTATCTCATCTTTATCTTCTTCAACATCCTCAGGTCTTTGTCTAACCAGGGTAATGAACTCACTTTTTACGACGATCTCATCCACATGAATTACAGATCCAGCTACCTCCTTCTGTGGAGTATCAATACCCCAACTTAAGTTAACGGCGTAGCGATCTGTGCCCAGTGCTTGCGACTTGTAGGCGGCAGCTAAGGCTGCTGATCCAACAATATTTCCGTTCAGTTCAACATTTTCCCAAGTATGCGCATTCCAAGTTGGATTAATGTCTCCACACATTCCTTGAATGAAGACGCCAATACCCCCAAAGTTTTTCTCTATCAGTGAAATTGCCACGCCAGGGAAATCGGCAGAGAAATTCAGGTTGTCGTACTCCATAATTGTTGGGTGGCATGAGAATGAAATAATGGTAGAGACTGCTTCTCCCTTTAGATTTGATGCAACAATTAGATCTAGACTTTCATCATTTGGTCCATTTGGGTCTCGACGATTCTGGCTTACGCCTTCTACTCCTGCACTCAGCAGTTTTAAACTAACCTGCTGCTTATTGGCAATCGCATTAGCTGCAGCCTTGCAAACCATAGCTATAAGTAGTTCGGTGTATTCAGGATCCAATAAATTACGCACAGCTGCTGGGCCGGCGTGCGTGTGCGTAGCAGAAATCATAATATTCGCCTTATCTACTCCCACTTTTTGCAGAAGTTCAGTGCGAAGGATTTCAGTTAAATCATCACCGACCGCGACTAGGTCGCAAACGACAATAAGTGCTGGCTCTTTACCATCATATAAATATATGGCTCTAGCGAAGAGTGGATCATGGGTCCCTTTCGACTTATCTAATCGATTCCCGTACCCGCCCATAACCATCGGCTGTGCAGGCGTAATTTCTACCTTTGCACAACCTACCCAAAGAGCAGAATTAGTGGTCATGACTTTATCTCAACAATTTTGCCAGTCTCAAGAGATTCATGCATCGCCACTAATAAATTTGTATTTAGCAAACCATCATTAATAAGATCTAATGATCTGTCATTACTGTTTACGCGATTGATAAATGAACCCCAAGCAGCCGATGCCCAAGCCAATGTTCTTGGATAGCTGTATTTAGTTGGTGTGGCTTTAATACTGCCTTGCTCAAAAGTATCCATCCATAAAGTTCCTTCGCTGCCGACAATCTGATATTTGAAATCAACAACGAATGGAAGTGAATCTGGAAGGACCCAAGCAGATTCAAAGATTCCATCTGTACCATCATCGTACTTGACCATCGCGTGAATGTAATCCCAAGTGGGGATTCCCATTCCTTGTAACTTATTCTTTGTGCCGTTAGCCCAAACTTGCACTGGTTTTCTATTTCCAAACCAACGAGCAAGATCGAAGCAGTGGCTCAGTAAGAACCAACCACTAGTTGAATCTCCAGCCCACTTTAGATTCTTTGAAGGTGAAACTAAAGCATTATTGAGACGAACGTTAAAGCATAATAAATCACCAACTTCGTCAGCGTCGATGGCTTCTTTCGCGCGAACGAAAGGAGGGTTAAATCTATTACTAAAATTAACCTGGCAGACAATGTTATTTTTCTCTGCTGCCGCAACCATGGCTTTAGCATCTTCCATGTTAGTGGCAAGTGGTTTTTCAACAATGATCGCTAAGCCGCTGTTTGCAGCTGTAATGAATGGATTTCGATGGTGAGGATCTGGTGTTGCGACATATACAGCGTCCAAATTGCCAGCTGCGATCATGTCCTCTAGCGATGAGAAGTAAGGAACATTTAATTCTGTTCCTACCTTCTTGGCAAGCTCGGCATTCAAATCACAAACAGCCGCCAAAGAGCCACCCTTGTAATCTTCCCTTGCGAGAGCTTTTGAAGCTCCTAGACCCATAACTCCAAGACCAACAATTCCAAATCTGACCATTTTCTTACCTTTCGTTAGTTTGTTTAGTATTGTGAATTTCTAGCTCAAATCATTACGCGCCCAAACTCCTTCCATCATTACGGCTTGGGTATCAAAATTTGCATCTAAAACAACTAAATCGGCAATTTTGCCATTCTCGATAGAACCCAAATCCCTATCTAATCCAATTATTTTTGCAGCATTTAGAGAAGTTAGCTTGCTTAAATCATGCAGCTCAATGCCGGAGAATTTCAGGCAATTTTTCAACGCTAAGTTCATATTCAGACTACTTCCGGCAAGGGTGTCAGATCCTTCAATAACTATGCGACCCCCCTCTTTTATCAGAAACCTGCCGTCAGGGCGCGGATACTTGCCATCACCTTCACCTGCATAACTGGTCGAATCTGTAACTAAATTAACTCTGTCGACACCTTTACGAGCTAGCAGCACTCGAAATGCCACTGGATGAATGTGAATTCCATCAAGGATTGCTTCGCAGAAAATTTCTTCAGCATCTAAAACTGCCCCCACCATGCCTGGCTCACGGTGACGAAGCGGTGACATTGCATTGAAGGTATGTGTAGTCGATGTGGCTCCAAGTTCAATACCTTTTGTTGCTTCTTCAAATGTAGCCTCCGAGTGTCCCAACGAAGCAACAATGTTCTTCGAAATTAAGTGCCTTATCAGCTCTAACCCGCCTTTAATTTCAGGAGCAACGGTAACCATGCTCACTGAATTATTAGATGCAAAAATCAATCGATCCATGAGCTCGATAGATCCCTCTAAAATCAATGGAATATGGTGTGCGCCATTCCTTTTCGGCGAAATAAATGGGCCTTCAGTGTGAATGCCAAGAACACGTGATCCCTTGCTAGGTGCTTTTGCGCTTACCGATAAGGAAGCTAATACTTTTTCAAGAAATACAAACTCTGTGGTGCTGGTAGTTGTGAGCATTGATGTCGTTCCATGTTGAAGGTGATAACTTCGCGCTTTTTCGTGATCTACAGGTTCAACTGAGTTGAAAGAACCTCCCCCTCCACCATGAACGTGTAAATCAATGAAACCAGGAAAAATATATTTACCCGTAAGATCAAGAGCATCTCTATCCTTAGGAGTTGAATCAAATTGCTCCCTAACTTGCTTAACTCTGCCATTTTCAATATCAATAACACCTTTTTCAATGACTCTATCTGGCGTAACAACCGTGGCATTTTTGAGCGTAAACTGCTGATCAGACATAGTAAAGACCTTCTGTCGAATTTGAGAGCTCTACTGCGCCAAGAATCACTGCGTCAGATCCAAGAAAACTTCTTTCAACTAAATACCGCCGTATAACAGAATTAGATTCAGCACTCTTAAGAATTTCTTTCACAGCTTCGAAATAGGTGTTACTCCCGAGCGCTAAACCGCCTCCCAAGACACATATCTCAGGATCTAGAATCTGAATCTGATTGAAAATTACTAAACCTAACGTTTTTCCCGCCTCAGTCAGAATTCGTTTTGAATCTAAGTTGCCTTCATCAGCTTCTTTCTGAAGATTAGCGGGATATTTTCTAGAGTCACGCAGAATTGCTCCCCCAGAGGCGATTCTCTCGAGAGTTTTACCACGATCAATTTCATTTCCATCAATTATTGTCTGTCCAATTTCGCCAGCAAAGTTGTTTGCTCCACCCCATACTTTTCCATCTATAACAAAGGCGCAACTTATTCCAGTACTGGCCGTAAAATAAAGTAGGTTTCTATACTTGCCTTTTCGGGCAGAGTATTCTGCGAGTGCCGCGCAAGACTTATCGCTCTCCAATTGGATGTTTTCAATACCTAACAAGGATCTAAAATGATCAACAATGCTTACCGAGTTCCAATCAAGATTTATAGCCCTTATTACTACGCCATTCTTTCTATCTAAAAGCCCGGGAGATGCAATGACGGCCGAGACAATACTGCTTGGCTGAATATTTGACTCACTGCAGAGCGTCGTGAAGGCCAGATAGAGATCTCGTTGAAATTCATCGAAACCGCTAGCTGATGTGGGAATCTGCTTAGTGGCAAGAATCTTATTTTCATAGGAAAGAGCAATGATTGTTTTTGAGCCGCCTATATCGATGGCCAAATTAAAGAAATCTTCTTTGTTCAAAGTCATACCGCCGGAGGGGCTTTTTCTCGCTTGAGAGAGGTATTTAAACTATCACCTTGATCAACATTTGCGCTTACTAGAACTGGAGGCGTAATACCCCTTGAGAGCATCTCTTTGGCTACTACAAAATTGATTACTTGGGCAAAGATGGCAAAACATGCAGTTGAGGCCGAACATATTTTCTTACCATCTGGGACCTCAACAGTAGCATCGCCATATACAGATCCATTATTAAGAAAAATATCTACAACATCCAACAATTTCTTTCCAGATTCATGTCTTGAAACAGATTGTGAGGTATGCAGTAATGACCCAATACCGATTACCTTGATGTTCCTGGATTTGCATTCCATCGCCATCTCGATAATTGCTTTATTTCTTCCAGACTGTGAAGCAATAATAACTAGGTCCTTATTTGATACCTGATGGTGATTAAGTAGCTTTATTCCATTTTCAGACTGTCGTTCGGGTTCTGAATCTCTTAAATCCCAATTTGCATTACGAATTTTTGAACGAAAATCCTGTAGATGCATCGAGGAATAGAACGACATGCCACCGGCGCGGCTTGCAAGTTCCATGGCAAAAGCTTGAGCGTGACCAGCCCCAAAGGTGAATACTTTTCCACCTGCGGCGTAGACATCTACGATCATCTTCGCAACGTCATTAATTTCTTTAAGCTGTGACTTAACGGCATTGACGCCTAAGCTAGAGATCAGATTAGCTACATCAATCTCACTAAATTGTGAACTATCACTCAACTGAGCTTGATTTTGCATTACATCCTCCAGGTATCGTTTATGTGACTCATGACAAGCTATCCCTTGACGCTTCCAGCTAATAAGCCACCAACGATAAATCGTTTGGCAAAAATTGTAAAAAGTAAGACGGGTACAAATAGGAATGAGCACGCTGCTGCTAACAAGCCATAGTCGATATTCTTTTCGGTAATAAACCTAGTAATGAAAACTGTAACCGGCTTTGCTTTGGATTCTGACATGATGACTGGAACCAAAAATTCGTTCCAAGCGCCTATCAGGGTGAAAATAGCTACAGTCATAATGCCTGGTGTCAATAGCGGTCTGATTATGTGCCAAATAACCTGCAATCGTGAGGCGCCATCAACAAATGCCGCTTCTTCTAATTCAAATGGAATTGATTTTACGAAAGCTACCAAGATCCACGTAGCAAATGGCAAAATCAAAGCAGAGAGTATCAAAACTTGGGTTATAACTTTGTCATAGAGTCCAAATTTAGAAACTAAGGCAAATAGTGGGACTAAAAGAACAATCGCAGGAGTTACTTGAACCAGAGTTACCAGCAATACAATTAGCTTCTTGCCTGGGTAATTCATTCTACTTAATGAATATGCTAATGGAGTTGCGGCAATTACAACCAATAAGGTTGTAAATATAGCTACTAGAAAACTGATTTTAATGGCTGCGTAGAATTCTTCATTCCCTGCCAGATATTTTATATTTTCTGACGTTGGCTTAAAATTCAAGAGTCTTGGCGGGAACGTTTGTGCCTCCGCATTAGTCTTTAGAGCAGTCGACAGGGTGTAAAAGACTGGGAAGATAATCACTATAGAAATAGCGATTAACAGGAAATATCCAGAAACTTTTCCAATAAATGAATTTTTCATTTCACACCTTCGTCATCTTTAAGAAGATGAAATACACAGGCATAACTATTGCCACGATCGCTACTGAGATTGCCGAAGCTCTGGAAGTATCAAAATAGGTGAAGGCGGCTTTATAAGCCAAAAACGGAAGGTTGACGGTAGCGTTACCGGGTCCACCGCTCGTCAGTACAAATATTGTGTCAAACATACGGAAAGCATTGACTGAGCGAATAATTACAATCACAGCTATTACAGGTGCAAGCATTGGAATTATCACTCGCAGATTCAACTGCCACCAATTTGCGCCATCAATAGATGCAGATTCGATGATTTCTTTAGGCAAATTCAATATACCTGCCATTAAAACTAATACGACAAATGGAAGATGTCCCCACCACTCAAGAAAAATGACGGCTCCCATAGCCGTGCCTGATGAGCTTAAAAAATTGATATCAAGCCCGACAAAGCTCTGTAGCCACTTTATGGCACCAATGTCAGGATTGAGCATTAAAGACCACATCATGCCGATCGCCACAGGTGTTAAAAGCATTGGCAGCATGATCACACTGACAAAAAAACTCGTACCCTTCATAGATCTTGCGAGCACTTTAGCAATGACATAACCAGCCAATAATTGGGTCAAGATACTAAAGAATGTAATCAGCAAACTCACTCTAAGAGCTTCACCAAATTTAGCGGTGAATACCTCACTCTTATAATTTGCAAGTCCTACAAATTTGGTTGGTGCCGATGAGATTAAACTCGAATTGGTCAGCGAGTAATAGAAGCCAGTGATAAGAGGAGCCAAAACCACCGAGATAAGAAGCAAAAGGCCAGGAAGTGAAAACAAAACGGCTAGTCCGCTAGATCGAGAGTATCTTCTTACGGTTCTAATCTCGTTGGTAACCATCGATCCTCCGTCCTCAAATACATTGAAAAACTAAAATGTAGAAAGCGGGATGATGGCTTTTAAGGACATCATCCCGCTTCAACTACTATCCCTTCAACTTGCCTGACTTCACGAAAATTGCCTTAACATCAGCATTTAATTTCGCAATTCCAGCATCGAAGGTGATTTGCTTTGTAGCCATTGCATTAAGACCACGATTTACCACGTCCATGATTTCCGTAATTTCCGGAACTCTGTAGAGTGGAATAGCGCTCTTGTTAGCTGTATTCATCACATCGGTATACGGTGCGACTTTTGCTAATAAGGCTTTCTGTGAAGTACTAACTAGAGTACGGCCACTAGGAGGAGCACCAGAATTGAGGAATGTCTCGGCATTAGTTTTTCCGAGCATGTATTCCAAGAATTTCCAAGCGTTAGTTTTCTGGCTTGAATATTGATTAATACCAATTAACCATCCAAACAAGAAAGTTTCCTTCGAACCGTTCATATGTGGCGCATCAGCTAAAGCCAGCTTGTCATAAACCTTTGGTGATTGCTTTGCATCACCAAGGATTGAATACCAACCTGTTGCATTTAGCATCTGGCACACTTCAAGTTCTTGCATTGCCTGAACTGCCACAGCTCCACCACCTGAAATTACTGATGCTGGAGTCGTGTAGACAAGATCCATAGCCATCTTTATAGCTGCTTTTGATTCAGCTGAATCAAAGGTTGGCTGGAAAGTGCTGCTATTAAAGAATGCACCGCCGTAATTATGAATCATTGCTCCAATTCGATAGGCAGCGGCAGCTGGACCGTAAGGAATCGCTGATCCGTAATATCCGGCATCATTACATTTCTTTGCATTGCTGGCATATTGTGTCCAAGTCTTTGGAATCTTTAAGCCCAACTTTGCATATAGATCTTTTCGGTACCACAAGATATACGGCTCGGTTGAAAGAGGAAGTCCCAATCTCTTGCCGTTAAATGTTCCATAAGCCTTTAGCTGACCTGCGATGCGTGAATCTTGATATTCACCTGAGGCAACTGCCCGAAGTCCAACTTCATCCAGGCAACCTGCACTAGCTAAAGCAGTTAAATGTTGGCTGTCATACTGGACTACATCGTTAGTAGATGATTTAGTCTGGCAGGCTAATAGTAACTTTGTAACAATATCTCCAGTTGGTACTGTAATAAAGTTAACTTGAATTCCAGTCTTAGCTGTAAATGCTGGCGCCATTGCCTTTAGAGCATCAGAGCTAGGGCTAACTGTTACAAAAACATTGATTTCTTGTGCCGCTCGAGCTGATACTGACATAGAAGAAACCATCACTACGCTAAGCAAAGTTACAAATACTTTGCGTTTACTAAAATTTACTTTAATCATTTAATTTCTATCCTCTCTACTTCCTAGTGTCTTCACTCATGGAATTGGAAAAACAACTACTGGCAACTTCACTTGCCGTGATCCACAAGTTACACCAACAAACTAAGAAATGTAAGAAAATTAATTAGATAATCTTAATTTTGAAATAACAAAAAAGTCGCTAAAAAAAATAGACCAGTATGTAAAAAATAATTTTAAACATAAAAAAATTGAAGTAAACCAGTGCTATGCTGACAATTAATTGATAGTTACTTATAAATTTATATTTAGACCAGATTTTATTTGGAGGTAAGCAATTGAATAGGAAGGCTTACTTTTTGCGCCAAAGATCTCAACTTTTCATAAGAACGACCGTACTTAATTCAATGGAAATTAGACCAATAAAAATAGGAAATTGCGCTTTTTCCTTCATGCTTGCTCGCAAGCGAACCGTGAGCATTGCGATGGCGTCATGACCTTCATTGAGTATAAATCCCTTAACGAGGTCAGGAAATTAGTTGGTTCAGTAATTGGCACCAGTCCTACGATGAGGATAGACCAGCAAAGAATTGATAGGTTTGCTGAAATTACCCTTGATAACCAATGGATACACAATGATCCGAAAGCAGCAAGTGAGGGACCATACGGCACAACAATTGCGCATGGGTTCCTGATTCTTTCACTCATAACCGGGCTTGAATGCCAGAGTTATTCAATCGGTGATGTGAAGGTACGAATCAACTATGGTCTTGACCGGTTGAGGTTCATTACACCGCTAAAGGTTAATTCTGAAATTTATCTCACGACAAAGTTGATTTCTGTTGAGGACGTTAAGTCTGGAATCAAAATTCTTAAGGAAAATACAATTATTTGTCCAACAGAGTCTAGGCCAATCTTATCCGTTGAAAGAATCACTCTGGTGACACTAAATGATTAATAAAATAGTCGATTCTTTGTCCGAAGCGGTCTCTGATGTAAAAGATGGATCCACCATACTTATAGGCGGGTTTGGCAACTCTGGCATTCCCAACAATCTAATCGCGGCAGTTGTTGCCAAAGGAGTCAAGGATTTAACTATAATTACAAATAATGCAGGAAGTGGTGACTCAGGAGTCGCATCTCTTCTGAAGAAACGAATAGTTAAAAAAATTGTTACTTCATATCCCAGATCTCGTGGTTCAATCTGGTTCGAAGAGTTGTATAAGTCCGGAGAGATTGAACTAGAACTGCTACCCCAGGGAAATTTAACTGAAAAGGTTCGAGCAGCTGGTGCCGGAATTGGAGCCTTCTACACACCGATTGGAGTTGGGACTCTATTGGGTAAAGACAAAGAGCAGAAAATGATCAATGGGAAGCTATATCAACTTGAATTCCCTCTATTCGCAGATGTTGCCTTAATCTCGGCCAAGACTGCAGACCGATGGGGCAACTTGGTTTACAGCACAACGGCTCGAAACTTTGGGCCGAGCATGGCGATGGCCGGCAAGGTAACTGTTGTAGAGGTTTTAAACATTGTGGAGCTGGGGCAATTGGACCCTGAAGTGATAATAACGCCGGGTATTTTCGTCAATAAAGTTGTGAAGGTATCAAGATGATTTTCGAACCATTGAGCAAGGATGAGATAGCCAAGAAAGTTGCACGAGATCTCAAAGATGGCCAATACGTCAATTTAGGAATCGGACTACCAACTTTGGTTGCAAGTTTCCTGCCTGACGATAAAGAAATTGTTTTGCATAGTGAAAATGGAGTTTTGGGAGTTGGTCCAAGACCTTTGCCCGGAGAAGAAGATATAGATTTAATTGACGCTGGCAAAGACTTCATAACTCTAAAACCAGGTGCGTCTATTTTCCATCACACAGATTCATTTATCATGATGCGAGGTGGGCATATTGACGTGGCAGTTTTGGGTGCACTTCAAGTTAGTCAGAAAGGTGATCTTGCTAATTGGGCGACCAATGATGAAACTTATCCACCAGCCGTGGGCGGTGCAATGGATCTTGCTTCAGGTGCCAAAAAGATATTTGTGATCATGATTCATACGAATAAAGATGGAACTCCTAAAATTTTAGCGGAATGTACTTTTCCTTTGACGGCAGCGGAAGTTGTAACAACTGTTTATACAGATCTAGCAACACTTGATGTTAAAGACGGTCAGATGTTTGTTAGAGAGATGAGCCGTGGATTAACCAAAGGAGAATTAATTAGCAAGACTGGCGCAAAACTAATTTTTTAAATCTAGGTTTTGCTTTTAAACATTAGGTGATCCAGTCACATAAAGTGTTTGGCCGGTGACAAAACTCGACTTTGGGTTACAAAAGAAAGCAACAGAATTTGCTACATCTGAAGGATTGCCGATTCGCTTTACGGCGGTTTGATCACTCATAGTAGAAGCCAGAACTGCCCAATCTTGACCCGTCTTTTCAGTTATTGATCTAGTCATTTCGGTTTCAATAAAGCCTGGAGCTACAGCATTGACTGTTATACCAAATTGCCCAAGCTCAATTGCTAGTGTCTTTGCTAAGCCTAGTAGCGCCGCTTTCGAGGCTGCATAGTTCGCCTGACCTCGTTTTCCCAACGAAGATCGCGAAGAAATGAAGACAATACGTCCGTACCCACCTTTAACCATAGCCGCCTGTGCTAACTGGGTTATATGAAATACCCCGCTTAGATTTACATCTATAACTTGAGACCATTCCTCAAAAGTCATCTTGTGGAATAGAGCATCTTTCGTTATTCCTGCATTATTTACCAGAATGTCTATTCGTCCGAATTTGGTTAATACTAGATCAATCGCCTCTTTAACTTTTAATGGCTTAGTAATATCGACACCTAGGCCTAAGCTTTCACCGTTAATAGTTTTCAAAGACTCATCGATTTGCATCTGGTCTAAATCTATAGCAACCACTGTTGCGCCATTGTTACTTAGCTCTCGAATAATTTCTGCGCCTATGCCTCTTGCGCCGCCAGTAACAATTGCTACCTGTCCAGCTAGTTCATTGCTGCTGTTTACCATTATAGTTACCCCCATAAAGTTTAATTATAATCAACTTCTATCAGCATAGTTATAATTGGAGTAAAATACATACTATGAAACACCCATTTGAATTATTGAAAATTAATCAATTAATAACTCAAGAACAACTTGAGATAAAAAATTGGGTTAAGGATTTTGCTGAGAAGAAAATAAAACCAAATGTTCAGAACTGGTATGAAACTAAAGGCGCTCCAATAAAAGATTTGATGCTTGAGTTTGGAAATCTTGGATTATTCTCACTAAATGTAGAAGACAAGACTCACACTACAAAGAATGCGATTGCATATGGCTTTGCCTCCATGGAGATTGAAGCAATGGACTCGTCCCTTAGGTCTTGTCTCTCGGTTCAAAATTCTTTGGTTATCTATCCTTTGCTTACCTACGGAAGTAAGGAACAGATCGATCAATACGCTGACGGATTAATTAGTGGAAAATTGATTGGTTCATTTGGTCTAACTGAAGTTGATCATGGTTCCGACCCGGCGAGCATGAAAACTTTTGCAAAGAAGAAGGGCGGAGACTGGATTTTGAATGGATCCAAAATGTGGATCACCAATGGCTCTATCGCTGATTTAATCGTTATTTGGGCTCAAACCGATGATGGAATTAGCGGTTTTCTCGTGCCCACTAACGCGCCAGGCTTTTCAGCTGTTGAGATACCAGGCAAGATCTCTATGAAAGCGTCTAAAACTGCCGCGGTTTATCTCGAAAATGTTGTGGTTCCAGATTCTGCTCGCCTCCCCGGTGCAAATGGCTTGAGTGGTCCACTTAGATGTCTTAATGAGGCCAGATACGGCATTGTTTTTGGTGTCATAGGTTCAGCCAGTGACAGCTTCACAACGGCACAGCAGTATTCAATATCGCGCGAACAGTTTGGCAAACCAATTGGTTCGTTTCAACTAACACAGAGCAAGCTAGCCGATATGTCAACAAAGCTAAATCTGATGATGTTGCTAGCCTTGCATATAGGCCGACTTAAACAAGACGGTGAAATTACTCCTGAAATCATAAGCTATGGAAAATATAACAATGTGATGAATGCGATCTCTATTTGTCGAGAAGCTCGCACAATTCTGGGTGCCGCAGGAATAACAAGTGACTACTCCCCTCTTAGACATGCGAATAACCTAGAGTCCGTTCTAACTTATGAAGGAACTCATGAAATGCATCTTCTAACGATTGGCAAAGGACTTACTGGAATATCAGCCTTTAAATAGCTAAGAACTCTAAATTTGTAAACGGTATCTGATTCTATTTTTATAACGCAATACGACAGCTGCTAAAAACATAGATGCAAACGCGCCGATATAAAGTGGGAATCTTGATCCGAATAACTGTGCTTCTAATCCAACAAGCAAGACTCCAAAAGTTGTTCCAGCGGTAAAGCACGAGAGATAGACACCCAGAACCCGCCCCCTATAGATAAAATCACAATTTGCTTGAACGTAGGCATTAAATGATCCGACCATATTTGATCCTGCTGTGCCACAGAAAAAAATAAGAACTGCAAATACTTGAACGTTGGGTGATATAGAAGTAATTGTGAGAATCACTGAAAAAATCACTACATTTCGCATCAGATTTTCCAGTGTTATAGCGCCATTCCTTCTTGCCATAAGTACGCCACCGAAAACATAACCAAAAGCAATTGAAGATGAAAGCAGACCAAAATATCTAATGTCGATTTTGAATTCTTCCCTCGACATTAGTGCAATAGTTGTTGGGAAATGCATTGCGAAAAATGCAATTATGAACACGGAAACTAGTGCGATCATTGAATCTGGCTTGTTTCTCAAATGAGAAAGACCCGCCTTTATAGTTCCTGTATTAACTTCAAAATTGACAGCTCCCTCGGTCTCTGCAGGTTTTTTGAAAAACCAAATCATAATCGAGGAGACGATGTATAAAAATGAAACCATGAAAATTACCGTGTAGCTGTTGTTGTAATAATGTGTCACATATCCAGCAATCAAGGGGCCGACTAGCCGGCCAAAGTTAGAGTTCACAGAATTTAGCCCAACACCTTTAGATACTTCTCCATTACCAATTAAATCTGTAATGTGTGAAAGGCGCATTGGCCCATCAAGCGCCGTTATAACCCCACCGATTAGAGAAACTAGAATCAAAGTTCCAAACGGAAGATTTCCACTCAAGATTAGATACCCGGTAGTAAATGAAAGTGACCCCATTAGAAAAGTTAATAAAGTGAGAATATATGCCTTGTTGTATTTATCAGCTAGCCGCCCACCCAAAAGACTAAAGATGAATGATGGTAAAAATTGTACGGCTGTAAGTATTCCTAGTGCTTTCGCGGAACCAGTAATCTCTAGCGCATACCAATCAAGAGTCACTCTCTGCATCCAGATAGCAGTATTAGTCAAGAATGTGGAGAGATAAAAAATTTTATAATTCTTATCTTGGACGGAAAATATATTTGAAATATTAATCCGCCTCCAAAATATTGGGGTGCAAGCTAAAGTCCTATGTTAGCCACTAATAAATTTAAATACCTAAAAAAATCTGGTCTAATTTTTGAATTAAAAAACTAACCCCATGATAATTTCACTCGCATTGGTATGAATTTCGATGAAGCCTAATTTTTTATAAAACCTATTAGCGTGGTCATTTGATGCTGACACGTGCAAATGAACTCCAGAGGATCCTGCATCTTGTAGTGCTTTGAGTAGGTGCAGGATCATCGTTTTTCCGTAACCAAAACCTTGATGCGATTCAATAATGTCTATGTGCAGGTGCGATGGATATTCAGAAATCAGCTCCTTTGGACTAAAACCTTGCCTATTTAGCTCTTCAATGAGGCTCACATCGCGTGGCTTTAGATCTTGAGTTAAAGCAGCATATTTTGCTTTGGTAGCCGGCCAATACTCCCTATCTAGCCTACTTTCGAACCTGCCAGTATCTAAAACTCCCAGCACATACCCAACTACCTCTTCGCTCACTTTTAACGTAAACGCAAAATTTGACTCATGAAGAACATATGGAGCAACGTAAATTTCTCCAACTAAGTCATGCAGATTGTGAAGGTGAGTAGCACCTTTGCCGCCATTAGCAGTCTGCAAACATACTTTTAAAAGCCCTGGCAAGTCAGTCAGGATCGAAGACCCTAATGTTACGTCTTCGTCCAATTTAAGTTCCACCATCTTGTAATCATACTGGCGTTCAGCACGTATTTCTGTAAGAGATGTGTCTACGCGCATATAATGAATGGATGATTGGTGATTCATTGTGACTACTTTTGCGAGCAAGTTATTACTTGCAGAATTAATTGAGGTCGCTCAGATTTCCGAAAATGTATTCGTGGGAAATTGTTTAGCAGGTGCAACAGGGCGTATTTTTGGAGGCCAAGTGGCAGCGCAAGCTATGCGTTCTGCAACTTTAGTTAGACCAGATAACAGAAGTATTCACTCATACTCCTGTGTTTTTCTTAGACCAGGTGTGCCTGAATACAAAGTTCGCTATGTTGTAAGTGAATTGCGAAATGGTAAGTCACTTAGCACCTATCGGGTCGATGCATATCAAGATATAGAGGGTGACGAAAGCCTAATAATGACTTCGACCTCCTCATTTCACATTAATGAAGATAGCCAGAGTTACCAAGATCAGATGCCATCTGTGATTTCTGCCGAAGAATGTGGTCTCGCTGGATACATACCACCTGGAAGTAACTCACGAGTCAGAGAGCCAATAGATTTTCGTTGGCCAGATGGTCCACCAAATTCAATTGTGCCTTCACATCCCCGCCAATTAACTTGGTTTAAGGCTCAAGATCAATTGTCTGATGATCCTCTAATACATGCTTGCGCTCTTACTTACATTACTGATTTAACGTTGACCCGAACTGCCCATATGCCTCTTAATAATCCTCAATCAAGGCAACTTGGTTCCTCTCTTGATCACTCAATGCATTTTCATCGTCCATTCAGGGCTGACGAATGGGTTCTATTTGAGCAGGAAGCTGCCAGTTATTCAGGGTCTCGCTCTATCGCAAGCGGAAAAATATTCACCAAAGATGGCTTCCTCGCTGTTTCAGTCAGACAAGAAGCTTTAATTCGTCGTGCGGAACAAATCTAAAAACTATTTAACTTCAATCACTATGGCAATCCCTTGCCCGATACCAATGCATGCAGCCGCCACACCGATACCACCACCACGAGCTTTTAGTGCTCGGGCTAAATCAGCAACTATGCGAGTACCAGATGCACCTATTGGGTGGCCAATCGCAATAGCTCCACCATTTGGATTTACTTTTGTTCGATCTATTTCTGGCATTTCATGCAAGACTGACAAAACCATTGTTGCGAATGCTTCATTAATTTCAAAGATTGCGACATCACTTATATCTTTGCCAGCACGTGCTAGCGCTTTGCGAATAGCAGGGACCGGTGCCACCGTAAATTCATGAGGGGCAAGAGCCGCAACAGCCGTACTTAGAATATATGCAATTGGTTCAAGTCCAAGTTCTTTGGCTTTACTCTCTGAAGTAATCAGTGTCGCTGCTGCGCCATCATTTAAAGGGGAAGAATTTCCAGCAGTGACTGAACCTGTCTTGGAAAATGCCGACGGCAGAGTTGCCAGTTTTTCAGTTGAACTGTCTGGACGGATGCATTCATCTTTACCAACGCCATTAACTTCAAATACATATTCATTAAATCCCTTTTGCCAAGCAGCATTTGCGAGCTGATGTGATCGAACTGCCCATTCATCTTGCGCGGCACGAGATACTCCAAGACGTTCGCCGACTCTTTCAGCGCTTTCACCTAAAGATGTAAGCCATTCAACCGGCATCAACGGATTTATCATCCGCCAACCGATTGTGGTTTGCTGTAAAAATTGCTTGGGATCAAGAGGGGTATCTGATTTAGGTAATACCCAAGGGGCACGGCTCATGCTCTCTACACCGCCAGCAATGACTATTTTTGCTTCACCTGAATTAATCAATCTACCCGCCTGCGCAATTGCTTCCGCGCCAGAACCACACAAACGATTTACCGTAACCGCAGGGACCGTGACCGGAATCTTTGCAAGCAGCGAACTCATACGGGCGACATTGCGATTATCTTCACCAGCACCATTGCTATTGCCTGCAATAATTTCATCTATAGTCCCTGAGTCAAGATTGGGCACCTTGGAAAGTAAATTTTGGAAAGTCAGACTTAATAGATCATCAGGTCGAACAGATGATATGCCACCACGATATTTTCCAAATGGTGTGCGGGATGCAGCGGCGATTACAGCGCGATTCTGATTCATGAATCTATCGTAATCATTAATCAAGCAAATCATATTTTCTAAACTGGTCTAAAAAGTGTCCATTAAGCGAGCAACAAGAAAATTTAACTTCTAATTTTAGGCAAGTTCCAGTTTTGTCTTATCGATAACAATCGAATACCTATTACTAGTACGAAGCCGATAGCGGAGGCTAGCTCTTGATTAGCACCTGCTTCGATCGCAACAACAAGTGCGCT
>Ga0209499_1000770_pt1 | contig 23359 bp, 21 predicted proteins | sample C_130208_EF_Meta_FD_187306 | JGI IMG/M metagenome (GOLD analysis project Ga0209499, IMG submission 187306) | Freshwater microbial communities from Lake Croche, Canada to study carbon cycling - C_130208_EF_MetaG (SPAdes) (version 2) | ecosystem: Environmental > Aquatic > Freshwater > Lake... | reverse complement strand
GGAATCCTTACAGTCCTTACACTCCTTACAGTCCTTACAGTCCTTACGCTGCGGCGGGCCTCCGCAGGGACCAAGCCTCCGCAGGGACCAAGCCTCCGCAGGGACCAAGCCTCCGCAGGGACCAAGGCACACTAGACTAGGGCTGGACCTTTTTTTGTGCGACCGATAGTAACACCATCAAGAGGGACACTCGGGTGAGTGTCCTACTTGCTAGATACAATCGTTAATCATCTTCCTGCTCCTGCTCGGTGACCACATGGTAGAAAGTCGATCCATCGTCGCTCACATACCGTTCATCAGGAAGAGGACCGTCGACTTCTTCACAGTCGAGAGCCTCCCACTCGCCGTTTCGTACATCGTTGATTCCTTGGCTGATCCATCGTGTGCGTATCCATCGAGTCATTCCACCACCTCCGCATATTTGAAAGCCTCTTCCAAGGCTTCCCTACTCAAAGCCTCGTTTTGATCTGCATCCAAATCCGCATCAAGCAAAGCCTCAAAGACCGCAAGCACCTTCCAATTGTTTTCAACCTGATACCAAGACACGTCCGAGGACCCATAATCCACATCCGAGGAGCCATCCGTATCTTTATTAACTCGGACAACGGACCAAAACATACCCGTGTCATCACGGTCAAAGACTAGGATGTTATGCTCACCCAAGCTCTTGACGTGATAGGCCTCGACGGACCAATCGGCACTCAAACCTACCTGCTGAAACCTTTCTGTTCTCATCATCATGTTCTCCTTGCCTTTGATAATACTCCCACATGGGAATATCGTCAATAGACTATCGGCAGATCGAGCCCCATATAATAGGACAAAACAATCCTCACGGTGCGGCAGGCCTCCAAAGGGACCAAGCCTGACACACGCGTTGATAAGATGACACATAGGTGAGGAGATGAGGAGAATGGGGTGTGAATTGCTTCACAGGTTTGCGCTTAAGGTATAACCGTGGTATGACCAAAACCGAGTTTTTTATGAATCATGGTTCATATAAAAAGTGAACCCCTGTGAACTTTGGCACAATGCAACGGATGGTCATGGCACCTCGTGGCCTATGCACCAATGGAACACCAGTAGACGCCTGTACAGGTGCAGGCGGCCCCCCAGGTTCACAGAAGCTCGACGCTGGTAGCTTACCGCATCACCGCCCCGCTATACCCATGTTTCCTATTCCCACTTATCTACGCACCTGAGACACCGTTTATCCAAGTTACCCCCGACTAATATTTTGTTGTTTAGTATATATTTAACAAAAGTTACTGCACTATTGGTGCATCGTTGGTAATGGATGTCATTGTGCAGATGGAATCGCAGTGCGTGAGTTGCACCTGTGAACAGGGGCCGACAAAGGGGAGGCAAACAGGCTGGTGGAACGCAGTTTTTATTTGGCTGCGCCAGGGCATGGGATGCGGATACAGCCGGCAAAAGGGTCGCATTAGGCTAGAAAGTGTAGGAATGTATGTAGTGTAGTTATAGGTAAGAGATTAATGATTCTTCTTTTTCTTCTTGTAGGTATGTTTACACATATTACAATACCTAAAACGATATATATGTATATATTTGTTTTTTTGTGTTCACTACATACACTAGCTTCGCAACTCCTTGTAGGCAAAGGAAATAAACAGTGTATGTAGGATGAAATCAGTAACTACATTGTACCTTTCTTAATACCTGTGAACCAAAAAAAGGCCTGAATTGACAGGTTTTACTCTCATGTGTTACTCTTTTTGCAGGCAAGGAGGGAATATGGCAAGGGTAAGGATAGCTGACGAGTCTAAAAGGGATGCTGACGGAAGGATTATACGCGAAGGTAAAACCACGCAGCCCCGCAGAACGCCAGCCGATGGATTGGGCCTGGCTAATCTTGATTCCGGGACGCAATGGGGGCCTGCCGGGGCTTTATCCTTGTCGGCATACAACCGGAAGTTGCAAGAAGAGTCTGACCAAAGTGATGAATACTTACAGGAAAAGGCACAAATGCCCTCAGATGACCCGCCAAGCCCTTCCAGTGCGTCCGTTGTAACGGTGCCGTCAACGTCATACCCTTCGTCAAGCGACGAACTGGAAGAGATTGGCAAGGCCATACAAGCGATTGACGGTTTGAAGAAGTCTGCTCCTGTGCGTTCGATGATGAACTCAGGCATTGAGCGTGTGATACAGAAGAATATGCCGGCTGTAGAGGTAGCGGTTCAGGAGTATTTCGACCAGTTGAACTCGCCTGAAGGTGACAAGACGGTAAAAAAGCATTTCCGTGACAATTTCATGTCGCCTGAAGCCTTGCGGGAAATGGAGAAGAGCCAGGCCAAGATGCTTGCCGAGCATATTGACTTCCAGCAGTACCGTATATTCAAGCGCGGGCATGAGTATCAGCAGATGATGATGCTTTCCAAGACTGTCAGGACTTACATGATGGCCGGACGGCGCGCTGGCAAGACCGAAGGGTTGCAGCTTTTGATCAGCAATGAGATTGTGCATCCTGACAGGCGGGTTCTTGTTATCGGTTTGACCTTTGAGACCACATCAAGCTTGTTTTGGCATCCGGTACTACGCACGCTTGATGAGCTTGATATCCAGATTGCCGAGAAGAGGACCAACGAAGGCATTTTGCGCCTGTCCAACGGCTCGATGGTCAAGTTTACCGGAAACTCCACGGCAGACGAGCGTGAGAAGCTGCGAGGCGGCAAGTGGCACCTTGCGATCATTGACGAGGCGCAAAGCCAGAAGGCTTTGATTTACCTGGTTCGTGACATTATTGAGCCTATGCTTCTTGACTACAAGGGCAGGCTTTACATTGGCGGCACCGGTCCCAGGGTAAGGGGAACATTCTGGGAAAAGGTGTGGCTTGAAGACAAGGCTGCGACAAAACTGAATTGGAACCTGACTCAGAACCCTTTTATACCTGATCACGATGCTGTTCTTGAGCAGATCATGCAGGAAAAGGGTGTAAAAGAAAACGATCCTTTGATGCTGCGGGAATATTTCGGAAAAATTGCTTACGACGATGACGCGCTGGTGCTCCGTTTCAAGGAAAACAACTATTTCACCGAGGAGACGTTTCTTGAGTGGATCAGGCCGATCCCACGCACAGATATCCGTTTTGTCGGAGGTTTAGACTACGGATATTCCGATGCGGACGGATTTTGCATACTTTGCTACGCTGAGAGCAAGCAGGAAGTGTTTGTAGTTTACCAGCACAAAGCCGCCAGGGAAGGAATTGAGCAGCTAAAGCGCGGAATCATGGACGGTCTTGAGTATTTGAAAACCGACACGATGTTTCAAGGCATACCTATGGACCTGCGTGAGGATTTCTACATATACGCCGATTCAAGTGACACCAGGGCTTCCTATGACCTGTCGGTTGCGATGAGCATCGGGATATACCCTGCGATGAAGCACGACAAACAGGCCGGCGTTGATATGCTTCAGGACGATTGCCGGAAAGGTTACCTTAAAGTTCCTTTGATGAAAGACAATATGTCTCCCCTTGAGGATGAAGGGTTGCGGACAGTATTCCTTCGTGACGATAGGGACAACCTTACCCGAGAGATTGATGACGATTCCTACCATCCTGACATGATCCCCGCTGTGATTTACGCTTCACGTTCGGGACCTTGGATGTACAGGCCCCGCATGAACAGTTGACATCTGGGATTTCTAATGATATCGTCTCTTGACGGGATTCCCCTCCCGCTTTTCCCCCGCCTGCCCAGCAGCTCTCCACTGCTGGGTTTTTTTATATGTACAACACTTGACAAAATAGCATTGTTCTGTGGACACTCAGTCTTATGGGGATTATTTCTGCCCTTAAACACGCTTCCAATCTCGAAAAACTGTATTCTGCTGATATTGCCAGACAGGTGGCAAGGGATAAACTTATTCGCAATGATGTCACCGAGGATTGGGTGAAAGAACTTATGCGTCAGGCTGACACTGGAGTGCAGGCCGAGATTATCTGGCCCAGCGGTGCTATTCTGCGGATTACCCGCACTCTTTCAGGTATGGATACTGAGAATACTCCTGTTGGCGTCCGTGGCATCCGTTTCAAGGAGGACTTCTGATGGCTATGGGCTTGAAGACCGAATCCTGGTATTCCGGCATTATGTATCTTGAATCTGAGCTTTCTGCGCGTGATGCGAAATACCGCCGAAACTTCCGTATGTACACCAATTCTTACCGTGGAGAGGATATCCGAAATCCTTTCATGCAACCCTTGGGTTTTGCTTTTTCGGTTGACGATGATGTGAACAACCCTCCTCCGGTTATCAATGCTACCCAATCTGTGGTTGATACTGTCTGCTCTACTATGAGCCAGTTGAAAACCCGTCCTTTTTTCAACCCTGTCAACGGCAAGTTTGATACCCGCAAGGCTGCCAGAGATGTCCAGAGATACATGGACGATCTTTTTGACAACCAAAAAGTATACACCGAATCTCCCGAGGCTCTCAGGCTGGCGGCTGTTTGCGAAGTAGGTTATTTTTGGATTGATGACATAAACAACATGATCCGCAAGATTCGGCCTTGGGAGTTTTATTATTCTCAGGGAGAATATCAGTTTGGAGAGATTTCGCGCTACCATCTGCGGTTTGACAAATATCCTGTGGCTGCTCTTAGAAAGTATTACCAAGACCAAAACGGAAAAGACCCTACTGGTTTTAAAGGTCAGTTCAGGTCTCTTTACGGCAGGGATATGTTTGCTACCTGCACTTATCGCATTGCTTATGACCTTGTAGAAAAGGTCCGTATTGAGTTTATGGACAGATATGAGATTTCAAGGACAAAGCTTTCTGATGGTTTTGACGAACCCAATATTGCTGAGATGTATTTCAAAAAACCGATGAAAGGTTCTTATTCGACTTCACTTGTCGATGATGTATATACCCTTCAATTGCAGATCAATGACATTTGCCGAAAAATAAGCGCAGCTATCAATCTTACTCCTGCCAATTTTGTCCTTGTCCCCAAGGGCCAGAACCAGATCAAGCCGGCAATGATCAAGAGCGACATAGGGTATGTGTACGAGTTTACTCCTATACCTGGTGCTCCACCGATTCAGATAGTAGCTCCTGCTGCGGTAGACCAGAGCTACGTTGCCATGCTTCAGTTTTTTCTTCAGCAGGTATTCAAGCAACCTGGAATCAGCGATATGCAGGCTTTGGGCGAAAGGCCGGCTTCTGTTCAATCAGGGTACGCAATTGACACCTTGAACAACATTTTTTCCAACCGTCAGAATACAATCCTGATTAACTACCTGCAAATGCAGGTGGACATTGCCAGAAAATCTATCAAATGCTTTGACCCATCTTTTGTTTTGCCATCCAAGGCAAAAAACAAAGTTACGATGGGTGATGTCAAGAAACAGCTTGATTTGCTGACTATTGATATTTCTGCCACCAGCTCCTTGTCACGAGACCCTAAAACCAAGCAGGATCAAATCCAGCAGATGGTTCAAGGTGGTTTGATGACTACTCAAATGGCCGCGCAATATCTTGAGATGCCTGACCTTGAAGATGCTTATTCGGTTGTGACTGCTTCTCAGGATTACAACCGGTGGATTGTTGAGCGCGTGGTAAAGGAAGGTAAGTTTGACTTTTACCAAGTCACTGACATGGCTGAACTTTTCCAGCTTGTTGTTTCGGAGCTTCTCCAATGTGCTGCCTCTGGAGAAGATCAAAGTGTGCTTGAAAACCTGACGGATTTCCTTAATATCTTGCAGGCAAATAACCTTGTGATGAACCCTCCACCTCCTGTGCCTATACAGCCTGGAATGGGAGTCCCCGGTCCGCAGAGTCCCAATCCCGGCGTTGCCGGTGGCCCACAACCTCAAGGCGCTCCTGCGCCTCAAGGAGTTTAGAATGCAAGAAGGTTATGATTCTATGGGTCACGAAGATTCGGCCCAAGATCAATCTCAAATTGACTCAAACTTGTCACAGTTTGTTCAAGAACTTGTGCCTATTCTTGAGCATCTGTCTCAAAAGGTATCTTATTTGGAAGACCGTCTGGAAAACCAGCTTATTGGCGGCCTCCAGAGGGAATACCAAAACAAAGCCAAGTCTGAAGCCATTGGCGGTTATCGTCAGAGGCATGGCGAAAGGCTTGATCCTTTGGTACAATCCCTAGCAGATGCTCACGGTGAAAGCCCTGACAGCTTCTGGGATGCCATGCACGGCAAAATGAGTGAGCTTGGCGTAGGTGAAGACCAGGAAGGTCCTTTTATGGATCAGGTTCATGGTCACCTGATGTCAACCAAAGAAAAAATGCTTAAAGCTTTGCAGGGTTCTCCTGCTGCCATGAGTTCCAATGTCGGATCAGGAGAAGCTCCTGCTGCTGTTGTCAAGATGGAAGCTATGGGAGAGCCTGAGGCTGTCAAGGTTGGTGCCAAAAAGGCAGCCGAAGCCGTTAACAAAGGTGTAGAAAAGAAGTCTGAACCTGCCGTTGGCAGTGAGGAGTTCTTCAAGAATGCTCGGCAGAAGGGTCAAAAGCCCTCTCCGAAAGCTCGCAAATAGGGCACATAGGAGGATATTATGGCCCAAGTAATTTCAGCCGACCAGCAGGTGATTAACTTCGCTAAGTACTGGTATACCGACAAGAAGTTTGAAAACCTTCTTGTCAGAAACGATCCGTTCGCAGAAATGATCACCAAAACCCGCATTGGAGGCCAAGCTTACCGTTTCGCAGCCATGTATGGTCGAGGTGGTAACGTCTCAGGCTCCGCTGCTATTGCGGTGTCGATTGCCAACAACAACCCCCAGTCAAGGAACGCAGAGTGGATCGTACCCCCTGGTCGCATCTTCTCGGTGTTCAACATCACCAACCTTGAGCTTATGTCTACCCAGACCAGCAAAGGTGCTTACATCAAGGCGCTTGAGAACAAGTTCTTTGCCGGCACCGAAGCTTTGCGTAAGACTTTTGCCAAGGCCATGTACGGCTACGGATACGGTGAGCAGGCTTTGATGGGTGGATTGAACGGTTTCGGACTTGCCAACACCGTCAACACTGTTGCTCCTGCTTCGTCCGCTTACTCAACGGTATCGACCGGTATTGCTCTTGGTTCTGGCGGCAGTGCAATCAGCGCTGGTGTTGGAGTTCCCACCGGAACTGGTCCTGGTCCGTATGCTGGTTTTATTCAGCTTGGAACTGCTACCATCAGCAGCGGTATTCCTACTGTCACGACCAACACCGGTATCAGCGTCACTGCCACCAACGGCATTGTTACTTTCTCATCCGGTTCGTTCAACACTTTTGTGTACCAGTTTGAAAAGTACTCTGACATTATCGGCATCGACATTGGTTCAATTGTTCAGTTCACCAACCCTTCGACCAGCGGATCGCCTGCTGACGGTTTCAACACTGTCGGCAGCACCACGACCAACGGTGCTTTTTACTGGTCGGTTGCGGCCATCAACGGAACTCAGGTGACTTTCTGCTCGGTTAGCTCAAGCAGCTCGACTCCTTACGCCTTGACTACTGGTAACCTGGCTGCTGTAGCTACCACGTTGTTTTCGATTCAGGCCGGTTCGTGGATGGTTCTTGTAGGAGCTTCTGACTCTAATGGTCCCAACTTTCCCTTCGGTTTGTCTGTATGGGTTCCGTGGCTTGCCAACCGAGGCTCGTCTACCGGCATGGTTAGCGGTACTGGTGCCATTACCTACTCAACTGCTTGGAGCACCTACATTGGTACTTCGTTCTGCGGATTGACCCGATCTGTAGCTGCTGACCGTCTGGCCGGAAGTTATTTTTTCAACCAGTCTGCCGTGAACCTTTCCGATGCTGTTCTCGAAGCTACCCGGCTTGTTCGTCGCAACGGTGCTCGTAACAAGGATATTGTCATCCTCATGAACGATGTTGACTTGAAGAACATCATGAACGAGCTTGGCGGTGTTTCGACCAACAAGACTACCTACTTCCAAGAAACCAATGGGATGAAGAAGCAGAGCGTCCAGAAGGGTCTTTCGGACATCAACTTTCAGTTCATGACTACTTGGTTGGATCGTGTCCTTGATTCGCCTTACATTCAGCAGGGCATCTGCTGGGTTCTTGATGAATCCACCACTGAGTTTGTCGCTATCAGCAACGTCGAGCGCATTACCAACGATGGCATTGCTCTTAATGAGCCTGGTTCTCCCGATGCTACTCAGATGGGTGGTGGTCCTGAACTGACCAGCCGCCTTGTGATTGAGGACTTCCTTACGGTCCAGCCTGCCACCACCCTTTCCGAAGGGCCTGGAGCACAGGTGATCATTTCCCTGTTTGGCAACTTGGCTATCCACAACCCCGCCCATTGCGTCTGCGTGCGCCTGTACTAACAGTCTTTAGTTTGCAAGGGAGTCGATCTTTACCGGTCGGCTCCCTTGATTTATAATCAAGCGAAGAGGTGAGACATGGCAACTTTGAATATGGCGGCATCTACGCTTATCAACAGGGCAAAGACGCTGGCCGATATTGTCCAGTCTACCTTTGTCACATACAACGACCTTTACAATGGGTTGAACGAGTCTTATCGAGACTTATATGAATTGCTTACTGACTCTTCAGACGATTATTTTGTAACTTTGACTACTTTGAATGTGACAAGTTCGTCGGCTAACGTACCTTTGAACCAGAATGAATATCTTGTTACTCTTCCTACAGATTTTTACAAGCTGGCATTCATAGATTACAATTACAACGGAAGCTGGCAACGAATGCGTAAGTTTCCCAAAGACTCAAGAAACAATTACGCTCAGACTCCAAGTTACAGATTCCAAGGAAACTACCTGTGGGTTATTGGCGGGGGATTTTCTAGTTCTACTTTTCAGCTTCGGGTTGGGTATTACCCAATGCCAGATACTCTTTATTTTCCAAACCAAGCGTTTTATTTTACTCCCAATCCTTCATCAGTTAATCTTAACGATGCTCAAAGGTCGCTTCTTCAGTATCCTTCATATGTATCTGGGTCTTTACCTACGACCTACACTCAAGATGTAAATCCTGCTTATCCTGTGTACAACGGTATGCTTTTGGTTCAGCAGGGAACCGGAATACTTTATGTTTCAAACCAAACAGGAGTTACTACTACTGTTATTTCAAGCTCGGCAACAATACTAAACCCAACTTATTACAAGGGTAACCTTTTTTGGGTTCAAGGTGGAAACTTGCAAGGCGGGGCTTTTGATCCATCTAACCCTACTGTAGTAACCCCAACAGCCATGACCAGCGCGTCTAATATGACCTGGTTGGATGTTTACTCAGGAACTATTTGGGCAATTTATGGCGGGGTCACTGGTTCTGTTGCTATTCCTGCCACTTTGGCTGCTGTAACTTTAGCGGCGATTACAAGTCCATTTACCCCACCTTCCAACGCAAAATATTACAATTCTGCCTTTTTAGGCTATCCTGTTTGGTTAACTTCTGCTGGAGTAGTTACAATAAACAATGTTGCCACTACGATCACAGGTGTCACCGGAGGATATAATCAAATATTCACTGACGGAACCTATCTTTACGTTGTGCAAAACAAAACTTTGTACAGGTATACGATCAACATTGACACTCCAACATCTCCTACTGTAACGAAGTCTGAAGTGATAGCAACAGACATTGCTTGGATTTCTGGCCCTTCTCAAGGTTGGATTGGTACTATAGGCTATGAATCTTTAAATGTCACTGCTTACAGCACCACGCCCGATTATGTTTTGACTTACCCCAACAACTTGGCTTATGAGATTATGAGCTACCAGACTGCTATAAACATTAAGCGAAAGCAAGGTGCAAAAGATGACCTGGCCTTACTTGAAGGAAGAAAATCTGAACTTATTGTAAGATTCATGGACCAAATTAGGCGCGACGATTATTATCCTGAAAGAATCAGCAACAACAGAAACTCTGGGAATCCCAATGGTTTATTTGGAGTTAACTTTTAAATGATGAACCAAGGGGGTAAGCCATGAACCAAAATAGCGATGTAAGCAAAATACCTCTTGATGTTGATATCAATTGCGATCCAGTAGCTGAGAACGTATGGGGTTTCAAGAAACAACTTGATGGGACCAGCATCGCAGATCAGCAACTTGTCGCCAATACCGGCTACCATTTTGATGGTGGCGTGGTATCTCTGCATCAGAACCAATATTCTGACAATAACTCGCCTGCATACAGTTATGTAACTGAAGGTGGTAACCTAATTGAATTGCTTGATGCTGGTAACGATCCGGCATCAAATGCTGCTAGGAATGGTGTATATCTTGACGGAAAGTTTCTTGATTATGTTCCAAAGAATGGATTGGAATCAATCCAGGCTATTGGTGGTCAGTATGATGACATGATCATGACCGATGCCAACCCTATCGGTATGAAAGTACTTGCCAATCAGTCCGCAGTAATCACGTCAGGAACTGGTGGAACTTCTTGGAATGCAAGAACTTCTACTGCTGCTTCTAATGGTTGGTCTTCAGTAACTTATGGTAACGGACTTTTTGTAGCAGTTGCTCAAACTACTGCTACTTCTAATGCAGTTCAAACTAGCCCTGATGGAACAAATTGGACTGTAAGAAATACAACTCCTGCGGCTTCTGGTACTGGTTGGTCTTCAGTCACTTATGGAAATGGACTTTTTGTGGCAGTTGCGCGCACCACCTCAATATCTGGTGCAGTAATGACAAGCACAGATGGAATCATTTGGACAGCTAGAAACATAATTACTGCAGCCTCTTCTTTTGGATGGATTTCGGTGACTTATGGTAATGGACTTTTTGTAGCAGTATCTCAAACTACTGCTATTTCTGGTGCGGTAATGACAAGTCCAGATGGAATCAATTGGACTGAAAGACCTATACTTACTGGCGGTGCTGCTGGTTGGAACTCGGTAGTTTATGGAAATGGCATTTTTGTAGCAGTTGCTTCTACCACTTCAACTACTGCAGCGGTAATGACAAGCTCTAATGGAATTAATTGGACTATAAGGTCCACTACAGGTGCTGCAGCCACTCAAAGCGGTTGGACCTCAGTTACTTTTGGAAATAGCATTTTTGTAGCAGTTGCTGCCACTTCTTTAACTACTGGTGCAGTAATGACAAGCTCAGATGGGATTTCTTGGAATCTACAAACCTTAACTACTGCGGGTTCTTCTTTGGGTTGGTACTCTGTCACTTATGGTAACGGAGTTTTTGTAGCTGTTGCTTATAATACTTCTACTAATAGATCGGTAATGACAAGCACAAATGGAACAAGTTGGACTATTCAAACTTCCACTGCGGCTTTTACTGGAACTGGTTGGTATTCAGTTGTTTATGGTAATGGCCTTTTTGTTTCAGTTGCTTTGACTTCTTCAACAACTGGAGCCGTTCAAACAAGTGGGGTTTCTACATCTTCTCAGTTACAAGTAAGACTTGATGAAATAACTTCTACTGGAACTGTAGCAAGCAATGTACCTATAACTTTAACAAATGCTGGATACACCCTTCCTGTTTGCCTTGTCCGACAAGCGCTTACTACAACAACAGGATTTACATTGGCTTCTACGCAATACATTCTTGCTTGTGATACATATTCCAATTCAACAACTTTTACTTATAACATTTTTGATCAGACTGGACAAAAGCAGCTTGTAACGTCAATCCCTGTAACTTTTGCCAGTGCAAAAGCAAGAAACTTGTTTGCTGCCAAGATGGTGTCTTTGGGAGCAACTGCTACAAGCGCTACCGATGCCGGCAAGGCTGGATATGTTGTGGTATCTCTAGGAACTTCTGGAAACCAGACTCCTAGCTACCTTATAACCAATTCAGCTGCTACTACTGTTGCTCCATTCACAAACACAAATACTGCAATGAAAGCATCTTGGGCTGTGATGCAGTCTAAGAACGGATACAACCGCGTAATGTTGACCGGACAGCCAAATGATTCTACAACCACTCAAACTCTCATGGCAAACATAGGGTACACGCTTTTTACGAGTGCATATACAAATACTACTGTGCCAACAAATACAGTAACGGCAACAGCCGATAGCACCCAGGTTCCATCCTCATCTTCCTATGCTTATGTTGACGTTGTACATCAAACTGACAACAACCATTATTATTCTGGTTACGCTCAACCCACTACTACTTACACTCCGTTTACCACTCAAGCAAACTCTGTCCACCCTGTCATTGGTTTTGGAAGATTGTCGCTTATTAACGAAACCGACAATGGAGGAATAAAGCCTTCGTTTGAGTTTAGGTTGGTAATGGGCAAACCTTCTGCTACTTATGGCACTTCGCCAGCATTTATTTCTGTAGGCCAGCCTTATTCTTCTGACAGTGTGAATGTGGCTATAGGAACGCCCATATCTCCTTTTGGAGAGTTCGATCCTACTTTTGGGCCACAGATTGGAGCAGGTTTTAATACTTTGATCTGGAGATGGAACCAGGTTTATTACATTGCAAAGATAAGCACTGTCCCCATCCGACCTATTCAAAAAATAACTTCAAATCTGTACAAGATAAATACCATTTCTCCTATAAACGTGGTTGATGTCGGCGGCCGGCAATTACTTCTAGGATCAAATGATTACAACAACACTTTGATTATGTCAGGTGGAGTTTCCGCATCTGCAGCAAGTTTTGTTGCCGCCACTATAGGATGGCAGTCTTACTCTAAAACGGCAGGGTCTTCAATTGATTTGGGAGGATATGCAAACTCTTACAATTCAACTTTGGCATCAGTTAGTGTTTCTCCTATTGCTTCGTTTACTCCTTCTTGCCATCAAGTTGGTAATTATTACACACTAAACTTCTTTGCAGGGACAGGACTTACTTCCAACACAGAATTGGCATCTTGGCGAAGTGATGGAAGATCAATTGGTGCTACTACACTTACAAGCCCTGCTTCTACCAATTTACCTGGCTTGCAAAACCAGTCTACCGGAATAGGATCAACTTACATTTCCAATACAACTTCTGTTCCTATGCCTCTTGGGTCAAGATATTCTGGTTATGTTATCGGAGCAAACTCTAGCGCCACCAGTTTGGCGTTTAATGAAACCTACTTGTCTTCCGGCTACCAGGGAACTACTATAACTACTGAGTGGGACGGATACATTCTAGGAAATGCCATATCTTTTAATGCGGTAAGCTTCAGCCTGTTCAACCAGCCTTACTTGTTTGACGGAAAAAGTATTTTCAAGATCAACCTTAATGGTGTCAACCTTTCTGTACCGCTTACTGTTCTATGTAGGGCTGACGGACTTACATTTATGACCACCAGCCAAACCTTTGCTTTCTTCTTTGATTCGTTTGACAACAGCGTATGGGTTTTTGATGGCGGGTATTCTCTTAAAAAGATAAAAAGGCTTGACGGTTTTGGAGCTATTCAAAACGGAAACTACTCTCCTTATGACTCAGGATTACTGGTAAACACTGCCAATACCCTTGTAATGTACCGTGATGGTCTTTGGACAAGCATTCCCAAGTCTGCCAGCATGATACCGGATTCTTTTGCAGGTGAGTCCTACATGAGACTCTATGACACTGTAAACGGCACTATATTCGGCAATTCTTTCAACTGGTGGCAATATCAGTATTATGCCCCCGCAACTGTAGGAACAAGTACGACCCTTGGTATTGTAAAAAACTCAACAATAGTTCCCTTGAACTACCAGACTGGATATATTGGCCCTGACAGCAATATCAGGATGGTCTTGTCAGGGATTACTTTTGCGGTCTACAATGAGTTTAAGACGGCAACGTCCTTGCAGGTAACAATTTATGGATACGATCAAGATAAGGCTTACACCAGCTCTACCAAGACATTCAGTATTCAGCCGGCAGATTATGTCAACGGCGGTATTTTCCGAGCGATGATTCAGCCTGTTCAAGATAGACTGCTAGCTGCATCTATCAAGTTTGCTTGCAATACAGCCATAAGGTTGTATGATTTGCAATATCACTGGACTGAAGAGGCTCAAGCCAACATCAGTCCTGCAAGGAGTTTGTAATGGCTTACAATGACGCATACGATGCTCAAGGTCACCTGAAATATTCTACTAATGGCGGTGGAGGAAGCTTATTTGACGATTTTTTTAAAGGTATTGGCAATACTTGGAATGACATTACAGGCGGCACCAAGGCTAATATGTATCAGAATGAGCTTGCTCAACAACAAGCCAAAGCCAGTGCTTCTGCTGATCTTTTACAGAAACAAGGTCAGGATTACAGGACACAAGGTGATACTGCGACAGGCCAAGCTTCCAAGTATTTTAACAATTGGATGAATGACCCTTCCGCAGCTTGGAACAGTACCGCAGGAATTGCCTCTGGAATAGGTGGAGCGATGGCCGGCCAAGCTACTGACCAAGCTGTTAACGCGGCCAGGGGTTCTGGGTTGAATGCTGGTCAAGCCGGTCTTGCTGCCGGTGCAAACACTGCCAATCAATTTACCAATTCAACCCTTGGAGCGCAAAACTCTCTTATTGCAAACCAAATGGGTTCTGCCAACAGCCTTTCTAAACAAGGTCTTGCACAGCAAGGTCTTTCAAATGATGCTTTAACTGGTGGTGGTAAAATTAACACTGACATTGCTAAACAAAATGCAGATTTGTATACTAAAGCTCAAGATTCTGCTAATGCTGCAACAGGTAACTTGGCAAGCAATGCCGCTCTGACTGCAGCAGATTTTGCAACCGGAGGCGCTACTGTTCCCGCTCATGCTGCATACTTAGCTAGACAAGGCGGTGGCGGGTCTGCACCTCCTGCTAAAGAAAATTAAGGAGAAATGAAATGGAAAAAACAAGTTTTTACGATCCTCGCAGTGATGCTTATTATTCATATGATGAAAATGGAAAAGAAACTGTTACTTCAGCTTCTAAACCGGTTGCCAAACCCGCTGCCAAACCCGCTGCCAAAGTTGTAGATGCACCTGCTGTTTCGCCTGCTTACGATCCATCTACTCCTAGCAATTTTGTAGATTCTTCAACTTCTTCTACTCCTGTGGATGTTAATACTCCTGCATCTATTGCACAAAAAACCCTTCCATTACCAACTCCAAACCCTTCTGATATAAGAATAAGACCTAACATGACTCCTGAGTCTCTTTCTGGAACTTCTGATTATTCCAAACAAGGTGGATTTGCGAATGTCCGTGATCCTGAAGCTTCTTTTGATGTAACAAATCCTGTAGGACCAGCTTTGGCAGGATCAGGGCCGGACTATATTAGCTTTGATAAAAACGGCCCTCTTCCAACTCCTGAAGCTTCTTTGCCCGAGCCAAATGATGGGGGAGCGTCAATAGCTAAAAAGAACGGTATTGACTTGTCAGGCATAGCTTCTTTCCTTGGAAATGCAGGTGGCAATGTTATGAAAGCATTAACATCTCCTGAAGCTAGAGGCATTGTAGGAGCATTAGGAAAAGTTGCCGGGCTTTACGGTCAAAGTAGGTCTGCTGCTGCCGGCCAGACTGAAACCAACCCAATTTATCTTCAAAGGCAACGTGAGTTTGAACTTGCCAAACAAGCTAAAGAGCTTGAAAACCAGAGAACACTTCTTGGAACCCAAACTGAAACTCAGAAGGCTATGCAAACCAAATCTTTGGAATTGGAAAAGTTACTTGGCTTTGCCGGTTTGGACCAGCAGACAGTCAACAAAATCCTTGACATATTTAATGCTCAAAATGCCATTGAGACCGAGAAAGGGTTTGAATATGGAACTGGACCAAATACTAAATCTAGCTACGAAATGAACAAATATTCACCTACTGGTTTTCAAGCGCTTGCGAATAAGCAAGCTGTAGATTTTAACAAGTCATTGACAGAGATGAGACAAAAATACCTTTCTGGGTTGATGAGCCAAATAAACGGTGGTGTTGGACCTGGATCAAACAGCGCCTTAGATGCTTTTGCTAAAAGCTTAAAAGCTACTGGTGGTGCTAATTTATTCAATTATGACCCGATACAATTGAATGAAATGGCTAACCAAGACTTTAGTAAAGGTATGACTGGGCTTAATTTTGGTTTGAACTTTTTGAACCAACCAACTGCGCCTTTACCTTAAGGAGATGATATGTCAAGATCTTTGAAAAGAGACCCTACCCCGCTTGAACAATTGGGCGCTGGCACATATTCCGGCATCAACTCTCTTGCTTTTGGTGCTCCTGAACTTATTCAAAACCTTGTTACAAACAACCCAAACTCGTTCAAGCAGTCCGTAGCTGCTGGCGAAGTCCCTTCCGGTATTATGGGGTTGAAAGCCAACGATATTGGGAATGTCGGTGGGTTTCTTGGGTCTATTGCTATTCCTGGCGGTTTAATTACAAAGGCGTTAGGTGCTGGTTCAAAGGCTTTAGGAGCCGTCAAAACAGGAGATTATTTGGCTAAGGCTGGAGATTTCCTTGCCGGTCAAGGTGCTAAAGGCATAATACCAGGAGCATTTCGTGCAGGTGGACAAGCTTTAGAACAAGCCGCTCCTAGAGCACTGATAGGAACGGCAAACGATGTTAATCAAGGCGAGTCTTTGCCTAATGCCGTTTCTCAAGAAGGCATTCAGATGCTGGCTTCTACTGGTTTAGGTGCAGGAATAGGTACTGCATTGGGGGCCGGTGGGGAGGCTTTAAGAGGTATTTTGGGTAAATCTGCCGACAGGGGTGGGATAGTATCTCAAAATATTGCACAAGAACTTAAAGAAGGTGGTGCTGCTCAACGGGTTGCCGGAGTTTTAGGGACTACTACTCGAGCGCTTCGTGCTGTGGCTAACTCTGGTCAAAGATATGAGATGGCAGATGAAGGTAAGGCAAAAGCCATTGAAAAACTCATTCAAGACCAATCAGATTCCTTGCAAAAGTATCGTTTAACCAACCGTCCAGATGCTCAAGACCTTCACGACTCGGTGAAAGAGTCTTACAACAAGATGGTTGGGCTTGTTAATAAAGAAAATACTCCAGTGCCACAACAGGGAAAACCTTTGCCGTCTTGGATTACAAACAATACTTCGTTTCAGAGATATCAAAGATTGAACCCCAACTGGCAAAATATTGTAGACGATTATGTTGAAAATATTAACAATTCAAGCCTCAGAGGTTCTGTTGCAGATAAGCTTATTGCTGATCCGCAAGCTGACCCTGCTCAATTGTTGTGGCACATGACTTCTGATGATGCTAAAGGTTTTAGGTTTGGCGACTCTGGGCCAGATCAACAGGCCGCTCATTTGGCAGATATTATCCATGAAGCCATGAACAAAAACATATCCAAGGTTGCTAAAAGTTCCAACGTAGACCTTTCTACAATATTGCCACCATCCTTTAAAAGCATTGATGAGATGGACAAGTTCTACCATGACAACGCCATTCTTCGCGCTACAAATAGAATTGAGGCTACTACTGCTCCTCAAGGAGCTATAGCTGGTTCTCCTACTGCTTTAAGAATGGCTTCAATGGGTATAGGAGCAGGAGCTGGCGGTTTGGCAGGTGCTGCAACCGGAGACCCTAATGATCCTTTATATCTTGCAAGAATAGCCGGCGGTTCACTTATTGGAGGTATGGCTAATCAAGGAATTACTTCCTTGGCTAACAAAATTGGTGGCTCTCTTGGTGGCAAACTAAACAAAGCTTTGGGTGGTGGAGTACCAGAAAATATTTTAGACAACTCGGGCCAATTGATAAGAAATCCTGCTTTTATGGAAGCATCCCAAACTCCTCTTGGAGCCAATCTTACAGCGGCAAGGGATATGGCAAGAAATGCTGCTACAGGAGTTGCCCCAGTTCCAGGCGCCGCTGCAAAGCTACCCCTAGTTTTTGGTGTAGGACATCCTGCAGCTCTTGCTGCTATGGCTTCTCCTAGCCTTCAAGGGCAACAACCTATGCCCCCCGTCAATCCCCCTGTTGCTCAAGGTCAACCAAATCCAATGGCTCCAATGGGCCAGCAGGATCAGGGCGGCGCATCTATGGTTCAACAAGGGCCACCTCCAGGCGCAGGAGTTCAGTCGTTGCAGAATCTTGGTCAGTACGGGCGGCAATTGCAGGGCAAGCTTATGCAGATGTATATGCAGCTCAACCGAGTCGGAAAAGTTATGGAAAATAATGGGATATCCCCTGAAGCCTTTATTGACATGGCTGCACGATCAAGCAACGGATTCGATCCTACCATTACTGCGAATCTGTTGTTTCCTGATGAAAGCCAAAGGGCAAACTTTCTAAAATCATACCAGCAGGTTCAACAGCTTAAAAATATTGATGTCGGCTCTATTATAGGCCAAAACCCTTGGGTAGCTTCTCTTGGAGGATCAGTTCTTAATGGTCAATACATTGCTACTAGGCAACAATTGGCAACAATCATCGGCCAAGGGAAGCCTACCGATACCAAAAATGCTATGAACCAAATTGATCAGATTCAATGGCTTAATATCCCCGTTTCTCAAAAAATGGGAATGTTAGCTAAAATTGTACAAACATCACTTGGTATTGACGTTTCACAAGTACATCAGTTAGGATTGGATAAAGGGACCATTTTGGAAGCCCTTCCAAAACAATGAGTTAAGGAGACTTTATTATGCCATTAGCTATTCCACCCACCGGGCTTCCTGCTGGAACTCCGACAATTTTTGACACTGGTGGTGATGCCACCAACGGTTACTACATCCGGTATTCTTCGGGGCTGATGGAAGTTTACGGAAGCAAATCGACAGGAGCCATGTCTACCGCTGTCGGCAGCTCATTTACATCTGCAGCTGCTGTTGCCGTTACTTTCCCCCAGACCTTCACCGCGGCTCCTTTGGTTTACGTTTCTCTTGTAAACACGATTGCCGGATCATGTGCAGCAGATTCAGTAACCGTCACTGGATTTAGCGGAAGGCCGTTCAGCAACACGACCGGCCAAACTGGTACATTCAACTACCGCGCAATTGGCAACTGGTTCTAAAAGGAGAATCACATGGGAATGCAGGATATCGTCGCCAATGCACCTATTGACACTGTAGGTGATATTCCTGCTCCTCCCGCTCCTGCGGTTGCGCCTGCTCCGGCACCCGCTCCCGCCTTCAAGATGCCAAAGACGGAGTTTAAGCAGGGCATTTTTGATCCTGCCATTGCCAACTCTGCTCAGAAAATGTTTGCAATGAAGAAGGGTACGCCTCCTAGCGGACCTAATGGAATGTCACCACCATCTACCAGCCCAGATACCACTGACCGGGGTGGTAAGCCTGGTGGAACTCCAAAGTAGCATCATGCCCAAGTTTTTATCAACCGATCTTCCCAAGCTAAAAGACGAAGAAGATGACCGAAGCATAAAGAAGTCTATTCTTGATCTGTTGGACAAGATCAACACCGTTGCCGATTCTTCATATCCTCTGGGATACGTTTACACGCAGTATTCTGGTCAGACTGCTCCTGCATCTTTGTTTGGCGGGACTTGGACAGATATCACTGCCACTTCGTTGCCAACTCAGGTGTATGACTCGGGGTCGAATGCTAACGGGTCGTGGATTCGGTATACCGATGGGACGATGATGCAGTGGGGGATCGCTACTATAACTTTAGCGTCAGCAGCTACATCAAACTATTTTGGCAATACAGCCGGTACTGTTGCGTATGGTACAAACACTTTCAACCTCCCGCAAAACTTCTCATCTTTGACCGCATCGTTTACAACCGGTGGTATGGGGGCTGGAGGGGCTACAACAGTACGAGTTTACTCTTATACACTGTCAACATTTTCAATGTCTGCTACCGATGTTTCTACAGCCAGCGGATCATATGTTGTCAACTGGCAAGCCATCGGCAAATGGTCATCCGCTCCCGTCTACCCTGTGACCCTGTGGAAGCGGACGGGTGGATCGCTTGCCACCACTACCGGAACCAGTGCAGTCACCGGCATCTACGACTCCGGCACCAACTCCAACGGCTCGTGGATCAGGTTCACTGATGGGACGATGCAGTGTTGGCAATATGATGAAACAAATCTCAAGACAACAGCCAATGCCGCTGGCAATGTTTTCTTTACCGCTTCTCCCACCTATTACACCTATCCAATCCCGTTCATAGCTAACCCCTCCGTTACCACTGGAGTAAAAGGTCAATCTGTCGCCGCATGGAGTAGTGGTGCCTCAATTACGCCAACAACATTTGGCCTATATACCTTTTCCTATGTACTGAATGGCACGGCTTACAACACTTGGTCTGCCATCGGCAAATGGAAATGACAAACCTAATTCAATTATATAGGATGGAATCATGACACCAGAATGGATTTTAGCAGTTTGTGCAATACTCACCATTGCCGGTGCGGTACTAGCTTCTTTTTGGAAGTTTTCCGGTTCAGTTGACAGGCTGGTAGTGGCCGTAGAACGGATTGAGAAAAGTTTGGAGAAATCTGACGAGATGCTTGATGATCACTTGGTTCGCATCACCAAGCTGGAATCTTGGAGGGAAAATGCCAGTAATTCGTGATCCTAACAAAATGGTGTCTCCTGCAAAAGAAGCTGCTGTCAAAGCTCTTGCCGCTTGCCAATCCATGTCGGTAAAAGTGTTTGTCAACGAAACTTTGCGTTCCCAAGAAGTGCAGAATGCTTACTATGCACAAGGTCGGGAACCTCTTGACGATACAAACGCCAAGAGGAAGATTGCAGGGCTTCCACCCATTACCGATGCCGAGAACAAGAACATGATTACTTGGACGCTCAAATCGAAACATTCAAGCGGAAAGGCTATGGACTTGTATCCTGTCGATAAGACAGGCAAGATTCTGTGGAGCGGGAAGAAGTCTGACTTTCAACCTATTGCCGACATCATCAAGCCCTTTGGCTTTGACTGGGGCGGCGACTGGGATGCTAAGAATCTTGACCTGCCTCATTTTGAATGGAAGGCAACATGAAAACACTCATCTCTCTTTTCCAAGGCCCCAATGGGGACATCTCATCCAAGCGCATCTCGGCAATGGCTTTGATCATTTCCGGGATCGTGCTGGCGTTTTGGAAGCCTGATGAAGTTGGAATGGTCGGTACGCTTCTGGGAACCGGAACCGGAATCCTTGGCATTCAGGCCATCACAAAAACATGAGGTTGCGTAATGCGGTTGAAATCATTGGTGCTGTCGTTGTTGCTCTCGGTGGGGCTATCCTTTTCGCTCTCGGCTATAGAAGTCGCAACTTCGGACTGGGAGAGGCTAAAAGTGATCTTGCAGACGCTCAAAGTGGACAACGAAAGTCTACAGAGTCTGCTGACAGAATCAAAGAGTCAGTTGACCTTGGCACAAGGGGAATTGACGATGCTCAAAAAATCGTTGAACGAGACGGAAAGCTCATTGACGAAGCTCAAGACATCTTTGCAAAGTATAAGTGATAATCAGAACCTGGTTGTTGCCATTTCTGTTGCTGCCGGCATCTTCGTTGGAATCTTATTTAAGTCCTTGCTCCCAATAAGCTGGTCGTTTCAATCCTGAATAAGTTTCCAGATATGTCCATAGTGCATTTCTGTTCGACCACGAATCAAATGCCCAGAACAAATCCAGTTCTGAGTTTTTGCACAAGTAGAAGTTATGTTGCATTTTACCTATGCTGACTAAGTACCAGGTTGCCAACTGACGCGCAATCTCTGCTTCTCTTTCAATAGAGTTTTTCCGATCAAGTTTGTTTAAGAAAACAATATATGCCGACAAAGGCATGGAATATCCCCATCCGCTGGAGATATGAAGAATCTTGTCTTGCAACCAGTGCATACCTTCGTGCGCCAAAACCATTTCGTCATGGAACTCTTTATCTTGATCGGGGTCGTATTCTACATGGCCTGTTCTTAACGTGTACTGAGCAATGCGGCTGTCTTTGAGATTGTCGCATGGTATTGTGTTTTCTACGATCTTTTCTGTGATTTGTTTGCCGTATACATATTCCATGCCGGCCTTCTCGGAATCCCAAAGCTCATACCCCCAAGCTTGCTGGCAAATAAATACTAGACTTAGCAATACCTTGACATACATGATTTTACTCCTTACACTTTGATTTAGAGGTGCCAAATGGCTGTTACCATACAATATCTTCAACCCACCGGAGTTGGATCGGTCAACGCCGGTTCCATCAATTCAGGTTCAATTAACACTACCAACTACGGTGGTACTTCCGGCGACCAGGGCCACGGCTGGCGTGGAACTTTCAGCTATACAAACACTGTATGGACCGCACTAAAGCCTGTGATATCTTTGCCTAGCAACGCCAGGGCATTGAATGTAACTTTCTGGTACAACGGTGCAGCCACTGTAACGGTGCACTGTACTTCTTGCAATGACACTCTTGATGCAGTCGTAGCTGAAACAGCAGTCTTTGGTAAATATATCAATGCCGCGCTTCCTTCACTTGTAGGTGGTACTGCGGGTTCAACGGCTGTCAGTGCATCTCTTGCGTCTGCACCTTTGTTCCTCCGTTTTGATTTAAGCGGAACAGGTTCTACCGGAACGGATGTTATTGGCATTACAGTATCCTGCGTCACGGTTATCAGGCCCTAAAGAAACAGAGCTAGACGAGCTGCAACTGGTCCCGCCACATCTACAATCAGTGGCGGGATCATTCCTACCCAGAACTCCACTTGTTCTGCCGGCCATCCTGTCACGCTTTCAATCCACCCATAGAAATCTTTCTTGACAACGGTGTTTAGTACTTTGCTTTGCACTTTTAGTTCAGAAGCCATGCCGGCAAGGATTTCATTATCGGATGCGACTGCTTTCTCAAGCTTGTTTACTTGTGAGAACATGGTCCAGTAAGCTCCCTTGCCATACTCAAGCGCATCTAACTTTGCTCTGGATTTAGACAGTGCTAAAGAATCAGATTTGTACTGCTCTTGAATGCGGTTGCGGTCGCTGTCTACCAAACCAGAGACTTGTTCAGCTTGAGTAACTGCACTCCTTACAGTAAGCATGGAGTCCATCAACGCTTGCCTGTTGGTGTAGTTGGCACTGACGGTCGTGATCATGCACAAAATCAAAGCTGCGCCGAAGCTGGGCCAAGTTATTGCCTTCATGGCAGACCATTTGGGCAACAATGGAGCGGCCTGCGGGAACAGGAACAGGATTCCGGTCACTACTGTTGCTATGAGGTATTCCCACCCTGGAGCAAAGGAAAAGAAAGCTCGGACGTTTTCCCACGCCCAAACCATACAAGCCACTGCTAAGAAGGATGCTCCTGACTTGACTGCGACTCTAGGGAGCGAATGTGGTCCAGAAACAATTTCTTGCCGTGTTCCAGAAACCACTTCTGCCTCAGTTTCACCTTGAATCTTTTGATCTGCCGGCTCCGGCGCTTGCTTAGTTTTTGGTTCAACATATTCCTCCAATGCTTTTTGTGCTTCGTCTATGGAGACCTTGCCCCATAACGCCAGATTTTCTGCTTCAGGCAAACTGCCGTTGTTCTTCTCAGCACTTCGTATCC
>Ga0209499_1000766_pt1 | contig 23403 bp, 19 predicted proteins | sample C_130208_EF_Meta_FD_187306 | JGI IMG/M metagenome (GOLD analysis project Ga0209499, IMG submission 187306) | Freshwater microbial communities from Lake Croche, Canada to study carbon cycling - C_130208_EF_MetaG (SPAdes) (version 2) | ecosystem: Environmental > Aquatic > Freshwater > Lake... | reverse complement strand
ACGTTAAAAACAATCGCGGGGATTTAATTCAGTTAGACAACTTAGTTAAAATAACGGAACAAAGTACCCCACCCCAACTCTATCGATACAATCGATATGTTGCAGCTACCGTTCAGGCACAAATGGCGAAGGGTGTGACTATGGGAGAAGCGTTAAATGAGATGGATAAGTTAGCCAAAGAGACGTTTGATGTGTCCTTTTCTACCGCATATGATGGCCAAAGTAAGGAATTTAAAGAATCAAGTTCCTCATTATTATTTGCATTCGCACTTGCCATCTTATTGATTTATTTGATACTATCCGCGCAGTTTGAAAGTTTCATTGACCCACTTATTATTTTATTTACGGTTCCCTTAGCAGTTGCCGGAGCATTATTAACACTATGGGATTTTAGCCAAACACTTAATATTTTCTCTCAAATTGGAATAATTGTGTTAATTGGCCTAGTGACCAAAAATGGAATATTAATTGTGGAATTTGCCAATCAGAAAAAAGAAACGGGTCTATCCAAATTAGAAGCGGTAAAAGTAGCGGCAGCGGCTAGATTCAGACCTATCGTTATGACATCTCTATGTACTATTTTGGGAATTTTACCTATTGCACTCGCTTTAGGCTCTGGAGCAAAAAGCAGGGTGTCAATGGGTATAGCGGTTGTGGGTGGTATGATATTTTCAACTACCTTAACCTTGTATATTATACCAGCGATCTACAGTTTTATGTCGAGTAATTTCAAGAAATCAAAAGAAGAGGTTACGGAAGAAGCCACTCATGTCGTTGGATAAGGACGTACTTTGGATGCAACGAGCTCTAGACCTGGCCATCATGGGTTCCGGGCTCGTTGCTCCTAACCCATTAGTGGGTTGTGTCATCGTAAAAAATAACACCATCATCGGTGAAGGTTTTCATCAAATATATGGCGAGGCACACGCTGAAGTAAATGCGATAATTTCGCTGGTTAATCCTTTAGATAGCGTAGGTTCTACCGTCTATGTGAATTTAGAACCCTGCTCACATCATGGGAAAACCCCTCCATGCGTAGATTTACTAATTAAAAATAGGGTGAAACGCGTGGTCATTTGTAATTTAGACCCGAATCCTTTAGTTGCTGGTGAAGGAATAGCTAAGTTGAAAAAGGCTGGAATTGACGTATCTGTAGGTTTGCTAGAGGAAAAAGGGGAAGAATTAAATCGAAAATTTTTCCATTTTCATCGGGCGAAAAAACCCTATATCACGCTAAAATTTGCTTGTTCACAAGATCATTTTATTGCCACAACGCAGGGCGAGCCTGTTGCGTTTTCGAATTCAGAAAGCCAACAACTAGTCCACAAAATGCGGGCTGAAGATCAAGCTATTTTAATTGGCGTTCAAACGGCTATAGCTGATAATCCTTCACTTAACGTACGATATTGGCAAGGAAAATCCCCCTTAAGAATTATTATAGATCCTTCAAATCGATTACCCAAAGAATTAAAATTAGTTCAAGATCATGAGCCGTTGATCGTATTTACCAAATACCATAGTGAGACGATCAGGAACAAAGAATGGATTGCAATTGGTGATAAAAATCCTGCTGAATTCCTTGACGCGATCCTAGTTTATAGTATTAAAAATAATATTCAATCGATTATGGTGGAAGGAGGCCCACGAACGGCTAATCTTTTTTACGATGCTGGATTAATTGATGAAATTTGGAAAATTGAAAAACAGATAACATTAGGAGCAGGGATACTTGCTCCCATATTAACGGACGCAGTATTTGAAAAAAAGTTTATGGTAGGCCAAGACAATGTCTGGTCAAAAGCCGTAATGCCAAAATTATTTTAAATAAATTGAGCAATTAAATATACATTAAGACTCAAAATTATGGCTGAAGTTACCCAAGCCAACCATTTAATCCAGGCAGGATTGACAAATTTCCCCATTCTTTTTTTGTCACTTGTAAACCAAATGAGCGGAATTACAGCGAAGGACAATTGCATAGAAAGTATGACTTGAGAAAAAATTAATAGTTCTCCAATTTTAGTATCTCCCCACCACCAAGTGATAAAAAATGCAGGTAGAATGGCTATAGATCTTGTGATCAAACGCCGAAGCCAAGGAGTAATTCGTAAATCCAGGAACCCTTCCATTACAATTTGTCCTGCTAATGTTCCCGTTAAGGTAGCATTTTGACCAGAAGCTAATAAGGCAATGGCAAATACAATACTAGCCCAATGACTCCCTAAAACGGGGTTTAAAAGTTTATGAGCATCTTGGATCTCGGCAACTCCTCGGTTGCCATTAAAATAAAAAGCGGATGCCGCTAAAATTAAAATGCCCGCGTTAATAAAAAAAGCAAGTCCTAGAGATATTGTGGAATCGATGGTTGCAAATTTGATTGCTTTCTTTCTATCAGCATCAGTTTTTGCAAAGGCCCTTGTTTGAACGATGCTCGAGTGTAAATACAAATTATGAGGCATAACCGTAGCGCCTAAAATACCAATAGCTACATATAATTGACGCTCATCGGAAAAAATAGATTTTTGTGGAATTAGCCCATTGACAATACTGTAAAAATCTGGCTTTGCTAATATGAGTTCAAAAGCAAAGCATAAAACGATCACAATCAATAAGGCCAAAACAATTGATTCTAAAACCCTAAATCCCTTTTTTTGTAAGAATAAAATCAAAAATACGTCGGTGATGGTTATGAGAATCCCCATCAAAATAGGTATGTCAAAAAGTAAATGTAAGGCAAGAGCTGAACCAATAACTTCCGCCAAGTCGCAAGCGGTGATGGCCACTTCACATAAAATCCACAAAAAAAATGCGATGGGTTTAGAAAAATAATCACCACAAGCCTGAGCAAGATCACGCCCCGTGGCCACCCCCAATTTTAGGGCAAGGTGTTGAAGTAAAATAGCAAACAAACTAGAAATTAGAATAACAAAGAGTAACGTATAGCCAAATTGGGCTCCCCCTGATAAGTCAGTAGCCCAATTACCTGGATCCATATATCCAACAGCCACCATAAATCCCGGACCCAAAAAAGCCCGTAAATTTTGCCAAAATCCATTTCCTTTAGGGATTTGAATACTGCCATAAACTTCAGAAAGGGAATTAGATTTTTTTCTGCTTTCCAAGACTTTTGAGTTACGTCAACATATATAATTCAAATATAATTCAAATATACAGAATTTTACGTTGCTTCAAAATTAATTTTTAGCCTAGGCTAAAAATTAATTTGTCGTAATTTCTTTTTAAATTGCCCGTCAACTAAGACATCAATGGCGACATCATTAGCAGAAGAAAATTATCTGAAGATTATTTATAGGCTTTGTGAAGGTACAACAGAAGGTATATCAACAAACTCCATCGCAGAATTAATAAATAATAAGGCAGCTTCTGTAACGGACATGTTACAAAAAATGGCCGAAAAAGGCTGGGTTACCTATCAAAAATACCAAGGGGTTCGTTTAACCAAAATAGGCCAAAATATTGCGCTTAGTATTATAAGGAAGCACCGACTTTGGGAAGTCTTTTTAGTAGAAAAACTTGGATATAATTGGGATGAGGTCCATGAAATAGCGGAACAATTAGAGCATATAGAGTCGGAAACATTAATCAATAAATTGGATTCTTTTTTAGATTTCCCAAAAATTGATCCTCATGGAGACCCTATTCCAAGCCAAGAAGGAGAAATTCCAGAACTTGGGTACCTGCATTTATCAGATGTGAAATTAAATGAAAAATGTACCCTGATGGGGGTAGCTAAAGATTCTGCCGTATTTCTTCAATTGCTCACAAAACTAAATTTAAGTTTAGGAGCTAGGCTAGAGGTCGTTGAGACTAACACATTTGACAGATCTGTGTCATTGAAAATAGCTGAAGAAAAGCCAATATTTATTAGCCATGAAGTGGCAAAAAACATTTTAGTAAAAACACAAATTATCAGCTAGTTGATCAGATATACACAGACAGTTCCAATTCTTTAGCCTAGCTTTACTAACTTTTTAAAAGTTAGTAAAGCTGGGGCTAAAGGGTATTTTTTAGCTTAATAAATCAAGGACCTCATCTTCACTTAAGGCACGAAGAATACTTTCATCAGAGGTTACTAACTCATTTGCTAAATCAAGCTTGCGTTGTTGCAAAGCCAATATTTTCTCTTCAACCGTTTCTTTTGTAATAAACTTATAGGTAAAGACTGTTTTTTCTTGGCCGATTCGATGAGCTCTGTCAATAGCTTGAGCTTCTGCAGCAGGATTCCACCAAGGGTCTAAAAGAAATACATAATCGGCGGCGGTTAAATTTAACCCTACGCCTCCCGCCTTAAGTGAGATTAAAAACACAGATTGGCCATCCGATTTTTGGAAACTTTCCACTTGGCCTTTTCGGTCAGTGGTACTTCCATCAAGATAGGCATATGCCACGCCCTGATCATCTAAAGCCCGCTTAATAATTTGCAGATGCTGAACAAATTGGCTAAAAATTAATACTTTATGATGTTGCTCTAACACTGTTTCCAATTTTTCTAACACCGCTTCCATTTTTCCCGACTCGCCTACATAGCCATCTTCACATAACAAAGGGTGGTTAGCTAGTTGGCGCAGTTTCGTTAACCCTTGAAGCACAGAAAAACGAGATTTTTGTAAGCCTTCATCCTTAATTTGCTTCAATAACACATCGCGATAAAAGGATTTCGTTTTATCGTATAAACGTTCCTGCTCCTCAGACATTCCACAGTAGGTTATAGATTCCATTTTCGCCGGCAAATCGGCCGCTACTTGGCGCTTTTCTCTTCTGAGCAAATACGGTTTAATCAGAAAATAAAGCCTCTTTTTCATGTCTCCATCCGCCTTTTTTTCGATGGGGACTTGGAAATGATCTTTAAAGTATTTTTGAGTGCCAAGCAATCCGGAATTAACAAAATTCATTTGTGACCATAAATCCATCGTCGAATTTTCAAGAGGAGTGCCCGTCATGACTAAGCGATATTTGGCATTCAATTTTTGGACGGCCTTTGTTATATTCGCTTGTGGATTTTTTATAGCTTGGGACTCATCCAAAATCACATAGCTAAATTCTTGTTTTTCAAACCAATCAATATCTGATCGAACTATGCCAAAGGAACATAAGATCAAGTCCATTTTTTTTACTTGGGCTTGTAATTTTTCTCTTTGGGGACCGCTATATACTAAAACACGTAATTGGGGCGTAAATTTCTTAGCCTCCATCTCCCAATTATACAATAGAGATGTTGGCATGACTAATAAAGTAGGCAATACCTCACCTTGCTCCTTCAAGCTTTGCAATAAACAGAGGGTCTGAATCGTTTTTCCCAAACCCATATCATCCGCTAGGCAAGCCCCCAAACCAGCATTCTGCCTTGTCCTCATCCACCTATATCCATCTAATTGGTAGGGCCGCAAAGTACCTTTAAAGTTTTTAGGAACAGGGAAATCCTTTGATTGAAGACTTAAATCGGCCACAGTCTTACTTCTAAGCGATGTTTTGATTAAATCTTGATCTTCCCATTCTTGCACCAACTGAAAATGCTGGCGTTTTAAATATACTCCTTCTTCTCCCGGCCTTGTTTCTGAAAAATAGAATAGGTCCTGATAGTCATGAAACCAATTATCAGGTATAATAGCAATGGCCCCATCAGGCAAATGAAATTCTTTCTTCTTTGCGAGGATGAGTTGGCGTATTTTTAAAAATGGAATTTGAAATGTCCCAAAAGAAATAATAGCCTGAATATCAAACCAATCTAATTTTTCTCCAATCCTAATCTTGATTTCTGGTTTGCCTAAAAAATAACGGGGTGCCTGACCGTCACCTCTAAATTGGACTAGATAACCAGACTGATCCAAATCTTGCTTATGCTCAGTGAGCCATAAAACGGCATCGGAGCGCGAAATTGACGTCCGACCATCCTGCTCCAAAGGCAGTCCAATCGACTTCAGATATTGGAATGCTCTCTTTTCTTTAGTCAGAGATCGCATGATTTTTTGAAAAGCATAACTTTCTCCCTTTTTCTCAAATAACACATTTGCCTCCGCAGATAAGCCATCCCATGGAAATCGATTATTCCCATACTGAAATGATAAAACAAAGTTCCAGCGATCTGCAGCCACTAATGCAGCTGCTTTTTTGTTGGCCAACTTTTCATCTTCATCTAATTTTGACGGGGTGATTGGACCATAAGTCAGTAAAAATTGACAATTTTTCTCCGTATTAATTACCTCAAAACCTTTCGCATAAACGGGATAACGAGCAACCATCGCCTTCACAAATTTGCGGAAATAGTCTTCTTCCATATTTTTAGGAATAACGACAAATTTTTTATTCAAAAAAGCACGAAGCTTTTTGCCTTCCAACAATGGTTTAAAATGATAAAGTTTTTGGTTTAGGAGCATCCAAGCAGGCTCATCACATAAAATCATGGCGTCCTTATATTGAAAATCCAACTTAGCCCCTAAATATTTCAAGGTGGGGAAATAGTGCGTATTTTCCTCATTACGCATGAAATGGAATAATACTTCAACGGGCTCGGATTGAATTTCAATAGCTTGGCGCATTGGATTTCCATCATTCCCCATGATAAACAATGTCTTATCTGGGCATATAAGGTCAAATACATGAGCTCTACGCTTTTCAATCACCGATTGAACCGCTTCTTGAATTTCCTTTTCCCCCTTCTCTAAATCAAAGGTTTTTAAATAAAATTCTTCTATGGTCTTCCGCTTCGATGTATTAAATTTTTCGAAAATAGCCGCAGGCTTCATCCCCTCAATCCATTTAACTGCCGCCTCATCGCGCTCATCAAGTCCATGCGCAAATTCATGAAAATTACGCACAGTTAAAGTTTGGTATTCCCAGGTCAATTGGCCTTTTTCACTCAATTGCACGACAAATACCTCAAATAAATATCCGAGGAATTCATGAGACAAAATCGAATAAACTACCCGAAAGGGTTTAATGGGAGAGATCTTCATGTATTCATTTACAACTCAAATTCTTGAGTTTTATGAGTAAAACCTTCAAAAATAAGGGTTTTAATTCAAATACTAGAAAAAATAGTGTAAAATATCAAAAAATCACAATATAGACTTTTTGAGTTTGAGGCAGGTCCAACGATTTTTCTCTGTCTGAGCCATAAAAACAAGTCCATTTTCACGAGCCGATTTAACAATAATAGGTACATCTTCCGTATAAAATCCACTTAAAAGTAGCATGCCGCCGTCAACAATCCGTTCTGTATATTGATGCATTTCAGATAGTAAAATATTTCGGTTGATATTGGCCAACAACACGTCATATTCTTTCAATGATTCGTTGGCTATCGTACCCTCGACAAAAATAATATGGTCACAGAGGTTTAATGCTGCGTTTTCGATTGAATTTTCGATGGACCAAGGATCTATATCAAAGCCTTTTACATCATTTGCGCCCAACTTCGTAGCAACTAAGGCAAGAATTCCCGTTCCAGTTCCGGCATCTAAAACCGATTTTCCTTGTAATTCAATCTCAAATAAAGCTTGGGTCATCAAAAAAGTGGTCTCATGGTGACCGGTCCCAAATGACATTTTGGGATTTATGATAATTTCGAAAGCATATCCAGGCTCAGATTCATGAAAATTGGCCCTAATAAATACTTGATTTGAAATTCGAATAGGATCGTAATTTGACTCCCAAACCGCATTCCAATTCTGCTTTTCTATTTCATTTATTTGAAAAGAAATAGGACCTAAGACTTCATACCTTTTAATGACTTCAGAAAAAAGAGGTAAATCAAATAAATCTGTTTGACAATAGGCGATTACACCCGAATCCGAATCTTCAAAAATATCAAAATATATTTCGCCCAATTCTGCCAACAAAATATCCACCTGTTCCGGCGAAGCCGAAATTATTACTTGTTGGGTTGTCATATATGAATTGTTATTTATCTGGCGTGGGCCCCGGATCCTTTTTACTAAAAACAGAAATATTGACATAACGCTTTGGCTGAAGCCTTACATCGATTAGTAATTTATCTAAGTCCAAAAGTGCCTTATTTAAACCCACATATAAACTATCATTGGTCAATAATTTACCTGCGGTCCCCTGCCCTTTTTCTAATTTAGATACAATCCTTTGAAGTGAGCCGACTGCCTTATTAGCTAGATTCAAGGTTTCCCCGATTTTAACTGCTTGCAAGGAATCGGCGATGGTGTTGAACTTGGTCAACAATGGCTTTAATTGCTTTTCAGTTTCCATTAAACTGCTCGACAGAGCACGCATATTACCAGTAATTTGAATGATATTAGCCTTATTCTCAGCCACTAAATCGGTAACAGAACCATTGATATTAACGACCGCCTTGTTTGAATTTTTCAATAAGGCATCTAAATAGGTACCTGTGTTGTCAAACTTTTTACTGATTTGTCGGAATGAAATCAACAACGAATCCGCATTAGAAATTACGGGAAGTGCGCGTTCTTTCAATAAGGAGGTTAAACCTTTTTCGTTCATAGCCGTAATAAATGCCCCTTCAGACAAAGTGCCGCTACCCAATAATTCAAGTCTAATTATTTTTCCACCCAGCAAAGCTCCATCAGAAAGAATGGCAATGGACTTATCAGGAACCAAAAGTGATTTGTTTAATCGCAATTCAACCAAAATTTTATTGCCCTTTTCTGGAACCAAGGATACCTTTTTAACCTTTCCCACCTCTACGCCATTCACCAATACTTGGTTTGATGGCATCAAGCCATCTACATTATCGTATTGAACGAAATAGGTTTTCGAAGCCGAGAAGATATCGTTACCTTTCAAAAAATTAAATCCAAAATAGAGGATTAAAAACGCCATAAGCGCCAAAAACCCTACCTTAAGTTCGTTGCTCTTCAACATATATCTCTATCGTTCGATTTCTTCTTTATACTGTTTAAATGCTTTCGCAATTCCTTCGGCAATTTCTTTTTGACCTTTTTCAGAAGCTAAATAGTTTTCTTCCTCTGGATTAGTTAAAAACCCCGTTTCAATCAAAACACTAGGCATCGCCGTTCTCCATATTACCAAAAATCCAGCTTGTTTAACCCCAAAACTTTTTCTTTGATAATTTTTCAAAAATTGCTCCTCTACTTTTGAGGCAAATTTGACCGAACTGGCCATGAACGCACTTTGATAATTTGCCATCATAATATGCGCTAAAGGAGAATTAGGATCAAAACCACTATAGGCTGTTTGATAATCTTTTTCTTGTAAAATTACCGAGTTTTCACGCTTGGCCACGTTCAAGTTACCATCCGTTTTGTGCAAACCCATCGTGTACGTTTCTGTTCCATACAATGATTTATTGACCGCCGCGTTACAATGTATAGAAATAAAAAGATCCGCTTTATTCCGATTAGCGATATTCGCTCGCTCATTTAATTCAATAAAATCATCCGTGTCTCGGGTGTAAATCACCTTTAAGTCAGGAAATTCTTCTTTTAGTTGGCGCCCCAATTCCAAAATGATTTTTAACGTCACTTTACCCTCATGCGATCCCTTAGGGCCCATGCAACCAGGATCTTTCCCTCCATGCCCAGCATCTAAACAAACAATTTTAAGCGAATTTTTGGGAGATTTTTTTTTGGACTCTACGGTCGGAAAGACAGCCGATACAAACAATAGGGCTAAGCAAAAAATAAAAATAAGTCGAACCGTTGAAAACATTATTTTTTAATTAATACACTTAGGTACCACGCAATCATGTAATTTTGTCAATCTTTTACAAACAAAGATAATTATAATTTTTAAATTCCATTTGATAAATAAATCCACATATTACCTTTTCATGCTTTGCATGGGAATATTCATTGGCCTGACGGACGTTAGGGCCCAACGAGTTATTTCGGGTGATTCGATCAAAAAATCAGTCAGTCCTAAAGATTCATTATCTAAAACTACCGATTTAGAAACGACCGTTTTTTATTCAGCTATTGATTCCACTGTACTAGACGCGGAGAAACAAGTCGTTAATTTATATGGGGGTGCAAAATTAAAATATGGCAATACCGCATTGGAAGCGGACTATATCAGGTTGGATTGGTCAAAAAATGAGGTTTTTGCCAAAGGCACCTTAGACACTGCAACAAAAAAAATTATAGGTCTTCCTGTATTTACGCAAGGACAGGATAAATATGACTCGGAAGAAGTCCGCTATAATTTCAAATCAAAGCGGGCCTCCATTAAAGCGATTGTCACTCAACAAGGGGAGGGATTTGTTCAAGGAAAAACAGTCAAAAAAGATGAGGAAGACAATCTCTACATACGAAATGCTATTTATACCACCTGTAATTTAACACATCCCCATTTCCACATTAAAGCGAGTAAAATCAAAGTGGTTGGGAAAAAAGAAATTATTTCAGGACCCTTTCATTTTGAACTTAATGACATTCCATTACCTATTGGGTTACCTTTTGGGTTTTTCCCATATTCTCAACCTAAAGAAGCGGGGAAATCAGGCATTATTGTACCCACGTATGGTGAGGAGCCTACAGGAAGAGGATTCTATTTGAGAGAAGGAGGTTATTATTGGGCAGCCAGCGAAAATATAGGTATTCGATTTACAGGTCAAATTTACTCGAAAGGTGGTTGGGGTTTGGGGGCCAACTCGCAATATAACAAGCGCTATCGGTTTGCAGGCAGTTTCAACTTGGCATTTAATCGCAATACAAATGGGGATGAGTTTTCTCCTACCAAACGAACCGACTTTGCTTTGCAGTGGTCACATAGCCCACAAAGTAGAGGAAATTCAAGCTTTTCCGCCTCGGTCAATATTGCCTCAAATTCCTATAATCAGTTCAATAACTATAATAGCCAACAATATTTATCTAATACGATAGGATCATCCGTGCAATACACAAAAAATATTGGACAGTCTATTAGAACGGGGATAAGCTTACGTATCAATCAGAATACAACGACTCGCGTTTTTGATGCAGGGACTGAATTTAACTTTGGCCTAAATCAATTTCAACCCTTCAAAAGAAAAAACTCTTTGGGGGACCAATTTTTAGACCAATTTAGGTTAGGACTTGACTTTTCTGGGGGTATCAGTATGACGAACCAAGTGTCTGATCCTTACACTCGATATGAGTTTGATGTGTATCCTAGAGAGACCAATAGCCAAAGGGGGATTATTCAGAAGCCATTTATTCCAAAAACGATGGATGATTTGCCGCCTGGGGTTATACCAGTAGATGCAAGTACGCTTCCTCTACTTTGGGAAAAAGCACAAACGAAATTTAATTACAGCATTCCGTTGTCGCTGCCCAACTTAAAATTAAATAAATACGTGAACTTAACTCCAGGCGTATCGTGGTCAGGAAATATGTATACACGATCATACAGGTACACCTACATGAAAAGTGATTCGACTGTGAGAATAGATACAATAGGCGGATTGCCAAAATTCAATTCGCAAATTTCATTTTCAGCCAGTATGAATACCCGAATTTACGGCACCTTGCGATTCAAAAAGGGGAGATTAGAAGCGCTCAGACATACCATAGCTCCTAGTTTTAGCTTAAGTTATACCCCAGACTATTCAGACCCGACTTACGGATATTACCAAGATGTAAGAATCAATAACCGTAAATTTATTAACAATCAGGGGGTAGAACAGCTGGGAGATATTAGGCGGATTAGCACTTTTGATCCCAGACAAATGAGTTATGGAGGCGCATCAGGGAGCATCAGTTTTGGACTTCAAAATACCCTGGAGGCGAAATTGAAAACCAAATCGGATACCGCGACTAAACAAAATGAAAAAATAACAATTCTGGATAATTTTGGAATAAATGGGAGCTATAATTTACTAGCAAAAGAATACCCTTTGTCCAATTTAAATTTCAATGCAAACTCAAGAGTGAGTGAATTTGATATCAATGTTGGTGGTAGTTTTGACCCCTACTTGTACGTAAAAGACCCCTTATTTTTTGATGTGGGGAGAAGAACTCCTGATTTAATGTTCAGCCAAGGGGAAGGCCTCGCGAGATTGACCGCCCTTAACCTTTCTATCGGACGAAGATTTGCGCCCGCTAAATCCAAAGATTTGAAGACCAGCAAAAATGCCTCTCAAACCCAATTAAATCAAATAAATCGAAATATCGACGACTATGTTGATTGGAATGTGCCTTGGACATTTTCGTTTAGTTATCAATTTAGTATGAATCGAATGGGTCTGGCGGCGGCGCAGCAAATTAGTGGTTTGACGTTCCAAGGAGATTTGAGTTTAACAGAAAAATGGAAATTTTCTATGAGCTCTGGGTATGATTTCAAGTACAGCGGACTTACTTATACAAATATGTCTGTACACCGAGATCTTCATTGCTGGGAACTGAATTTCAACTGGACCCCTATTGCAAGTCCATTCTACGGCCGCGCCTCTAATTATTCTTTTGACCTAAGAGTAAAATCCTCTTTGCTCCAAGAGTTAAAAATCTCTCGAAGAAGAAGTTTTTATGATAAGGGAGGATTTTAATTAAGTTTTTCTTTAAACGTTTTTAAAAACTTATCCATTTTAGGCTTGATAACAATTTGGCAATAAGGCTGATCCCCGTTTTGATTAAAGTAATTTTGATGATAATCCTCCGCTACATAAAAAATAGAGGCCCCGCTTATTTCAGTTACGATAGGGTTTGGAAAAACTTTTTGCGCATTTAATCTGGTCTTCCAAGCAATGGCCGATTCCTTCTGAACTTCATTATGAAAAAATATCGCTGAACGATACTGGGTACCCGCATCTGCACCTTGTCTATTCAAAGTAGTTGGATCGTGTGTTTGCCAAAACACCTCCAAAATAGTTTCAAAAGAAATGATTTTAGGATCGTAGACTAATTGACACACCTCTGCATGGCCCGTCAACCCCGTACAAACATCACGATAGCTCGGATTTTTCATTTTACCTCCCATATACCCAGAGGTTACCTTTTTTACTCCTTTTAGCCTTTGATAAACGGCCTCCACACACCAAAAACACCCCGCCCCTAAGGTTACCGTATCTAAATTGGCCACTGTTGAGTTTTGCGAATCTTCCATTGTATTTTTTATTTTTTTATTTGTAGCGTTTCCGCATGAAAAATGAACAAAACCGAGAATTATGCTTAAGACGAAGCCTACATTTTTAAACCAACGATTCATCATATTTTTTATTTTAGTAATTTTGCAATGCGTAAATATAACTAAAAGTGGAATGAAAGGTTTTATAAATTCGATTATTGAGGCATGGAGCGAGGCATGGGAGAAACCAACATTCAGACTCAGTTTTTTATTGGCCATGCTTTCATTTTCTATTTTTCCATGGAAAGCTGCCGCTTATTTTCAATGGATTCAACAACGTGAAGGCATTATTTTAAATGATTTTGTCTTGGAGCTTATCCCTTCAAAAAATGTCTCCTATCCGATTTTCTCCATTATTTATTGCACCGTCATTTACCTAATTATCAAACTTTTAGCTACCCCAAAAACCTTTTTATGGTTCGCTTGGGCTTTTAACTTAGAAACATTTTTTCGTTTTTTGACCATCTATTTTGTGGCCTTAAATCCGCCTTCAGGGATTGTAGACCTACACGACCCAGTAGCCACCCTTTTCATTTATGGAGAAAATATGACCATTACGAAAGACCTATTCTTTTCGGGACATACAGCCACGATGGTATTTGCTTGTTATTTTTTACCGCTTAAAAAAGAAAAAAATCTAGCTCTAATATTAACCTTCATGCTAGTCATGTTGTTATTAATCCAACATGTTCATTATACTATTGACATCATCATGGCGCCTTTATTTACCTTAATGGCGATTAGGATAACTAAAATGTGGACTAAAAATTAATTTCGCGTTTAATATTAACGGATACTTTGTCCAACTTCTCAAAGATCGAGTTATTTGATTTATATTCAGGAATTACCTCCTTGATTTTAGAAACGAGTTCATTATTATTTCCCAGGACCAACACCTCCTTTATCTGGTTCATCTGAATATCCATATAAGCGTAACTTGGTACATTTACTTTGGCAATTAAGATTTTAGGATGGTGTGTGGGCAAGGTATTTTCATCCGTGTTTAAAAGTTCTTCATACAACTTCTCACCTGGACGAAGACCCGTAAATTTAATTTCTATATCTCGGTCTACGCGCATACCGCTTAGGGTAATCATTTTTTTGGCTAGATTAATAATTTTGACGGATTCCCCCATGTCAAAGACGAAAACCTCACCACCTTCACCCATAGTAGCCGCCTCTAATACCAGTTCGCAAGCTTCAGGTATGGTCATAAAATAACGGGTAATATCTGGGTGAGTCACCGTCACAGGCCCCCCGCGGTCAATTTGCTTTTTAAATAAAGGAATAACTGAACCATTTGAACCTAACACGTTCCCAAAACGAGTGGCAATAAATTTGGTATGCATACCATCCATCTGATTGATCGACTGTGTATACATTTCGGCAAAGCGCTTGGTGGCCCCCATCACACTGGTCGGATTCACCGCTTTATCAGTGGACACCATAACAAATTTATCCACCTCATTTTCAGCTGCTAAATCGGCCAAAATACGCGTCCCTAAAATATTAATTTTAACAGCCTCATAGGGATTCTTTTCCATCAAAGGCACGTGCTTATAAGCTGCCGCATGAAAAACAATAGCAGGTTTATGCGTTCGGAAAATGTAAGACATTCGATAAATATCAGACACATCAGCTACCTCAACGACAATTTCTGTATTGGAAGGAATTCGACCCACCAAATCATATTCCAAATCAAAAAGCCCAGACTCTGCTTGGTCAACTAAAATAATTTTTGAAGGGAAATAGGCAACCAATTGGCGTACAATCTCCGAACCAATAGACCCAGCCGCACCCGTAACCAAAATAGACTTACTATTCATTTCCTCCGAGATCAACTTATTATTCATCTGAATCTCTTCCCGACCAAGCAAATCTTCAATTTTTACATTGTGAATCTGATTGATGGCAAACTCACCACCTACCCACTTATCTACTGGAGGTAGTGTTTTAACCACAACACCTCGATCCAAAAACACATCAGAAATTTTTCTTTTCGCCTGTATATTAATGTTTTTAATGGCCATAATTACCTGAAGCCCTTCATAAGTATCTACAAACTTATCTAATGCCTCTGCCAAATTAAATACCCTGATTCCTTCGATGGTTTTACCAACCTTAGATTCATTATCGTCAATGAATCCAAGTACTTGATAATTTATCCCTCGGTCATTTTGAATCACATTTTTAGTTAATAAGCCTGAATACCCTGCTCCATAAATTAATACGCCAACAGCTGGCTTAAATTCATTAATAAACAAATCATAAAACTTTTTAACCATGAATCGAAGACTAACCAATAAAAACAAGCAAATGAAAAAGTCAATAACTAAGATGGAATATGGCACAAAAATCAACGTTTCCACTTGTAAAAAATACCTAATTGTTAGCGAAATCGCTGCAGCCACCACCGTGCCTGAAAAGATTGTTTTTAAGATTAAAACTGCATCTTCAATACTTGTAAAACGGATAATACCTGAATACGTCTTGAAATATAAAAAAGTAATGAAACGAATACTTAATAGGAAGACGAAGTGGTAAATGAAAACTTTTACTTGAAGTTCCTCAATTCTGAAGTTTATCCCTAATGCAGTAGCTGCTAAAAAAGAGAATATGGCAATAATAACATCAAAGGCAAGAACTAGCCACCTAGAAAGGAATCGATTTGAGTAACGACGAATGAATAAAGACTGAGTCATTGACTATTGTAAATTTGATTTAATTCAATCTACAAAGTTACCAATATATTCATAATATGATATTAAAATTTAGTGTGAGGGAAATCAAAGATTAAATTAGTTCGAAATCTACAAGAAATTCAACAACCTCTTCCTTTTCATTCCACATCAATATATCAATCATTGAAAGCCCTTGTACAAACTCTTTTGTTTGACCCTGAAGGTAGGGTTTCAAATTGGGTTTTAAAAAATGTAAATCAATACCATTTTCTTTGAAAAAGCCTTTTTCGTATAATTCTTGGCCATTAACCGCATTAATATAGCTAGATTCCCCAAGAAATTTTGTGATTTCGATCAACCGTTCTGCTCGGCCTAATTCAGCGGAAATCCCTAATTCAGAGCTCTGATAGAATTTTTTCTCCAAACCAAGGTAGGCCCAAGTGGCTTGAACGCTTTCACTCGCTAAATCTGCCAAACTCTCGAAATTTCCGAGTAACACCTGCTCGACTAGACTTCTAACCACTGTATAATTTGGGGCCTTTTTATAAGCTGAATCTAATTGATTCATGAATTTATGGGGAAACTCCTTGCCCCATGAAACTGTTGATTCCCGAATGGTTTTATTTTGACTTTGTTTTTCCAAAGGAACGGTAAATAAAAATTCATTCCCCTGCATTAAAATTCTATTCCGATTGATCCAGCCTTTTTTAATAAACATTACATCATCATAAAAAACAAAATGATCGACCGCTTGAACTAATTGGAAATAGCCAAAATAAGGAAAAAAATAAGGTTGCATGATCGCTACCGCCATATGTTAATTTTCGCCAAATCCTGGCGCCGTTAAATCCACGATTTGGTCTGACTTCATCACGAGAACTCGCTCATTCATTACGTCGGTCATGTAGCCTATCGCGGTGACATCGGCAATTTTCTCCACTTTCTCGAAATCTTTTTGAGATACGGTAAATACTAATTCATAGTCTTCGCCCCCATTTAATGCAGCGGTCAATGGACTTAAGTTAAATTCGGTCGCCGATAAATAAGTTTCATCGTCAATCGGAATATTTTTCTCAAAAATCCTAGCACCCGTATTTGAGGCATTACACAAATGAATAATTTCAGAAGCTAATCCATCGGAACAATCGATCATGGAAGTTGGCACAACCCCCATGTCAGCCAATTCATGAATAATATCAAATCTTGCCACAGGTTTTAATTGGCGTAGGACCACATAACTTTTGCCATCCAACTCCGGCTGCATAGTTGGATTAGCTAAATACACTTGTTTTTCCCTTTCCAAAGATTGCAAACCCATCAGAGCTCCTCCCAAATCACCTGTCACACAAATCACATCATTAGGTTGGGCCCCCGATCTTTTTGTCAGTTTATTTAAGTCAACCAATCCCAATGCAGATATAGAAATAATTAATCCTTGACCAGAGGCAGTGGTATCCCCACCCACTAAATCAACTTGATATTCATCACAAGCCTGTTTTATGCCTGTATATAATTCCTCGACAGCCTCCACCGAAAAGCGATTACTTAAACCTAAGCCTATGGATATTTGAGTGGGTTTAGCATTCATCGCTGCTAAATCGGAAAGTGCTAAACTTACTATTTTAAAACCCAAATGAGGCAATGGCGAATAGGATAGGTCAAAATGAACTCCTTCGATTAACAATTCTGTGGTGGATACCACTTCTAATCCCTGGGCATCTAACGACGCGGCATCATCGCCGATACCTAGCGTAGTCCAAGATTGATGAGATGAAAATGGTTTAGCTATACGCTCAATCAATCCAAATTCGCCAACACTACCAATTTCCGTTCTCTTTTCCATATAATAAAAAAAGAGCCGTCTTTTTAAAGGCGGCTCCCATTAAAGCATTTTTTTTAGGGATTTACTAAAGTCAAGGCCACTTTTTTATTGCTTGCCTTAATATAAGCTGTTGTGGTTTCTAAGGCTAAATTAGTTGCCGATGGGGTTCCACTAATGTTTAATTCTATGGTCCCGTTGGTTCCCGAAGGTGCACCTTCTGAACTTGTCAATCCGGTTAAACTCAATTTTTTATTATCTGAGGATAATGAATAGCTGCCTGTGAATTTTTTACCATCAAACTCCGTCAAGGTAACGGATCCTGCGATGGTTAAATCCAATTTAAATTGTGCGTATCCCGAAACTAAATTAGTCGTTCCTCCTTTGGTATATTGGACAACTCCATCCCATGAAACTGTATTCGCCGACCACACTTTTTTAATCAAATCCGTGACAGTAGGAATTACCGGTGTAACGGGTGGAGGAGTTACTGGTGTCGGGTCACTTTTAGAACTACAAGCCCCCAAAACTAGGATTGCGAAAAAACTTAAAAATAAGAAATACTGTTTCATAATATTAAAACTTATTTAATTCGTGTAAAATTAAAAATCTTTATTAAAAAAATGGTCTTTCAATGATTTTATTTAGATTCGTGCTTGACAAATTTTACTTTGGAAAAATCACTGCCCATTTATACTAAATCACAATTAGCTTTAAGAAATGGACAGGACAGGCCCGAAATTTGGGTAGCCTTTGACGGAAAGATTTTTGACATGACCGCATCCAAACTCTGGAAAAATGGCAAGCATTATGAACATTGGGCAGGGCAAGATTTAACGGAGGAACTTATTGATGCGCCACACTCTGCCAAAGTATTTGAAAAATTTGAACCTATAGGCCAACTAAAATAACATGCTACTACTCATAGAAAGTGGATCTACGAAAACAGAATGGAGGTTTATAGCTAAATCAGATGAGCCTTATGATTCATTTTTTTCAGCCGGCATAAACCCCTATTACCAGTCGGCAAGCGAAATCATCTCTTCCCAAGCGGAGGTAGCTACTTGGCTGGCCAACAAAAAAATAACACAAATATACTACTACGGTACCGGCATCACGGGAGAGGACAAAATGCAAATTATTCGGGAATTTTTATCCAATAACATCCAAGGGGCCAGCATCCAAATTGAAAATGATTTGATGGCGGCCGCTAAGGCAAGTTGCGGAGACGAAAAAGGAATCGCCTGCATTTTGGGTACAGGTTCGAACTCAGGTTTTTTCGATGGCCGAAAAATAACGGAGCAAATCCCACCGCTAGGTTTTTGGCTAGGGGATGAGGGGAGTGGCGGACATTTAGGTAAAATGCTTGTTCTTAGCTATCTGCATAACGAAATGCCAGATGAATTACGAACAAGTTTCATCGCTAGGTTTGGGGAACTTGATAGATTAGACGTTTTAGAAAAAGCCTATCAAGGTGAATTCCCTAACCGATGGTTTGCTAGTTTTTCCAAATTTATATTCCAGCATCGCAGGGAACCCTTTTGTTATCAATTAATTGAGCAGTCTTTTCAGCAATTTTGCTCTTTGTATATTTTAAAATACAGGCAAGTACATGAGTATCCAATTCATTTTACGGGTTCGGTCGCATTCTATTATTCCGATATTTTAAAAAGAGTTTTGAATGCTCATAAACTAAAAATGGGACATATTTCTGAGGCACCAATGGCTGGTTTGACCCTGTATTATAAAAATAAGCTTTGGCCTAAAGACAAATAAGAGTTGTATTTTTACAAGAATTATCCAGATTTGAAGATTTAATTTTATAAATTGCGTTAAGCCTTTGTACAAATACAAAACATACTCATCAATGACATCTAGAGTTAAATCCATTGGGACGAAACAAAAAGCATTAAAAATCAATTTAGATCTTAGTGTTTACGGTTCGTTCGCTGAAATTGGGGCTGGACAGGATGTCGCCGCTAATTTTTTTAAAGCAGGAGGTGCGTCAGGAACTATCGCCAAAACAATTTCTGCCTATGATATGGCATTCTCAGATGCCATTTATGGAGAGGAGGCCTCAGGGAAATATGTGTGTGAGACTCGCTTAATGAAAATGCTAAACCGCGAGTACAAACTATTGAATGTTCGATTAACTGAGTCGGCAGATGAGAAGAGATTTTTTGCCTTTGCAGATACGGTTTCCGCATTAAATTATCAAAAAACAAATGAAAGCCATGGCTGGATAGGTCTTAGATTTCAATTAAAACCCAATGGTGATTTCAATGATGTGGTGATTCACGTGAATATGCTGGATAATGATAACATTTTACAACAACAAGCGCTTGGAATCATAGGAGTAAATTTAATTTATGGCTGCTATACGCATCATAATAATCCTGAGACCTTACTTTTATCTTTATTAGATGATTTGTCTACGGACCGGATTGAGATAGATATGATTCGGTTTGAAGGTCCCGATTTTAAAGAGGTAGATAATCGATTGATGTCCTTATACTTGGTCAAGCATGGCTATGCGCAGGCGGCTGTTTTTGGGCCCGATGGTAATGTGATGCAACCCTATGATGCTCTTTCGAAAAAACATATTGTAGCCATTCGGGGTCGATTCAGGCCTGTGACCAATATTTTCTTAGATATGCTTAAAAAAGGTGTAAAGCAGTTTGAAAATGAGGCGGATGTGGATGATGATAAAATTTGTATTCTATCTGAATTGACCTTGCGAAATTTAGAAGATGGAACCAATCAAATTGATGAAAAAGACTTTTTGGACCGAGTGGATATTTTATGTTCGTTAGGCCAAACCGTATTAATTTCTAACTTCCATGAATATTTCAAATTAGTTGCCTATTTGAGTCAATTTACAAAGTTGCGTATGGCCCTTATTATGGGCATGCCAAATTTAGAATATATATTTGACGAGACGCATTACAAAGATTTGCCGGGAGGGATTATCAGTGCATTTGCAAGTTTATTTGGCCAAAAAATTAAGCTTTATTTATACCCTACTTTGAATGAACATGGTGAGATCATTCACCTAAATACATTTAAAACTGAACCGCATTTAGCGGGCTTATTGATCTATTTAAAAGACAATGAGAAATTGGAGGACATCCAAAAATACGACGAGCACTTAATGACCATACGCACCGATAACGTGTTAGGCATGATTCAAAATGGTGTGGGGGATTGGGAAAAAATGGTTCCCGCATCCGTAGCCAAGCAAATTAAGGAAAATAAATTGTTTGGATATACCAACTAATGATATTATTCTCCTTAAAACCACTGAGAAGCATCACGCATCCATTTACATATTAGAATAAACCCACAAATTGGTCAAACAAATATCGAGAATCGTGGGGTCCCGGGGACGCTTCAGGATGATGTTGGACTGAAAATGCCTTCCTACCATGCACCTGTAAGCCCTCCACCGTTTTGTCGTTTAAATTGACGTGTGTTAATTCAGCTTTGGAGCTAGCCATCAATTCGTCCATTTTCACTGCAAATCCATGATTTTGAGAAGTTATTTCAGAAAGCCCAGTCACTAAATTTTTCACTGGATGATTTAATCCTCTGTGGCCATTGTGCATTTTATACGTCTTTAAACCACAAACTTGAGCTAAAATTTGATGTCCTAAGCAAATGCCAAAAACGGGTTTGTCGCTTTCCAAAAAGCTAGTCACAGTGTCTACGGCATAGGGCATTACGGCTGGATCTCCTGGCCCGTTAGATACAAAATAACCATCAGGATTCCATTTTGATATTTCTTCAAAAGACGTTTTAGCAGGAAATACTTTTAGGTAACAACCTCGATCAACGAGATTAGATAGGATACTTCTTTTTACTCCTAAATCTAAAACTGCAACACGGTGAGGTGAATTTTCATCGCCTAAAAAATAGGACTCTTGGGTGCAAACTTGAGATGATAATTCAAGGCCTTCCATGGAAGGTATGTTAGAAAGTTCTTTTTTTAAAGTGGTTATGTCAAAAATCTCAGAAGAAATTAGGCAGTTCATCACACCTTTCATTCGGATATGACGCACGAGAGCACGGGTATCAATACCTGAAATTCCCACGATTCCGGCATTTGCCAAATAATCTTGAAGTGAGCCATCAGAGGTGGCTCTTGAATGTACCGAAGCAAATTCATTGCAAACCATTCCGGCAATTTGAACTTGGTCTGATTCGGCTTCTCCTTCACTAATCACCCCATAATTACCAATATGGGCGGTCGTATTAATGATGACTTGGCCTGAATAAGAAGGATCTGTATAAATTTCTTGATAACCCGTCATTCCGGTATTGAAACAAATTTCTCCGCCGTGCGTCCCAATTTTACCAAGTGCCTTCCCGTGAAAAAGAGTTCCATCTTGTAAAAGCAAGACGGCTGGAGTGGATTCAGTGATTCTCATAAAATATGAACTATATAATTTTGATGCTAAAATACGTAAAAAAAGGGCTTCAACAAACGCTGAAGCCCTTCAAAAAAATCTAAGAGAAATTAAGCGTCTTCCCCCTTTTCTTCTGTTGGCTCTCCAGTAGTATCTGCAGGTGCGTTTGTTGGCTCATCAGTAGCAGGTGCTTCTTCGGCAACGACTTCCTCAGAAGCTACTTCGGCTTCAGGGCTAACTTCTACAACTTCCTCCGTGGCAACTTCAGTTTCAACGACAACTTCTTCTGCGACAACGGCATCTTCCACCACTTCGGCTGAAGGAACTTCCATAACCGGTGCAGCAGCAATAGCTTCAGAATCTACTTCTTTCTTAGCTCCACTGCGACGGCTTCTGCGCGTCTTACCTGCTTTTTCAGCAGAAGCGGCTAGCATAGTTTCGTTAAAGTCAACTAATTCGATGAAACAAATTTCAGCATTATCACCAAGTCTGTTTCCTAATTTAATAATTCGAGTATAACCCCCTGGACGATTAGCTACCTTCTCAGAAACAATTCCAAATAATTCCTTTACGGATTCTTTATTTTGCAAATATGCGAAAACCACACGTCGATTATTAGTCGAGTCATCCTTCGATTTGGTAATTAAAGGCTCAACATATTTACGTAGTTCCTTCGCTTTGGCTACCGTAGTTTCGATTCGCTTATGCAAAATTAAAGAGGATGCCATATTGGATAATAAAGCTGCTCTGTGGGAAGCTGTTCTTCCTAAGTGATTGAATTTTTTACCGTGTCTCATTGTTGTATTTCGTAAGTTAAAAGCTCTGTCGAGCTGCGGTAAGTTAATTCACATGAATAAACCACCTATTACTTGATTAATTAATCTTCATCTAATCGATATTTGACTACATCCATTCCGAATGCCAGCCCTTTTTCGTCAATTAGTTGCTCTAATTCTGTTAAAGATTTTTTACCAAAATTACGGAACTTCATCATATCTGAAATTTCTAATTTAGCCAATTCCCCCAGGGTACGAACATCTGCCGATTTTAAGCAGTTGTAAGCACGCACAGAAAGATCTAAGTCAGCTAAAGAAGTTTTCAAAAGCTTGCGCATGTGAAGCATTTCCTCGTCTACTACATTATCTTCTTCAGCCTTAGGTGTCTCAAAAGTCATTGTCTGATCTGAGAACAACATAAAGTGTTGAATCAAAATGTATGCAGCTCCTTTTAGTGCATCTTCCGGATGGATAGAACCATCTGTTTCAATGTCTAAAACCAATTTTTCGTAATCTGTTTTCTGCTCTACACGGGTATTTTCAATGCTAAATTTAACATTTTTGATCGGCGTATAGATGGCATCAATAGCGATGTGACCGAAGGGCAATTCGTTTGCACGAGGCTCATCAGCGGGCACATAACCACGCCC